>ENA-ORTY01004542-ORTY01004542.1-human-gut-metagenome-genome-assembly--contig:-NODE-4542-length-10808-cov-2.640565_pt1 | contig 10808 bp, 11 predicted proteins | sample MGYA00241917_ERZ509198 | MGnify/ENA primary metagenome ERZ509198 (study PRJEB26280, sample SAMEA2338857) | human gut metagenome | biome: human gut; feature: human-associated habitat; material: faeces...
CCGGAGTCCGAGGCCGTCTATGGAAATACCGTGACACCGACACCGATTGTCTCGGTGTCTGAGGGGCGGAGGGCAAAGCACCGTGCGGCAAGGGCAGAGAGCGCCGCTGCGGAGACGAAGGCGCAGCAGGAAAAAAGGGAGCTGAAGGAGCATCTGGCAAGGGCGAGAGCCGGCATTGCACAGACTGCGGCAGCTGACGAGAAGGAGAAGGACAGCCGGGCCGAGCTGCTGCGATCGATGGATCCGAAGGAGCAGGAGCGGATTTTGAAGGAAGTGCTCCGAGAGTTCCTTTCGTAGCGCTTTACAAAGACAAAATCGTCTGCTACAATAAATAACGGTTCAAACAAGGCAGACGCAGGAAATGACCTGCAGTGATATACAAAACAGTTAAGGAGATGTGGTTATGGGGAACAAAGTGACATTTGATTATTCCAAGGCATCCTGCTTCGTATCTGAGGCAGAGGTTGCATCGATGGAGAAGCTTGTTGCGGCAGCAAAGGAACTTGGGTTTACTTATCATACCGGAGTAGTCCAGTGCAAAGATGCATTTTACGGACAGCATGAGCCGGAGCGCATGCCGGTAAGCTATGAACTTTTGAATAAGTGGGAGGCATGGAAACGTCTGGGCTGCAAGGCGTCTGAGATGGAATCAGCGGCATTGTTTATTGTGGCTGCGCATCTGAAAGTCCGCTGTGGTTCTGATTTTCTTGTTATGGGAAATCAGGAGCGCAATGCCCTCGGCATGGATAATCCGATCGTTCATGACACGGAGGCAGCAGTGATGGTCGGCGTGGAGGCAATCCGCAGACTGATCAGGGCAGACCGTGAAAAATAATGCGTGAGCGGGAAAAGTTTTACCCGAAAAGCAGATTTCAATGGAGAACAGAAAATGGGGTGTGAGAATCATGGAAGCAAAAAAGTACCGTAGAATTTTTACGATTGTAGTTGATTCCTGTGGAATCGGTGGAGCAAAAGATGCGGAACGTTTCGGCGATGCGGGAACCGACACGTTAGGACATATTGCGGAGACGGTGGGCAATCTTTCAATTCCGAATATGCAGAAACTTGGAATTGCCAATTTAAAAGAGCTGAAGAATATCGCACCGGTGGAAAAACCAATGGGATATTTTACAAGACTTTCTGAGGCGAGCAACGGAAAAGATACCATGACCGGACACTGGGAAATGATGGGACTTCATATTACCAAGCCATTTTTGACGTTTACCGAGCACGGTTTTCCAAAGGAACTGATCGATGAACTGGAAAAACGTACCGGTCACAAAGTGATTGGAAACAAGAGTGCGAGTGGAACCGAAATCTTAGAGGAACTGGGCGAGGAAGAGATCGCAACCGGACACATGATCGTGTATACATCTGCGGATTCGGTTCTTCAGATCTGCGGAAACGAGGAAACGTTTGGGCTAAAGGAGCTTTACCGCTGCTGTGAGATCGCCAGAGAGATTACCATGAAAGATGAATGGAAAGTTGGGCGTGTCATTGCAAGACCTTATGTTGGAAAGAAAAAAGGTGAGTTTGTCCGCACCAGCAACCGTCATGATTATGCCTTAAAGCCATATGGAAGAACCGCATTAAATGCGTTAAAAGACGCCGGATATGATGTGATCTCTGTCGGAAAAATCCGGGATATTTTTGACGGGGAAGGAATCACGGAATCCAATAAGTCCAAAAGCTCGGTACATGGAATGGAGCAGACGATCGAGATCGCAGAGCGCGATTTTACCGGACTTTGTTTTGTGAATCTGGTAGATTTTGATGCACTTTGGGGACACAGAAGAAACGTAAAAGGATACGCAGAGGAACTGGAACGCTTTGACGTGAAACTCGGCGAACTTCTTAAGGTACTTCGGGAAGATGATCTTCTTATCATTACGGCAGATCACGGAAATGATCCAACCTATAAGGGAACAGACCACACCAGGGAACAGGTGATGTTTGTTGCATATTCGCCTTCCATGAAGGGATCAGGAAAGCTTGAAGATCAGGATACATTTGCAGTGATCGGGGCAACAATTGCAGATAATTTTGGTGTGCAGATGCCGGAAGGCACGATTGGTACGTCATTGCTTGCAGAGTTGAAGTGACATAAGAACGTGATATACTGAAGTGACAGAAGAGTGGAAAATACTGATGTGCTGGCATATTGGGAAAGCAAAATAAAGCAGAAAATCAAGAAATACATCTTTGCATGATGAGTAAGCTATACGATGCCTGGGCAGCCGGCAGGAGAAAGGAAAAACATGGATAAAAAAGATATTTTAAGCAGAGTAGATCACACACTGCTTTCACAGACTGCAACATGGGAGGAAATCCGGCAGATTTTAGACGATGGAATAAAATATGGATGCGCTTCTGCCTGTATCCCGGCTTGTTATGTGAAACAGGCGGCAGAGTATGTCGATGGGAAACTGCCGATCTGTACAGTGATCGGATTCCCAAACGGATACCACACAACGGCGACGAAAATTTTCGAGACAAGGGATGCGGTCGCAAACGGAGCAGAAGAGATTGATATGGTCATTAATATCGGATTTTTGAAAGACAAACGGTATGATGAAATCGAGCAGGAAATCCGAAAAATCCATGAGGCATGCAGCGGAAAAACCTTAAAAGTGATCATTGAGACATGCCTTCTGACAGATGAGGAGAAGATCAAGATGTGTGAGATCGTGACGAATGCAGGCGCAGAGTTCATTAAGACCTCCACCGGATTTTCCACCGCAGGAGCAACTTTTTCGGATGTGGAACTGATGAGACAATACGTTGGCACAAACGTGAAAGTAAAGGCAGCCGGAGGAATTTCTTCTTTTGCGGATGCAGAAAAATTTATTGAACTTGGCGCAGACCGGCTTGGCACGAGCCGGCTGGTGAAAATTATGAAACATGTATAAGTCGTTGGATTTTTTTGCACACTCGGAAACAATATAGTAAAGAACTTTATCTGGGGTGTGTCTGCAATAATCTGCATTATCGGTGCCGGCGTGTTTTTGAAAAACATGTTTCATTTAAAAACGGATGTGGTGAACATAAGTATGTTTATGTAAGATGTTATTTTGACATGAGTTCTTTTACTTCTTCTACACCGTAGGTATCTCCGGCTTTCTGGAAAGCGGTGATAGCTTTTTCAAAATAGACAGCCGCATCCTCTGCTTTATCTGATGATTTCAGAATTTCGCCAAGACCGCGGTAAGCACAGCCGATGGAGATAAGATCGTTCGACTTTTCAGCAAAATCTAAGGCAGAAAGCATGTTTTTTTCTGCGAGAGGAAGATCAAGAAGCTTCATGGAAACATAGCCCTGCTCGTAGAGATTTGCGGAGCTGGCAAGTGCGTCATCCGGGAAAAATAATTGTCATGGTCGGTGGAAGGAATCTTTGCATAACATTCTTTATAAATCGTTTCGGCATCGGTGTAATTGCCTGCGTCAAATAATGCCCAGGCTTTTGATAGGGTTTCGGTCATGGAAGTCTCCTTGTTTCTTATATTAGTCATATTCAAAAATACCCTGTATTGCGTCTGAAACATTCATAATCATATGATAAGGGACGCGGTCGATACGTTTGCAGCTTCTGGCGGAAGGGTCAATTAGCTTCAATTGTTCACATATAGCAGTTCCTGAGGTGTCTTTGACACCGCGTACTTTTATGTGAAGAGGACCTTCTGCATAATTCTCTAAAAGTGGGCAGACGTGAAAAACACCTGTTTTTTTAATAAATTCATTTTTACTTACAACAAGCATTGCATCTTTTAAATTAGAAATTTTGATAATATCTCCCTGCGAAAAATTCATCATAAAATTTCCTTTCCGACAGGTTCTCCCCAATCATAATCACAAATTGAAATTTCCCCATTGTATTCAGCAACGCGTTCCTCAAATGTTTTGTGTTTAAATGCTTTTTTCAAAACAATCGAATCATCAATTACTTCAATTTGTAAAGTATCTGAGACATGGAGTCCAAGTTTTTCAAGAATATTCTTTGGAATACGTATTCCCTGACTATTTCCCCATGTTTTGATGGCAACCTGATCGCTCATAAATGTTCACTCCTTTAAAAAGATATTGTTGATCATGAAGCTTAGTTTCATAATCGATATCTACACGCACTTCATGCGACGGTCTTTGTTATATAGTATTAACTGTATATACATATATTATATCGAATAGTATCAAAGGTCAATATGTAATCAAATAGTTAATTTAACTGACAAAATTTCTCAACAACAATATCTCTTCCTTGTATCCCCAATATCATGTGCTATAATCCTCTTGAGATTAGTTAAAACTAACTAGAATATCAAAAATGGAAGTTGCCAAATACGTTTTTTTGAAAAGGGGAGCATATGTCAGAGGAAGAGAAAAAATTTTTGGAAATCGTTGACCTGAAAAAAGGTTTTGGAAGTGGAGAAACACGTCAGGAAGTATTGCGCGGAATGAACTTTTCCGTGGCAAAAGGAGAGTTCTGTGTTCTGCTTGGACCGTCCGGTTCGGGAAAATCAACTTTATTAAATATTATCGGAGGAATCGATAGTGCCGATTCCGGTTACATCTCGATCAACGGCGATAAGCTCGAAGATATGAGTGAGAAGAAACTAACCCAATACCGCAGAAAACATCTCGGCTATGTGTTTCAGATGTACAATCTGATCGCCAATCTGAACGTGAAGGAAAACATTGAGGTCGGAGCGTACCTTTCTGACAATGCGTTGGATATCGACGACCTGTTACATACACTTGGACTTTACGAGCACCGATACAAGCTGCCGAACCAGTTGTCCGGCGGTCAGCAGCAGCGTGTTTCCATCGGTCGTGCGATCGTGAAAAACCCGGATATCCTGCTCTGTGATGAGCCAACCGGAGCTTTGGATTATAACACCTCCAAAGAAATTTTAAAACTGATTGAAGATGTAAACAAAAAATATGGAAATACGATCATCATGGTAACACACAACGAGGCAATCAAGAACATGGCAGATCATGTTATAAAACTTCGTGATGGAGCCGTGCGCCACAACGAGAGGAACGAGCACAGGATTTCAGCAGCAGATCTTGAGTGGTAAGGAGTGTGGCGGTTATGAAAAAGAAAAAAATTAAAAATCCGCTCATCAAGCGCATTCCGCGTGAATTGCTCGGTGACTGGAAAAAATATCTTGTGGTGGCATTATTCCTCATTCTTACAATTGGTTTTGTTTCCGGTATGTATGTTGCAAATGAGAGTATGCTTATTGCAGCAAATGAGGGTGTGACAAAATACAAGTTAGAGGATGGACATTTTGAGCTGAACCAAAAGGCAGATGAGACGTTACTCGCTGCTATCGAGACAGGAACAAAAGCGGACGTCAAACAGTATTATCTTGACAAAGCAAAAAAAGAGCTGGACGAAAAGCTTGATGAGAAGGCTTACCCGGAAGCCTACGACAAGGCATGGGATAAAATTGTAGAGGAAATTGATGATAAATATGCTGACGCAGAAGAAAAATATGAGTTAAACGATCCTGATTTTACAGAAGTTCCGGTAAAAGTATATGAGAACTTCTTCCGAAATGAGGAGGAAGATTACAACAACGACGGCGAGGCAGAAGGAAACATCCGTGTCTATGCAAAAAATGATAACGTGGATCTTGCCTGTCTGCTTGACGGAGCATTTCCGGAAAAAGCGGATGAGATCGCAATTGACCGTATGCATGCAGACAATGTCGGCGTCAAAGTGGGAGATGAGATTTCTGTCAGCGGGCAGAGGTTCAAAGTTGTCGGACTGATCGCCTATGTCAATTATGCGACACTGCATGAGAAGTCAACGGATATGATGTTTGATGCGATCAAATTCGATGTGGCTATGGTCACACAGGAAGGATTTAATAGTTTACATAAAACTGTTCATTATTCTTACACATGGAATTATGTGGATACTCCTGCAGATGAAGTGGAGCAGAAAGCAAAATCCGATGATTTCATGAAAGCACTGCTCACACAGGTTGTGTGTGCTGACAAAGAGTTAGAGGACTATATGCCGCGCTATGCAAATCCGGCTATTAATTTTGCAACGGATGATATGGGTTCAGACAAAGCTATGGGTGGTGTTTTACTGGATATTTTGATCGTGATCATTGCATTTATTTTTGCAGTGACCATCAGCAACACGATCGTGAAGGAGGCTTCTACGATCGGAACACTGAGAGCTTCCGGTTATACGAGAGGTGAACTGGTCAGACATTATATTTCCATGCCGGTGATCGTGACACTTCTCGCAGCGTGCGTTGGAAATATCCTCGGCTATACCGTATTTAAAAATGTGGTTGTCGGCATGTATTATAACAGCTACAGTCTTCCAACTTATCAGACAGTCTGGAACCCGGATGCCTTTTTCAAGACAACGATCATCCCGGTTGTTTTAATGCTTGTGGTCAATCTCATCGTCATTATAAAAATGATGCGGCATACACCATTACAGTTTTTGCGTCATGATCTGAAAAAAACAAAGCGTAAAAAAGCAATGCGCCTGCCAAAATGGAGCTTTTTAAGTCGTTTCCGCCTGCGTATCATGTTCCAGAACGTGACGAATTACCTGATTTTATTTGTGGGGATCTGGTTTATCGGCATTATGCTCGCAATGGCGGTCGGTATGCCAGAGACGCTCGAATATTACAAATCCAATGTTTCAGATATGATGTTCACGAATTATCAGTATGTGTTAAAGTCTTATGAGAATGAGGATGGAGACATTATCATAACGGATAATAAGGATGCAGAGAAATTCAATATGACATCTCAGCAGCACAAGAGCGATACGTTAGATGAGGAGATTTCTGTCTACGGAATCGAGGATGACAGCCGGTATGTGAAAATCAGTAACCTGTCTGCCCTGAAAGGAAACGAGGCATATATTTCTGCTTCCTATGCAGATAAATACAGCCTGAGCGTGGGTGACACAGTGGTTCTTGACGAAAAATATGAGAACAAACAGTATGAGTTTGAGGTTGCAGGAATCTATGATCACAGTCAGGCGCTGGCAGTATTTCTGTCCAATGAGCAGTATTGTGAAATCTTTGACATGGACAGTGATGCATTCACAGGCTATCTCTCGGATTCAGAGATTACAGATATTGATGAGGATGAGATCGCAACCGTCATCACAGAACACGACATTACGAAAATGTGTGATCAGCTCGATCATTCCATGGGCTCTTATATGACCTACTTCCAGTATCTGTGCATCCTGTTATCCGCAGTATTGATTTACCTGCTCACGAAGCTGATCATCGAGAAGAACGAAAATGAAATTTCCATGACAAAAATCCTGGGCTATGAGAACCGGGAGATTGCAAGCTTATATCTGTTGTCTACAACCATTGTTCTTGTGGTGATCGATGTTGTCAGCGTGATTTTAGGTGTCGTCATCATGAAGGCTGTCTGGAGGATCATGCTCTTTTCCTACAGTGGATGGTATGCTTTCCGCATAAGCACGATGGGCTATGTGAAAATGTTCCTGTTTATCCTGATCGGATATCTGCTTGTCATGGTATTGGATTTCAGAAGAATCAAGCGTATTCCGATGGATCAGGCACTGAAAAATGTGGAATAACAGGAAAAATATAACCTGACAGGAGAGCGTAGAGATCACATAAATATTAAAGTGCACATGGCAATTGCACCATAAAGCAGCTGCCGGAAATGGGAGCATCCACAACCTGGATGTTCCCATTTTGCTTTTCGGTGAGTTCTTTCGCAATGCAGAGTCCAAGTCCAAAGTGTTCTCTGTCGGTATGGATTTATTTGCATTATATATGGCAGAGTTGTTATAATAGCTCCAGAGGTGGTATACAAGTGAGAGTAGCAGTTGTTGAAGATGAACTTTTGAGCAGGAAAAAAATTTTATCCTACCTTGAAATGTTTGAAAAAGAATCGGGGATTCCAATTCAGGTGGAAACCTTAACGGATGGTACTGAGATCGTAGAAAAGTATAATACAGGAAAGAAATATGATGTTATACTTTTAGATATTGAGATGGAGCATATGGATGGGATGAAAGCGGCTGAATGGATTCGGAATCTGGATGAGGAAGTGATTCTGATTTTTATCACGAATATGGCACAGTTTGTGATGAAAGGCTATGAAGTCAGTGCGCTTGATTTTCTGGTTAAGCCGGTCAGTTATTATATGTTTGTGGAAAAGATGCACAAGGCTTATGACAGAGTTTCCATGCGGGAAGAACGAAGTATTATTATCAAGGGCAAAGAGTGCATTTATAAGGTACACACGACAGAGCTTATTTATATTGAGGTGCAGAACCATTCACTGACATTTCATACGATGCAGGGAAATTATATGTGTACAGGAAGTTTGAAAAAAGTAGAAAAAGATCTCGAAGGCCTTCCTTTTGCAAGATGCAGCTCCAGTTATCTGTTGAATCTGATGCATGTTCTCCGCATAGAGAAAGAGCATGTGATCATGGACAATAAAGACGAGCTTCTGCTCAGCCGGCTGAAAAGGCAGGAATTTATGGAGATACTGACAGATTACTACGGAGGAGTGCAATGAACGGGCTGCGTATTGAATGGATACAGGCATCTTTTTTTATCGAGATGTTGGTGATAACGTGGATTCTTATGATTCCGATGAAAAAGAGAGAGCATTTCTGGCAGCAGGGAGTCCTGCTTGTGCTTGCAGGAAGTGTGATCGCTGCAATGGACACAAATTCGAATATCAAATTTATTCTGGAAACAGCGATGATCGGATTTATTGCCTACCGTGTGTATGTGATCTCATGGAGAAAGGCTACTTACACGGCTGTCTGTGCTTATGCCGTACAGCATTTGACTTATACCGTTGGCATGATAGAAAAATGTATCCGTGGAATCCTGTTTCATGTTCCACATGCACCGACAGATTCAGAACCGGATATCAACTTGAAGATGTTTCTGACAGTCGCACTGGTATATGGAACATGTTATTTGTTTTTTGTGAGAAAAAAAAGAGGAAAAGGAGAGTTTGACATCAGTGTCAGACAGACTATTGGATTTTCAGTAGGCGTATTCTTTGTCGTGCTTGTTTTGAGCAGAATGGTACAAAGCTATGCGAATAATGAATACTATGGTCTGGAACTGGTGTGCCATTTTTATTCCCTGATCTGCTGTCTTTTCATCCTGATTTTAGATGATGGTATTTTCCGTAGGATTCAGGATGAGAATGAACTGTCTTTGGTAAAATATTTATGGCTGAAGCGGCAGGAGCAGTATGCCGTAGCGAAAGAAAACATGAACGCGATCAACTTAAAGTGTCATGAGTTAAAACAGCAGATTACAGGAATCCAGGAGATGCAGGTTTCAGAACAGCTTAAGGATTCGCTAGAGGACCTTAAGGATTCCATTCAGATTTATGATGCGGTTGTGAAGACTGGAAACGAAGTATTAGATGTTGTATTGACGGAGAAGAACTTTTACTGTCAGGCGAATCATATCACAATGGCGTGCATTGTGGATGGTGCGAAGATGGATTTTATGGAGACAATGGATGTCTACGCACTTTTTACAGGACTTTTCGAGGATACCTTTTATTCCATCAAAATGCTGGAAGAGCCGGACAAGAAGCAGATTGCACTATCGGTCTGGGAGAAGAACGGACTGCTTATGATACAGCTTGAGAATTATTTCGAAGACTCAAAGGAAGCACAGGAAGTGAGAGAAGAGGGAATTGATTATTCCATTAAGAGTGTGAAAGAGATTGTGAAAAAATATGATGGCTGCATGACGATACATAAGGAGCATGCGCTTGTGATCAAGCGGATTTCAATACCAATCCCATAAGATAAAACTACAAATGGCATAAATATAACCGGTCAGTTCTGGTTTTCATACACAGAATCCAGAACTTAAAATTACGAATTGAAAATGACCAGTTGTGAAAAGAGGCAATCTGCCTCTTTTTTTTATGCTACGATTCGTTCATCAGAAAAAAGGAGGAAAAATATGAAAAGCAAAGGAAAGAAAAAAGGGTACATTGGTATTGCGATAACCGCAATTCTGCTGATCATCACAGTAGTTGCCGATCTGCTTGCATCAAGATACATCACAATGATCAAGCTTTATTTCATGGATGACAGTAATTCTGTTTATGAGATGTCAGCAGACGAAGCATTGTCGCAGGCCGCGGATCTCACAGAGGAACTTGGAAATGAAGGTATCGTATTGCTAAAGAACAAGGACAATGCTTCTCTGCCACTGGCAGCAGGAACGAAGATTAATCTGTTTGGTATTGCATCTTATCAGACATTATATCAGGGTTCCGGTTCTGCATCGAGCTGGTTCAAGCAGGATCTGAACACAAATATGAAAAAAGGTCTGGAAGATGCCGGATTCGAAGTAAACCCTGGACTGTGGCAGTTCTATGAGGACAATTACAAAGAGAGAAGTGATCAGGAAGGTGGAATGACAGATATGTCAGGAGCAGATCACAGTATCTTAGAGCAGTCCTTAGATGAGTATGAAGCATACGATTACGAAGGTGAAAATGTTCTGACATATTCAGAGAACTATTCGGATGTGGCAATGGTAGTGATCGGACGTGCAGGTGGAGAAGGATCGGATGCAACGATGGAGATGGACGGCTATGTCGGAGGAGATGCCGGCAAGCATTATCTGGAGCTCCAGAGCGTAGAACAGGAACTTTTAAGCTATGTAGAAGAGCATTATGACAAAGTCATCGTTGTATTGAATACAGCTATGGTAATGGAAACAGGATTTCTGGATGATGAGGCAATTGATGCAGCACTCTGGATCGGAATGCCGGGTTCCAGA
>ENA-ORTY01004543-ORTY01004543.1-human-gut-metagenome-genome-assembly--contig:-NODE-4543-length-10807-cov-2.813058_pt1 | contig 10807 bp, 7 predicted proteins | sample MGYA00241917_ERZ509198 | MGnify/ENA primary metagenome ERZ509198 (study PRJEB26280, sample SAMEA2338857) | human gut metagenome | biome: human gut; feature: human-associated habitat; material: faeces...
GGACGTTGAGTGCGCAAGGTGATACTTTATATGACCTTCACTTTTGCATTCAACGTGAAACAGAAGCGGGATTAAGCTCTGATATACCAATTAAGCAATCTGAATGTACATATAGAGTACGACAACATTAAGGAGGACTGCGTAATGCCGAACGAGCGCGTACAATTTAATCTGACGGAGCGTTTTGCAGCCCCCTTGCCGGAGTTCTATCGCCGCAGGATCATCTTCTGGAAGGACGAGGATCGGGAGTTTGAGAAGGACGTTGACGAGCTGAATTTGGAAGGCGTCAAGATTATCAAGCTGACTGGCACAAACAATTTTGCCGTCAAGAAGCTGCTGCTTCACGATGACTTGGACAGCAACTATCTTATCTATTGCCCGATTACTTACACCGGCGATGAAGATAACTGGCTTCAGGACATTGAATATTACAGCGAACCTTTCCGCGCAGATTTTATCTCGATGCAGATGGACGAGCTGAATATCGCACCGTCTGCCGCTATGCGGAAGACGGTCAAGCTCTATGCAATGTTCTTCGACAGCAAAGAGCGTATTCAAAAGCTCCGCGTGCGCAGCTACGGCGTGCCGGAAGAAGGCGATACGGTTTTCGTGGAGCTCAAAAAGAAATTTGACGGCATTGTATATAAGCACCGCGTGACGACAGAGCTTCCGATGGTCAAACCGCTTCTGACAGGACTGCTGGAGAAGAACGCGTTCGGCCAGATTGGGCGCGAGATCGACTGGTTCCAGCGCTGCAACAAAACGGTTCCCAAGGTCTTCATCGGCTACGACCGCACGGCCTTTGCGGGAACGGACGACCCCGAGCTGCGGGTGACGTTTGACACGAAGCTCCGTTGGCGCACATCGAAGCTCGACCTTGCCTATGGAGATCAGGGAATGCTTCTTTTGCCGCAGGACGCGGTTCTGATGGAGGTAAAGCTTCCGGGCGTATGCCCCTTGTGGTTCAGTCGTGCGCTCTCGGAGCTCTCCATTTACCAGACTTCATTTTCCAAATACGGCGCGTGCTATCAAAAGCACTTGCTGCCGCGGATGCGGAAAACCGGATGGGAGGATATGTTCTGTGCTTGATTCGATGATTACAACGGAAATTACGCTGACAATTTTTCTTCTCTGCTCGGCGGCGTCTGTGCTGCTCGGCATTGCGGCGGCGTTTGTGATGACGCGCGGCGCGCATAGTACACAAAGCTTCTGCATCACGATTGCCGTTTTACCGCTTGCCGTGCAGACAGTCATCATGCTGGCCAACGGCAATCTTGGAGCGGGCGTTGCCGTTGCAGGCGCGTTCGGGCTTGTGAGATTTCGCTCCGAGCCGGGCTCCACGCATGGACGGCTTCACGGAGCTGCGCCGGATGCGAGAACGCGGAGACAAGACACCTATTATGATGCTCACGGCCCGGGGCGAGACGCGCGACCGCATCGAGGGCTTTGATTCCGACGCGGACGATTATCTGCCCAAGCCCTTTGACCCGGACGAGCTTCTATCACGTGTGCGGGCGATGCTCCGAAGAAGCGACGCGTACCGTCCGAGCGTTCTGACGTTCGGCGATCTAACGCTCGACCCCGGCTCAGGCGAGCTTTCGTGCGGGAAGGAACGTATTCGGCTCAGCGGGCGGGAGTATCAGCTGATGGAGCTTTTTCTGCGCTCGCCCGGGATGCTCTTTTCCGCCGAACGGCTGATGGGAAAAATTGGGGCCGGTACAGTGGGGCCGAGATCAACGTCATCTGGGTCAATATTTCAAATCTCAGAAAGATGCTCAAGCCCATCGGCTCGCACGTGCAGATCAATGCCAGCCGGGGACTTGGGTATCTGCTGGAGACCGGGAAATGATCAAACACCTGCGCACGAAATTTATCCGCATCGCCATGCTCTCCGTCGCGCTGGTGCTGCTGGTGCTGAGCCTGATTGTGAACGCGGCAAACTTCATTTCGACGAACCGGGATTTAAACCAGACGCTCGACATGATCTATGAAAACCAGGGCACAATTCCGACCGGCCGCACTGCCGGAGCAGACGGTTCGCCATCAGAAAATCCGGCGGAGGACGATATGCCGTCTGACCCGGCGACGCAATCCGGGAAGCCGCAGGAGGACGCGGAGGAGGAAGACCACACCCCGCCGCCGGAGACAGATCACACGCCGCCGGAGCTCGAAGAGAAGCCGGACACGAAGCCATCGAGCCAGCCGGAGCGCCCGAGGGGGCCGTTTAACGCCGAAACGCCGTACTCCACGCGCTATTTCTACCTGCACTTTGACGCGGACGGAAATCTCGACAGCGGCAATTTCTCACACATTGCCACCGTGACGGAGGACGACGCGGATACCTATATTAAAGCTGCCTTGCAGCATGGCGCGGGCTACGGCTTTTATACCTCCGGCTATAAATTCCGCGTGGTAAAAGAAGGCGAAAGCCGCTATATTGCTGTCTTCTTCGACTGCTATCAGGAGCTGCGCGCCGTCCGGACGGTTGCCGTCTGGTCGGGTGTTTCCTACGCGGTCTGCCTTGCACTGGTCTATGTGCTGGTCGTCCTTCTGTCGCGCAGGGCCATTGACCCGGTTGTCAGAGCTTCCGAGCAGCAGAAGCAGTTCATCACCGACGCGGGGCATGAGCTCAAAACGCCCATCACCGTCATTGCAACGAACCTCCGGGTGCTGGAGATGGAGGTCGGGCAGCAAAAATGGATTGATAAAGCCAGAGCGCAGACCGAAAAGCTGCGGGAGCTGGTGCAGTCGCTCATCACGCTCTGCAAATATGACGAGGAGACCTCGCCGCTGCATCCGCAGACTTTCGCCGTCAGCGAGGCTGTCACGGACACGGCGGAGTCATTCGCAGATTTCGCGCAGTCGAAGGGGCACGCGATCAGCCTCGAGGTTGCGCCGGGGCTTTCCTACTGCGGAGACGAGGCCGCTGTGCGGCAGCTGGTGTCGATTTTGCTTGATAACGCCGTCAAGTATGCCGCGCCGGAGACGGAAATCCGGATTTCTCTGGAGCAGATCAAGCGCGGCGTAAAGCTTACGGTGACAAACACGTGCGATCAACCCCCGGAAGGAGATCTGAACCGGCTCTTTGACCGCTTTTACCGCCCGGACGCGTCCAGAACCGCTGCAACCGGTGGCTTCGGCATTGGGCTTTCCATCGCCAAAAGCATCGCAGAGGCCCACCGCGGCCAGATTCGTGCCAGCACGCAGGGCACTGCCATTTCCTTTATAGCTGAACTCAAATGAGATGCGCATAAAAAACCGCTGCCAAACAAGGCAGCAGCTATTATTGTATAAAGAAAACCACCGACAGTGCCGGTGGTTTTGATTTCTTCCGGTGCTTTCTGCTCCAGATTCCCGTTTGGGTCAAGGCGGAAAACTGAACTGCTGGTTTTTATAGCGCTACGATTTCGACTACCGTGAGCGTATCGCCGTCAATCTGAAAGCGCACGTCGAAGCCCGCAAAATTGAAGCCATAGCGGCGGTTGGGGTCGTGCTGATAGCCGGGGCGGGGGTTCTGAGAGAGCGCCTGAATGAGGCCCGCGCGCTTGTCTGTGGGGATTTTTTGCAGGAGCACGTCCGGGAAGACAACTTCCAGGGGCTTTGCGCTGCGGCTTTCCTCGAACGCATCGGTCGCGTCGGGATGGCAGTCGGCATAGGGGAGATAGGGCTTGATGTCGTAGATGGGGCTCCGGTCGGCCAGGTCCGCGCCGGCGACATAGAGAACGGGACCGTCCTTTGTATGGAGGTTCACTTCTACGAGCTTTACGCAGGAAAGACCGATCGGGTTCGGGCGGAAGGGAGAACGCGTCGCGAAGACCCCCACGCGCGTTTTGCCGCCGAGCTTCGGGGGCGCGACCGTGGGCGAAAATTTTCCGTCTTCGATGCGGTCGAAGCGCCAGATGAGCCAGAGGTGACTCCAGCTGTCGATGCCGCGCAGAAAGTCGGGGTTCCGGTAGGCTGGCTCGAAGACAATTTTGGAAATCAGGTCGCCGGTCAGGCCCGACTGGCGCGGGATACCGAATTTGGTGGGGAAATCCGAGTGAATGCGGGCAATGTAGTCCATGGGAGGCCTCCTGTGGTAGCTTGCGACTATCATAACACATCGGCGGAAAAATGCAAATTCCTTTTGCATTTTCAGAAAAACGGTGTAAAATAGCTTGTATCAGGAGGGATGGTCATGAATGATGAACTGACTGCTGTAGACATTCAGAAAATGCAGGACGAGATCAAATATCGCCAGCTGGAGCTGCGGCCGAAAATTCTCGAGGACGTGAAGACGGCGCGCGAGTTCGGCGATTTGAGCGAAAACTTTGAATATAAGGCGGCCAAGCAGGAAAAGCGCCGTAACGACAGCCGCATCCGCTACTTAGAGCGCATGATCAAGACCGCGAAGGTGATTGATACGGATTCGAGGCCGGACGAGATCGGGCTTTTCGACAAGGTCGTCATCTATATTGAGGAGGACGACGAGGAGCAGACCATCGAACTTGTCACGACGCTCCGGCAGAACGCCCTCCAGGGCCTCATCAGCAAGGAATCCCCGGTCGGCAAGGCCGTCATGGGCCACAAGGCGGGCGAGCGCGTGCTGGTGCAGGTGAACGAGAATTACAGCTATTATATCCAGATTCGAAGTGTGGAAAAAGGAACGGACGACGATTCGCTGCCGATCAGCAGCTACTGAGGGTTTTAAAGCCGTAGGGGACGATGCCCACATCGTCCCGGCCGGAAGAACCGTTTATACGGTAATTTGCGGCGAATTCGATGCTGCCCTAGGGGCGATGGGAGCATCGCCCCTACGCACATCATGAAAGAGCTGAAAAGAATGGAAATCCGTCAGGGGCGACCTGACGGATTTTTGCTTATTTGCCGAAGTGGACGAGGATCTCCTGCATGCGCTCGGACTGGTGGACGTGGAAGGGGCAGCGGTTGTCGCAGTGGCCGCAGGAAGCGCAGTCCTGCGCGGTTTTTTCGAGCGTGAGATATGTGCCTTCTAAATCGTAATGGTTCTTTCTATAGTGTAGTGCGGCGGGGTGAAGGTGTCAACGTGCGGTGGGCAACTTTTACGATTTGTTCAGAAGTGCAGAAGCGGCTTACAGGCGGCGCGGAGGCGGTTCAGCAGAGCTTCGGCTTCAGCTTGGGTGCCGGCTTTGGCGCTGAGGTAGAGCTTGAGCTTGGGCTCGGTGCCGGAGGGGCGGACGGTGAGCTTGCAGCCGCCATGCAAGCGGAACTCCAGAACGTCGGAGGCGGGAAGGCCGGTTGTTGGCGCGAGATAGTCCGTGATTTTTGTGACGGGAAGGGCGGCGATTTCTGTAGGCGGATTTTCACGCAGGCGCTGCATGCAGCTTGCCATGTCCCGCATGGCGCTCGCGCCGGAAAAGGCGAAGCTCTCCTGAGCGCAGCTATAATAGCCGTAGGTCTCATAGAGCGCGTCCATTGCGTCACAAAGCGTCATGCCGCGGCTTTGATAGAAGCTCGCCATTTCACAGAGAAGGAGCACAGCGTTCACACCGTCTTTATCGCGCACGTGGCTGCCAGAAAGATAGCCGTAGCTCTCTTCAAAGCCGAAGAGAAAGCGCTCCGGATGGCCCTCCGATTCGAGAAGGCCGATTTGTTCGCCGATGAACTTGAAGCCTGTGAGGGTGCGGTGAAGCTCCACGCCGTAGTGCGCAGCGATGGGGTCTGCCATGTCGGTCGAGACGATGGTCGTGACGGCAACGGGGTTTTGCGGCATGGTCCCGTTCGATTGCCGCGTCTGGCAGATGAAATCGAGCAGCAGCACGCCAACCTCGTTTCCGGTAAGCAGCCGGTAGGAGCCCTTGCCGTCTGGCACGGCCACGCCGCAGCGGTCGCAGTCGGGGTCGGTGCCGATGAGAAGATCGGGGCGCAGACGCTCGCAGTAGGAAAGGCCGAGCGCCATCGCCTCGCGAATTTCGGGGTTGGGGTAGGGGCAGGTCGGGAAATGGCCGTCTGGCTTTGCCTGCTCGGAGACGAGCGTGAAATTTCGGATACCAAGCGCTCTGCAAATCCGTTCGACGCATTCGCGGCCGGAGCCATTGAGAGGCGTGTAGACGATGCTTAATCCGGAAAGATCGTCATGGCGCACGCGAAGAGAAAGGACTGCGTCAAGATAGGCGTTCAGGATGGCTTCGGGAATCCAACGGATGCTTCCGGCGCGCAGAAGCGCGTCAAAGCTGCCGGTTCGGATGGCTTCAAAATAGGAATGGTTCTCCAGAATTGCGGCGATGCGGGATACGCCGCTGGGGGTCAGCTGGCAGCCGTCTGCGCCGTAGACCTTGAAGCCGTTATACTGGGCGGGATTGTGGCTGGCCGTGATGCAAATGCCGACCCCGCAGGAAAGCGCGCGCACGGCATAGCTCAGGGCGGGAACGGGCTCGAGTCGGGGATAGAGATTTGCCTCAATGCCGTTCGCGGCCAGAACGCAGGCGGTTTCCCGGGCGAAGCGTTCACTATTTATCCGGCTGTCGTATCCGATGGCGGCGCGCTTGGGAAGGCTCGTTTCGTTCAGATAATCGGCTACGGCCTGCGCCGCGCGGCGGACGACATGGACGTTCATGCGGCTTGTGCCCACGCCGAGCATGCCGCGCAGTCCGCCGGTTCCGAATTGCAGGGCCGCGCCAAATGCGTCGTCAATGGCGGCGGAGTCATTCTGCATAGCAGTAAGCTCTTTTTGAAGCGCCGGGTCGAGCGATGGATGGGAGCGCCAGAGTTCAAACAGTTCCTGGGCGGATTTCATGTGGTTCCTCCTCTTTGAAGCCGATCGCAGATGGGAAGAAGGTCGGGAAGACCGGCGAGATTGTAATCGCCCGCGCGCTTTTTGGAGGCGTCCCCGACGCAGGCCGCGAGAAAGCCGCCCGCATGCGCTGCCTGCGCGCCCGCGACTGCGTCTTCCACGACAAGGCAGCTTTCCGGCGGGAGGCTTAAAATTGCAGCGGCTTTCAGGAAGACCTCGGGGTCGGGCTTTGCGCGGGTGATCTGCGTGCCGTCGCAGACGCCGTCAAAGTAGGAGGTCAGAGCCAGACGGTCTAAAATAAAGCGCGCGTTTTTGCTGGACGAGGCGACGCAGAGGAGAAGACCGCGTTTTTTAAGAGCAAGAAGGGTCGATACGACATCTGGGTCCGCGTCCTTGGGCGAGAGGTTCTGCAGGAGCTCGCGGTAGCGGGCGTTTTTCCGGTCGGCCAACGCGCGCTTTTCTTCCGGTGTGTAGGTCTTGGCGCTTTTTTCTAAAATGATCTCGAGGCTGTCCATGCGTGAAATGCCGCGCAGGCGCTCATTTACGGTGCGGTCGAAGGGGACGGAAATCGAATCGGCCAGCTCCTTCCACGCGCGGTAGTGGTATTCGTCGGTCGAGCATAGAACGCCGTCCAAGTCAAATAAAATACCTTGTAGGGGCAAGAAAATCAGTCCTTTCCGGGAAAACGGCCGACGCAGAGCGCCGGCCGTTTGGTGGTTATCTCAGAATGTCAGGGAACCGGAGGTGATGCACTGGCCGGATTTGCGGTCGAAGAGCATGATCTGATCGCCGGTCACGGAGAGGGGAACCTCCGCACCGATGGTAAAGAGCGAGCTTCCGAAGACGACGCCGGTCAGCAGGAAGCCTCCGACGCGGACCTTGATCGTCGACTCCATGCCGGTCGGCATAGCGCCGTAAATTTCGCCGCGGAGCTTGCCCTCGTCTGCGATGTCGATGAATTCGGGGCGGATGCCGAGGACGAAATCCTCGTTTGTAATTTCGGGGAGCTCCGCAAGGGAGTCGTCTTCCTCGTTGACCTTCGCGATGTGATAGCGGAAGACCTCGTCCTTGTTGCCCTTTTCAACATAGCCCTTCTGGGAAGCCTTTTCCTTGAGCGCGGCAGCGCGTTTTTCTGCCTGCGCATCGCGCAAGGCGAACCAGTCGGTAAGCTGCATGGACTTAGCAGGGCGGAATTTTGCTTTCAGGCCGCCAAGTACCGTCAGGTCGATCGAGCCGTCTTGCGCCTGCGCGCCCTTGGCCTCGACGAAGTTGATGGAGGGATTGCCGACAAAGTCGGCCACAAAGAGGTTCGCCGGGTGATGGTAGACCTCCAGAGGCGCCTGATACTGCTGGAGAACGCCGTTATTGATGAGGCAGATCTGCGTGGCGAGGGTCATGGCCTCCATCTGGTCGTGCGTAACGTAGACGAAGGTGGAGCCGGTCTCAACGTGCAGGCGCTGGAGTTCGTAGCGCATTTCAAGGCGGAGCTTCGCGTCCAGGTTCGAGAGCGGCTCGTCCATGAACAGAACCGTGGGCTCCGGGGCGAGAGTCCTTGCGATGGCAACACGCTGCTGCTGGCCGCCGGAGAGCTCGGCGGGGTAGCGCTCCATGAACATACCGATTTTGACGATGCGGCTGACGCGGCGGACAGAGAGGTCGATTTCCTCCTTCGTGAGCTTTCGCACCTGCGTGACGATTTCACCGCCCTTTACATAGCGGAATTCATCGTCCAGTGTGCAGCCTGCGTCCTGCGCGGTCTTTTTCGCGGCTTCGACCTTGGCGGTCAGGGCGGAAATCTCAGAAACGCAGTCGGAGTTGCTTTCCAGATGATAGTCAAACAGGCGCTTGGCCGTGTACTGCGAGAGGGTAAACGCGTCGATCAGCTTTAAGATGGCCTTCTTTTCTTCGAGCTTTCCGTCTTTATCGCGGCACTCGTCGAGAACGGAGATGACCTCAAACGGCGTTTTCAGGATTTCCGCCAGACGAGCGGCATTTTTGGCCTCGAAGTCGATTTTCGGAAGGGCTTCTTTGACGTTGGAGAGGCCGAAGGAGATGTTCTGGTAGACCGTCATGTTTGGCCACAGCGCATAGTTCTGGAACAGGAAGCCGACCTTGCGCTTGTTGGCCGGGACGTTGATGCCGAGGCTACTATCGAAGACGACCTTGTCTCCGATCGTGATGCGGCCAGAGGTCGGAGTTTCCAGACCCGCGATCATACGCAGTGTTGTCGTCTTGCCGCAGCCGGAGGGGCCGAGGAGCGTGACGAACGCGTTATTTTCAATGGTCAGATTCAGGTCCTCCACAGCGTAGAACTTGGCCCAGCGCTTGGTGACGTGTTCGAGTTTGATTTCAGGCATGTGATTAACCTCCTATTCCCTTGTCGAGACTTGCGCCGGTGACTTTGTTCACGAGCGTGTTGCAGATGAGGATCGTAATGATCAGAATCAGGTTGATACCACTGGAGAAAGCGTAGAGGCCCATTTCGTCGAAGTAGTCGAGCGTGGTCGAGAGGATGAAGCCCTGCACGCAAAGGAGCATGAAAAGCGACAGCTCGCGAAGGCACGTCATGAACGGAAGCAGGAAGCCCGAGATGATGGAGGACTTCTGAATGGGGATGATGATGCGGGTCATGCGCTTGATCCAAGGGATATCCTGAATGATGGCGGCCTCTTCAATTTCGCCCGAGAGCTGGAGCATGGAGTTAAGGCTGCTCCTGCTGGCAAAGGGGATATATTTGACGGTGCCGACGATGATGAGGAGCGTATAGGTATTGAAGAGGTTCAGCTTTTCCGTTGAGAACAGGATGAAGAACGCGACGCCGACGGCGATGGACGGCATGAGGTAGGGCAGGAACGCGACGGAGTTTACATAGTTTGCCCAGCGGCTGCGGCGGTTTTTGGAGACGGCGTAGCCGATCATCGTGCCGATGGTGCCGGCGAGCAGCGCGCAGGCGACGGAGACGAGGATCGTTCCCTTGAACGCGCGCCAGATCGTCTCGTTATACAAGATGCCCTTCTGGCCGTACATGCCGTTTTCGGTGACGTTTTCGCTGGTGAGCCACCACTTGGTCGTGAGGTTCGAGGTGTCTCCCGTATAGAGGAACGAATAGTCGCCCGGGTTCGGGAGGAAGGTCTCAAACGCAAACGAGATGATGGGGAAGATGCTCGTGAAGAACGTGAGGATGACGAGGATGATGGCGATGATGTACTTGCCGTATTTTCCGAGCGTGATCTTGGAGATCTGGCCGGACTTGCCGGTGACGGTGGTGTAGTTCTTGCGGCTCCTTAAAGAAAGCTGGTTGAGCAGCATGATCGCTACGCCGAAGATCATCATGATGATGGCAAGAATGCTCGCCTCGCCGGTATACTTGGAGTTCATCGAGACATATTTTGTCGAGAGCGTGCTCAGACCCAGATAATGGGGAACCGGGTAAGAGCCCATGGCGCTTCCGAAGACGAGAAGGATCGTCGAGAGTATCGCGGGCTTTACCATCGGGAGCGTGATGCGGAACATGGTCTTCCACTTGGGGGTGTCCAAAATGGTTGCGGCCTCCTCTAAGTTCGCGTCCATGTTGCGGAAGATACCGCCGATTAAAATGTAAGCAAACGGCGCGTAGTGAAGGCCAAGGACCATGAGGCTCGGGAACAGACCCTTGCACCACCACATCGGCATGTTGACGCCGAAGAGGGCGGCAAGCAGGCCATTGGACGTGCCGGTAACGGCGTTGGAATTGAACAGGTTCTGCCACACGACGGCAAGCGTCCACTGCGGCATGATGTACGGGAAAATGAAAATGGAGCTTAAATATTTTCTCCAGGCGAGGTCGGTCCTTGTGATGAGGAACGCGAACAGGCCGCCATATAAAATGGAGACGACGCATGTGCCGACAGCGAGCAGGACAGTGTTGCCAAGCGGCGTCCAGAGATTCGTCTTGGCCATGCGGCTGGTGAAAAGGTCTGTGTAGTTGACGGTCGTGTAGCCGGTCGCCTGCCCAGTCAGATGGGCATCGATGGTGCCGGCGTGAATTTTAAAGGTATCCTCCACGATAGCGACGAT
>ENA-ORTY01004551-ORTY01004551.1-human-gut-metagenome-genome-assembly--contig:-NODE-4551-length-10793-cov-3.607189_pt1 | contig 10793 bp, 11 predicted proteins | sample MGYA00241917_ERZ509198 | MGnify/ENA primary metagenome ERZ509198 (study PRJEB26280, sample SAMEA2338857) | human gut metagenome | biome: human gut; feature: human-associated habitat; material: faeces...
ATAGGACTATTATAATATTGTAAATTTATTATAAATATAAAAAATTTACAAGCATCTTGCCGCGGCCTCCGGCTGATCACCGGATTTCCAGCACATTCCTATCCAGACGCAGCGCAGGGCGCGCTGCAAAAAACGAATGCGAAGGAGCGCAAGAAATGAACGAAAAAGTGAAAAGTGAAAAACGGATTCCCTCCGTAGCAGAATCGATCATCGGTCTGCTGCTGGTCAGCGCGGCGGTGCTGATTGGTCTGAAGCTCGGCATCGGCTCGCAGATGGCGCTGTTTTTGGGCGCGATTGTTGCGATTCTGGTTGCCCTGTTCTTCCGGGTGCCCTGGTCTGAAATTCAGGCGACATTCTATAAGACCATAAGCGACAGCCTGATCCCGATCGTTATTCTGATGATCGTCGGCGTGACGGTCGGCGCGTGGATCATCGGCGGCACGGTGCCGTCTCTGATGTACTTCGGCCTCAAGCTCGTCTCCCCGAAGATCATTCTCCCGCTGACCTTTGTCCTGTGCGCGTTTATGGCCGTCTTTACCGGCACGAGCTTCGGCTCGGTTGCGACGATGGGCCTTGCGCTCACCGGCGTTGCAATGGGTATGGGTATGCCGGTTCCGATGGTGGTCGGCGCGGTCGTCTCCGGCGCGTGGTTCGGCGATAAGCTCTCTCCGATGTCCGACAGCACGAACCTCGCCTCCGCGATGACGGGTGTGAACCTCTACACGCACATCGGCTCGATGATGTGGACGACGATCCCGGCAACCATCATTACCATCGTCATCTACACGGTCATCGGCCTCGGCTATAGCACCGAAAACGTTGATATGAGCAACATCAATCTCATGCTCACGACGCTCGACGAAACCTTCCACATCAGCATTATCGCGATCATCCCGGCTATCATGATGCTGGTCGTCTCGGTTCTGAAAATTCCCGCGATTTTAGGTCTTTCCGGCGTTGCGGTGTTCTCCATCGTTTTTGCAATGCTCATGCAGGGCGAGAGCTTCACGGCTGTCATGACCGCATGTTATTCCGGCTACAAGTCCGCCACCGGTGTTGCGTTGGTCGACACGATCTTAACGCGCGGCGGTCTCATGTCCATGATGGCGACGGTTGCGCTGGTGCTCATCGCGGGCATTATGGGAGGATCTCTGAAGGCGAGCGGCGTCATGGACGTGTTCGTTGAAAAAATCCTCAAGAAGTTCATCAAGAGCGGCAAGTCCCTTGTCATCACGACGATGCTCTACAGCTACTTCATCCTCGTCATCTCCGGCAGCCAGCCGCTCGGCGTTGTCATGGGCGGCCCGACATTTAAGGATGCGTATGACGAAATGGACATCGACCGGAGGGTTCTCTCCCGCGCGCTGGCTGATACCTCGACAGTTGGTTCGCCGCTCGTTCCGTGGAGCGTCGGCGCAGCATACACGATGGGCGTGCTCGGTGTGACGGCAGCCTACGTGCCCTACGCCTTCCTCTGCTACATCATCCCCGTCTTCACCGTTCTGACCGCCGTGACCGGCATCGGCATGTGGCACTCGGACGGCACGCCGTACTGGAAAAAGAAGAACACAGCCGCCAACTGATTTGGCGCGAAGGAATATAAGGAGGTTTTCTCATGCGAGATTTTGAACCAAAAAAAATGAAAGCGATCACCTTTACAGGCATCCGCCGCGTGTTGGAAAAGGCCAACAAGATGGCGGCAGAGGGCAGACACGTCGTCCACTTTGAGATCGGCCAGCCCGACTTTGTGACCCCCAAATACATCCGCGACGCGGCCTGTGAGGCGCTTCAGGCAGGCAACACCCGCTACACCTCCAACTACGGCATCGACCCGCTGCGCGCCGCAATTGCGGAAAAGCTGCGCCTGGAAAATAAAATCCCCGCGGAGGCGAGCAACGTCATGGTCACCGTCGGCGGTGAGGAAGCGATGGCAGCCGCGATTCTCGCGCTTGTGGATGCAGGCGACGAGGTGCTTCTGAGCGACCCCGGCTACTCTCCGTATGCGGACATGGTACATATTGCAAACGCCGTTCCCGTCTATGTTCCCCTGAGCGAGGAAAACAACTGGAACTTTGATTTGGACGAATTAGAAAAGCGTATCACCCCCAGAACGACCCTTCTCATGCTCACGACCCCCGGTAACCCGACCGGTACGATGATGGACAGAGCCAGCCTCGAGCGGCTGAGCAAGATCTGCATCGAACACGACATCATTGTTGTCTCCGATGAAGCCTATGAGCGCGTTTTGTACGATGGAAACGAGCATATCTCGATTGCGAGCCTTCCCGGCATGTGGGAGCGCACGGTCACGATTCAGTCGTTCTCCAAGAGCCACTCGATGTGCGGCTTCCGTATCGGCTATATCGCGGCGAGCAAGAATCTTCTGAACATACTCATCCGCTGCCACCAGAAAATCGCCCTGTGCGCCACGAGCATTTCGCAGTACGCCGCCCTCGCCGCACTGGAGCACGAAAAGGAAGAGTCCGGCGAAGTGCAGCACATGCTCTGCGAGTTCGATAAGCGCCGTATGGTCATCTACAACACCTTCAAAGAACTCAATATTCCCTGCAACAAGCCGCAGGCTGCGTTCTATGTGTTCCCGAACGTTTCCTGCCTCGGCATGAACGGCAACGAGTTCTGTGAGAAGTTCTTAGAGGAATACGCCGTTGCGTGCGTGCCGGGCGCAGAGTTTGGCCCCAACGCGAAGAACAACATCCGTATTTCCTACGCGACCTCCATCGAGCAGTGCGTCGAAGGTATGGAGCGGCTTAAGAAATTCGTCGCGGAAATCCGCGCAAAGCAGTAACAAAGCAGTAAGGAGACAGTATGTCCTACAAGATTTTTGTCATCAACACCGGCTCCACCTCCACAAAGCTCGCCCTCTTCGAGGGCGGGCAGGAGACCTGGAGCGCGGATGTGACCCATCAAGCAGCCGAGCTCAAAAAATATCCGGCGCTTCTCGACCAACTCCCCTACCGGAGAGCGGCCATTGACGCGGCACTTCAAAAAGACGGCGTCGACCTCACGGGTCTGATCGCCGTTGCGGCCAGAGGCGGCACGTTTGGCTTTGCAAAGGGCGGAGCGTATCTGGTAGAGGAAAACCTGATGGAGGCCTGCCGGAACCCGATTACGAACCACCCGTCGAACCTGTCGGCGATTCTCGCGCATGACATTGCCGCGCAGCACGGCTGTAAAGCTTTTATCTATGACGCGGTCTGCACGAACGAAGTGACCGATACCGCCCGCGTGACGGGTCTGAAAGATGTCAAGCGCCGCCCTTTTTCCCATGTGCTGAACACCAGAGCCGTGGCGCGGGAGATCGCCGAGAAAAACGGGAAGCGGTATGAGAACTGCAATTTCATCGTCGCGCATTTAGGCGGCGGTATCAGCATCAACGTCCATGACCATGGCCGGATCGTCGACCTTCTCAGCGACGACGAAGGTCCCATGTCCCCCGAGCGCGCGGGCCGGCTCAACGGCAAGAGCTATGTCGACCTCTGCTTCTCCGGAAACTACGACAAGGCCGGCATGATGCGAAGAATCAAGGGCGCGGGCGGTCTGGTCGACCATCTGGGAACGAGTGACCTGCGAGAGGTTGAGCGGCGGATTGCAGACGGTGACGAGGCGGCTGCAAAGGTCTTTGACGCGATGGCATATCAGATCGCCAAGGGCATCTCGTCTCTGGCGGCAGTCGTGTCCGGCAAGGTCGACTATGTGATCCTGACCGGCGGCTGCGCGCACTCGGAGCTGTTGACCGGAAAAATCGTCCCGCGCGTGCAGTACCTTGCGCCCGTGGTGGTAAGAGCAGGCGCGATTGAGATGGAAGCGCTGGCGCGCGGCGTGACGCGCGTACTCGACGGCACGGAAGAAGCGAAGATCTGGGGGAAGTAAGAATGTATCAGAATTTTGAAGCGATCATCGAGGCTGTCAAACAGCAGCCCACGAAGAAAACCATCTGCATTGCAAACGCCGCGAGCAACAAAATGCTGCATCTGGCGCACGAATTGCAGGCGCAGGATATCTGCAACATGATTTTAGTTGGCGACGAAGCGCAGATCAAAGCTTTTGCGGAAAAAGAGAATGTTGACCTGAGCAAGGTGAAGGTCATCCACGCCACCGAAACGGAAGAAATCGCCCGCCTTGCCGTGACGGAGGTGAGCGCCGGCCGCGCGGATGTGTATGTCAAGGGCAGCATGAACACGAGCGATTTCCTGCGTTCGGTTCTCAACAAAGAGGTCGGTCTTCGTACGGGCAGCAAATTAAGCGTCCTGACCTGCTACGAGGTGCCGGGGCAGAAGAAGCTGTTTTTCCTGACCGACGGCGGCATGGTCGTTGCGCCTGATCTTAACGACAAGGCGGCGATCGTGACGAACGCGGTAAATGTGCTGCACAACATGGGCATTGCCGAGCCGAAGGTCGCGCTGCTTTCTTCCAACGAGAAGGTTTCGGAGAAAATCCCGTCCACCGTCGACGCGCAGGCGCTGTGCCGGATGGCAGACGTGGGAAAGCTCCCCGCGGCAATTTACGAAGGCCCCATCGCCTTTGACGTGGCAATGCGCCCGGACGCGGCGAAGGAAAAGAAGATCGAAAGCCGCATCTCCGGAGACGTGGATCTGTTCCTGGTTCCGAATATTGAAACAGGCAACTGCCTTGGTAAGGCCATCGGCTATTTTGGCGGCGGCGATACGGCAGGTCTTGTGATCGGCGCGAGAAAGCCGGTTGTCATGTCGTCGAGAGCCGCGTCGATTCGCGGAAAGCTGGCGTCGATCGCGTGGGCGCTGCTCGCGTGCGGCAAAAATTGAGGGAGGAATGTAGAATGAGCAAAGCGTATGTGGATTCGGAACGCTGCAAGGGCTGCGGTCTTTGCATTGCGTACTGCAAGAAAAACGCGGTGGAAATGACGGATGAACTCAACAGCAGAGGCTATAAGCACATCCGCGTGTTGGAAGAAAGCTGCGTCGGGTGCGGCATCTGCTACACCGTCTGTCCCGACGGCGTGTTTACGATCACAGAAAAGAAGGAGGCGTAAGTCATGGGTGATATGATCAAGGGCAACATTGCCGTTGCAGAGGCTGCGGTTCGCGCCGGTATCGAGGTTTACGCCGGTTATCCGATCACGCCGTCCACGGAAGTTATGGAATATCTGTCCGACCGCCTTCCGGCTCTGGGCAGAACCTTCATCCAGGCCGAGAGCGAGCTTGCCGCCATCAACATGGTCATGGGCGTTTCCGCCTGCGGCAGAAGAGTTCTGACGGCGTCCTCCGGTCCGGGTATCTCCCTCAAGCAGGAGGGGATCTCTTATATGGCGCAGATGAACTATCCGGCGGTCATTCTGAACGTCGTGCGCTGGGGCAACGGTCTTGGATCGCTTGACGGCGCACAGACCGACTACCTCCGCGAGACAAGAGGCGGCGGCAACGGCGACTACCGGAACATTGTCCTCTGCCCCGCGACCGTGCAGGAATCGGTCGACCTCATGTATGAGGCGTTTGACATCTCTGAGCGCTACCGCTGCATCGTGGAAATCATGACCGACTCCGGCCTCGGCCAGATGATGGAGCCGTGCGACATGCCCCCGTTCCGCGAGATCAAAAAGTGCGGCTGGGGCCTGGATGGAACCTATAAGGTTCGCCGCCCCGACTTCTTAGGCAGAAACATTCCCGCCGAGTCCGAAACCTACATGCAGAAGGTCCGGGCCATGCGCGAAAACGAGCAGCGCTGGGTTTCGACGGATGTTGACGACGCGGACTATGTGTTCGTCGCGTTCGGCATGTGCGGCCGCGTGATGACGGGTCTGATTGGCGAGCTTCGCGAAAAGGGCTACAAGGTCGGCCTCATCCGCCCGATCTCCGCCTGGCCGTTCCCCGAGAAGGCATTCGAAGAACTCAAGGCGAAAAACCCGAACGTCAAGGGCTTCATCACCGTGGAGACCAACGGCGAAGGTCAGATGGCAGAGGACGTTGCCATCTACACAAGAAAGCACGGTCTGGGCGCGGCTCCCATCTACGCGCTGGCGTATGCCTGCGGTGTGCCGAAAGACGATGTGGTAACGGCGGACTTTGAAAAGATTCTCGCCGGCGAGATCAAGGAGGTGTTCTGAGATGGCATTGGAAAAGAAGGTTCCCGATATCTGCAACTATGCGATGTTCTGCGCGGGCTGTGGTCATGGCGTTCTGGTGCGTCTGATCTGCGAGTGCCTGGAGGAATTTGGCCTTGAAAAGGATACCATCGCCGCCATCGGCGTCGGATGCAGTTGTCATCTGAAGACCGCCATTGACTGCGACCTCGTCCAGTCCCCGCACGGCAGAGCCGCAGCAGTTGCCACCGGTATCCGCAGAGCCGAGCCCACGAAGTTTGTCTTCACCTATCAGGGCGACGGCGACGCGTATAACATCGGCATTGCCGAGACGCTGAACGCCGCCTACCGCAACGAAAATATCTGCGTCTTTGTCGTCAACAACAACAACTTCGGCATGACCGGTGGTCAGATGAGCTGGTGCACGATGGAGGGTCAAAAGACCGCCACGAGTCCCCATGGCCGTGACTGCGCGCTCACGGGCTATCCCATTAAAGTCCCCGAGATGATCGCGCACAGCTTCAAGCCCGCCTATGTCGCCCGCGGCGCGATCACGACCCCGCAGGAGATCAACAAGCTCAAGGGCTACATCCGCAACGCCTTCCAGGCGCAGCTCAACCACGAGGGCTATTCGCTGGTCGAGGTTCTCAGCACCTGCCCGACGAACTGGGCAATGTCGCCTCTCGCAGCACACAAGCGGCTGACGGAAGAGGTCGCCCCGTATTATGAACTCGGCGAGTTCAAAAAGAGAGGAGAATGAGCGATGCGTGAAATTTTGTTTGCCGGTTTTGGCGGTCAGGGTGTCCTGACAGCCGGTCTGATCATTTCCCAGATCGCGCTCTATTCCGGAAATAACGCAACCTGGATGCCGTCCTACGGCGCGGCGATGCGCGGCGGCACCGCCAACTGCACGGTTCACTACGGCGAGGGCATGATCTATAACCCCGGTCAGCAGAAGCCCGATCTGCTGCTTGCCATGAACGAGCCGTCTTTCAAGAAATTCGAGTCTCTCGTTCGTCCGGGTGGCATTGTCCTTTATAATTCCGACATGGTGCAAGGTGATTTCACGCCGCGCGAGGGCGTGCGCTATGTTCCCATCGCCTGCAACACCATGGCGGACTTGCTCAAAAATCCCAAGGGCGCGAACATTGTCATGATCGGCGCAATCGTGAAACTGCTGGGTGACTTCACGCACGACAAGGGTGTCGAAGGCATGAACGACATGTTCCGCAAAAAGGGCAAGGCAAAATTTGAAGCGGCCAACTCCGCTGCCTTCAAGGCGGGCTACGAGGCGCTGTGACCATGAAGCTCGCGGAAACACAAAAAAAGCGCTGGCTGTATCTTGCCGTCTGTTCGCTGGGGCTGCTGTTTGTCGGCGTGATCTACGCATGGTCGATTTTGAAGGCTCCGCTGGCGCAGGAGTTTGGCTGGACAGCGTCGCAGCTGGCGGTCAACTACACGGTCATGATGTGCTTTTTCTGCCTGGGCGCGCTATTTTCCGGCTGGATGACGAAAAAGTGGGTACTCCGGAAACTGCTTATTTTGAGCGCGGTGCTGATCCTGCTCGGCTATTCGCTTCTGGCGCTTCTGCCGGGCGGGAGCCTGGGAAGGCTTTATGTGCTCTACGGCGTGGTCGTGGGCTTCGGCATCGGCATTTCGTATAACTCGCTGCTGGCCACGGGCAATGCCTGGTTCCCGGACAAAAAGGGGACGAGCTCGGGGCTCATGATGATGTGCTTCGGGTTCAGCACGATGCTTCTCGGAAAGCTCGCGGCTAAAATGTTCGACCTGCCCGCGTTCGGTTGGCGGAAGACTTTTTTGCTGCTGGGCGCGTCGATCGCAATCGTTCTGGTCTTGTGTATGCTGATCGTCCGCAGACCGACGGCCGGGGATGAACTCCCTGCGCCCAAAAAGAAAACGGGAACGGACAATGTGCAGCCTCTTAATTCGGCTGCGCGCGAGACGATCCACCGCCCGACTTTCTGGCTGTTCTACGTCTACGGCTTTCTGGCCGCAAGCGTCGGCAGCACGGTCATCAGCTTTGCAAGAGACCTCTCCATGTCCCTTGGCGCGGCAGCGGAAACGGCGACGCTTCTGGTCGGCATTCTTTCCATCTGCAACGGCTTCGGCCGGATCCTCTGCGGCGTGAGCTTTGATACACTCGGCAGAAGAAAGACCATGATTCTGGCGTCCGAAGTTACGGTGATCGCCCCCGCGATCATGCTTGCGGCAATTTTGAGTAGCTCCCTTCCGCTTGCAATCCTGTCTTTCTGCCTGACCGGCGTGTCCTACGGAACGGTTCCGACCGTCTCCGCCGCGTTTATTGCCGCATTTTACGGCACGAAGGACTACGCGCTCAACTACAGCATTTCGAACACGAAACTGCTGTTCTCGTCGTTCTCTGCGACAGCGGCAGCCGCACTGCTGAGCTCGACCGGCTCGTATTTTGCGCCGTTCGTCCTGCTCTTTGCAATGGCGGTGGCTGCATTCGTGCTGGTGTTCGCGATCCGAAAGCCCTGACGGGCAAATCCCTTGATAAAAAGTGCTGCAGCTGCGCAAAAGTAACCGGTGGATGATCGAAAGCCTGCGCGTTTACCTCCGATTTTACGCACAAGCACCGATACGACGATTCGGCGGCTGCGCGCTTTTATAAAAATCCCAAAGAAAAAGGAGCGTTTTATCATGAACGCATATGTAGCAAGTGTCATCGATTACGTCAAAACAACCCACGGAGGCGAGCCTGAATTCGTTCAGACCGTTGAGGAAGTTCTGTCTTCCATCTCCCCGATCATGGACGCACATCCCGAGTACGAGAAGGTCGACCTGCTGAAGAGAATGGTCGAGCCCGAGCGTATGTTCACGTTCCGTGTCTGCTGGATGGACGACAAGGGCGAATATCACACCAACCGCGGCTGGCGCTGCCAGTTCAACGGCGCGATCGGCCCGTACAAGGGCGGTCTGCGCTTCCAGAAGAATGTCTATGAAGGCGTCATCAAGTTCCTCGGCTTCGAGCAGACCTTCAAGAACTCCCTGACCGGTCTTCCTATGGGCGGCGCTAAGGGCGGCTCCGACTTCGACCCCGCCGGCAAGTCCGACGCAGAAGTCCAGAGATTCTGCCAGAGCTTCATGACCGCTCTGTACCGCTACATCGGGCCCGACATCGACGTTCCCGCTGGTGACATGGGTGTTGGCGGCCGCGAGATCGGCTATCTGTACGGTCAGTATCGTAGACTCAAGGGTGTCTGGGAGAACGGCGTTCTCACCGGCAAGGGCATGAGCTACGGCGGCAGCCTTATCCGTCCGGAAGCGACCGGCTACGGCGCTGTCTATTATCTCCAGGAAGTCCTAAAGCACGAGAACGACTCCATCGAGGGCAAGCGCATTGCCATTTCCGGCTACGGCAACGTGGGCTGGGGCATCATGAAGAAGGCTGCCATGCTCGGTGCTAAGGTTACTTATTTCGCGGGTCCTGACGGCTACGTCCATGATCCGGACGGCGTCATCACCGACGAAAAGCTGAACTTCATCCTTGAGATGCGTGCAAAGGACCCGATGCACTGCAAGCCGTATGCTGACAAGTTCGGCGTCGAGTTCGTTCCGGGTGAAAAGTGCTGGGGCGTCAAGGACGTTGACGTTTACATGCCCGCTGCGATGCAGAACGACGTCAAGATGGAGTCCGCAGAGAAGATCGCGGCTTCCGGCGTCAAGTACTACATCGAAGTTGCCAACATGCCCACGACCAACGACGCACTGAACTTCCTGCGTGAGCAGAAGCACATGATCGTGGCTCCCTCCAAGGCTGTCAACGCTGGCGGTGTCGGCGTCTCCGGTCTTGAGATGGCGCAGAACTCCGAGCGTCTTGTTTGGACGGCGGAAGAAGTTGACGCACAGCTTCACAAGATGATGAAGAACATCCACAAGGTCTCCGCAGAGGCTGCCGAGGAGTACGGCCTTGGCTATGACCTCGTCGCAGGCGCCAACATCGCCGGCTTCAAGAAGGTCGCAGAAGCTATGTACCAGCAGGGCGTGTTCTAAAAACCACGTTTGAAAGCGCTGCGGCGGCAATGCATGCCAATATAGACTTCGTCTGGTTTTTGAACTTTCCGGGCAATTATCTCCTAAACCTCTTTTCTAAATGCTTGCGACACTTCACGCAAACATACACATTCAGCCAACTTCCCGCCGCGCGCTTTACAATAAAGATGTAAAATCCCGATGATCATTTTGAAGTGACCCCAAAAAGTTAGACAATATTTTGAAGTAAAAATTGTTCAAACAGCCAAAAGGGCTTGTTGTCTGTGAATCGCGGGCGGCAAGCCCTTCAGTTTTGCCTTGATTCTGCGGTTGTTGTAGTAATCCAGATATTCAACGAGTTCCTGCTTGAACTGCTCTATGGATTCAAATTTGTGCATTTCAATTTTCTTGACGGGGTTTACAGAAGTTGTCGTGACTACTATTGTCTGCGAAGTCCTAAAAGCCGGTATGGCCAGTGTTTTCAATGGTTTTCGGGAAATTCAGAAAAGATGGATAATCTCGCCGAAAACCGGAGAACTATTGAAAACACAGCATTTTATCAGAATGGGTCTGAAAACTCCGGCAGCAACATAGCTCCTGACAAGCCTTATCCTTATGTAAAAAAGCAAGACGCAAACTCAAATGCATGAGTTCGCGTCTTGCTTTTGCCCGTGCCGACTGTACCCCCATGACACATTGTGTA
>ENA-ORTY01004553-ORTY01004553.1-human-gut-metagenome-genome-assembly--contig:-NODE-4553-length-10789-cov-2.370039_pt1 | contig 10789 bp, 5 predicted proteins | sample MGYA00241917_ERZ509198 | MGnify/ENA primary metagenome ERZ509198 (study PRJEB26280, sample SAMEA2338857) | human gut metagenome | biome: human gut; feature: human-associated habitat; material: faeces...
TCCAGAACCTCCAGACGAACGATCTGGCTTGCAAACTCGATTTCCGCTTCAAAGGTTTCGCCGGATACACCGTAATAGTTCGGTGCCTTGGTTTCCTTGATGGTGTAACGACCCAGCGGCAGCAGCTTGGAGATTGCAAGGCCGCGCTCGTTGGAAACCACAGTGTCTACAACATTCTGTGCCTTGTCGTAGATCTCAAAGGTTGCGCCCTGCAGGAGCGTACCTGCGGGCAGACCATTGATACTGTTGTAGTCCTTGGACTTTTTGATGACTTGGATCTGACCATACTGCGCTGTATTTTCCCATACAATCTCAGTGGTTTCGCCACGCTTTACGCGGAAGGTGCGCTCCTGTGTGTCGCGGATATATCCCGGTGCGGCCTGAATTTCTTCTGCGTAATATTTGCCCTCTTCCAGATCGTTTTCCAGCTCGATATAACCATCGCTGTCGGTGGTATACTCGCCAACAATGTTCTTATTCTTGTCTTTGATCAGGAAACGCACGCCCGGAATAGGGGCTTTCGTCACGCTGTCAATCTTCTTGATGCGGACGCTGGACATCTTGGCATTTTCAAATTCCACAGTGGCCAGTTCACCAGCCTTTACAATAACATTCTTCGGATTTGTGTCGATACGGTAGCCATCGGGCGCCTTGATCTCGGTTACGACATAGATGCCGTCCTCCAGACCGGAAATGTTGACCAGACCGGCAGAATTGGAGGTATACTCACCGATGCGCTCACCGGACACCTTCTCAACCTTGAATTTCGCGCCTGCGAGTGCTTCGCCAGTGCCCTTGACTACCTTGCGGATTTGCAGGCCATACGCTTTTTTGTTGGTAAAGGTCAACTCATAGGACTGACCTGCCTTGACCTCAATGGTCTTCGGGGTGTCCTGCAAGATATAGCCGGTCGGTGCTGCAACCTCGGTTACGACCAGAGTGCAATCCGGCAGACCGTTCAGTGTGATCGTGCCGTTTACATCGGTTTCTGCTTCCTTAACCAGTTCGCCATTCGACTTGGTGATCTTAAATTTCGCATTTTTCAGCGGCTGACGGGTTTCCTCGTCGATTTTCTTGATGGTAAGACCGGACTGCTTCTTGTTGGTAAAAGTCAGCTCATAGCTGCCGCCTGCCTTGACCTCAATCGTCTTGGGCGTATCCTGCAAAATGTAGCCGTCCGGGGCCTTAATTTCGGTTACTACCAGCGAGCAATCCGGCAGGCCGGTAAGCGTAATCGTACCGTTTTCGTCCGTTTCGGTTTCCTTGACGAGTTCGCCGTTCGACTTCGTGATTTTGAATTTCGCGTTTTTCAGCGGCTGACGGGTATCTTCGTCCACCTTTTTGATAACAAGCTGCGACTGCTTGGTATCCTTAAAGGTGACTTCATAGGTCTGACCCTTGCGGAGCTGTACCGTTTTCGGTGCTTCGTCGATCACATAACCGTCTGGGGCCTTAACTTCAGTGATGATATACACGCCGGTATCCAGTTCGGGGATATGAACAACGCCGTCCACATCACTGACAACATTTTCGCGGACAACACTGCCATCGCCGCGCGTTACCTTAAAGGACGCGCCTGCCAGCGGTTTGCTGGTCTGTGCATCAACCTTTTTGATGAGCAGACCGGGTTTCTTGGTGTTCTCGATGGTGAGCGTGTAGGTTTTGCCCTGTTCCAGAGATACCGCATGAGTGGTTTTGTCGATGATATATCCGCCGGGAGCCGTTACCTCAGTCACGATATAATCCGCAGCGTCAAGATCCTCAACAAATGCAGTACCGTCCTCGCCGGTCTTAATGTCCTCCTTGACCACATCACCGTTCGCGCGTGTCAGCTTAAAGACTGCACCGGACAACGGCTTCTTGGTTTCGGCGTCGATCTTGGTGATGGACAGTCCCGGCTTCTTGGTGTTCTCAATAGTGAGAGAAGTGTCCTTGTCGGTGGTATGCTCGATCTCGTAAGGCTTGTCGTTCAGAATGTACTCTTTCAAGGTCGCAACTTCCTGCACCTTGTAAGTGCCTGCCGGAGCCTTTTCGATGGTGATTTTACCATTCTCATCGGTAGTATAGTCACCGAGCAGCACACTGTCGCGCCAGATTTTGAACTGTACGCCCGCCAGCGGCTGCTTGGTCTGGCTGTCCACCTTAACGACCTCGAACTTCTTCTGTACGGTGTTGTCCACTACGAGATCAACATTTCCGTCCGTCGTATGCTCGATGGTGATCGGTTCCTTATTCAGCACATACCCGGCGAGAGTATGATATTCGCGGAAAGTATAAGTGCCGCTGTCTGCGTAGGAAATCGTGAATTTACCGTCTGCACCGGTGGTAAAGTAGCCGATGCTCTTGCCGTCCTTGAAGCCTTGGAAAACAACACCCTGCAACGGTTTACCGGTATCCTTGTCGATCTTGGTGACGGTAATGTCCTTTTTCATCACATTGGGAATGGTGAAAAAGGTCGGATACTCGGAATTATTTTCGATGGTGAATACCTTTTCATTCAGCACATACTTCGGGTCGGTGATGACCTCCTGCGCCTGATAAGTACCCGGCTCGGCATACGGCAGCCAGATACGGCCATCTGCGCCGGTGGTGTAATTGCCGAGCAGCTTGCCGTCCTTGTAGATGGCAAAGGTGACGCCTTCAATCGGCTTGTGAGTTTCACTGTCGATTTTCAGAATACCGAAATGCTTCTTGATGGTATTAGCAAAGGTAAGGGTCGGGATTTCAGCCTGATCCTTTACCAGTTCGACCGTCTGCTCACCGGCATCCATGTTGTAATGCTCGGTATCACCGCCGGTTTCCTTAACGCGGTAAGTACCCGGCTGGAGATTTTCAACCATCGCTTCGCCGTTCTGGTTGGTCGTTACCGTAGTCAAATGCGCATCATTGTAATAAACATCAAACTTCCAGCCGGACAGCGGAACCTTGGTTTCCTTGTCGATTTTCACAATACGGATGGATAATTTTTTTGTATTTGCAACATTGACTTCGCGGATGAGCTGCGTCGGGTCTGCGGTCGGGTCAATGTATACCTCGTGTACCTGCTCGTCGCGGAGATAACCCTGCGGCGGTTCGGTTTCGACTACCTGATAAAATCCCTTGGGCAGATCGTACAGACCGGCATTGCCGTTTACATCGGTCTTTACGGTTGCAAGTACCTGACCGTCGCGGCGGATTTCAAAGGTCGCGCCCTCCAGCGGCATCTTGGTGTCCTTGTCGTACTTGTAGATCTTAATGCCCGGTCGCGGAGCGTCCTTAAAGGACAGCTCGATGTCCTTGCTGTTGTCCCATGCAAAGGTCTGAATGTCCGAACCATCGGTAGCGTAACCCTCCGGCGCGGCGATCTCGTATACCTCGAAAGAGCCGGTCGGCAGGTCGCGGCCTTGGATCTCAAACTCGCCCAGCGCGTCGGTGGTGTAGGTGTGCTTGAAGTTATTGTCGATGCCGCGCACCTCAAAGGTAGCGCCCATCAGGTTACGACCATCGGCGGACGAAATCTTGTGAACCTTAAAGGTGTGATCGTCCGAGTTGGCGAGCTTCAGCTCGACCGTCTGACCGCCCTTAGTGCCGGTATTGACCGTCTTGGACGGGAGCAGGGTGTAACCCTCCGGTGCTGCGGTTTCCTTGACGGTTACGGTGGTGTTCAGCGGCAGCTTCTCAAAGTTTGCTTCACCGTTGCTGTCTGTGGTTTTCTCTTTGATCTGTACTTTTCCGCTATCGGTATAGCTAATCTGGAAAGTACAGCCATCCAACGGTGCACCATTCTTATCGGTTTTCAGTACTTTAAGAGAAACCTTATCTTCAAGAGGCGTGGAAGCGCTAAACGCCAGTTTATTGCTGGCCAGCTTGACCGCAGGCTCAACCAGAATGACCGGCTGAATGCCAGAACTGCTGGTCGATGCAATATAGACATTGTAGCGGTCAACATTCATGCTGGTTAAGAAAGAAGTGGTCAGCTTAGTGCCTGCTGCGTCCATCTGCTCGGCGGTAGCCTTCGGAATGCAGAAATAAAACACCTGACCGAACGCCATATCATTGCCGTTCTTATACAGGGTCTTATCGCTGTGTACCTTAGTCAGCGTCAACAGGCCATCGCTGCCGTTCTTGTTGCCGTCCTCGTCCATGATGAACGCACCGGACGGAAGATTGGATGCACGCACAAAGATACGATTGCTGCGCACGAAAGTCGCAGAAGCCGCAGCCATCGGCAGAACGAGATAATCTGTACCATCAATCGACTTTTCGGCAAATACACCGGACTTTACAATACCGTTCGGCAGATCGACCGAGCCGGTCTTTGCATTGGCTGCATTGTAGGTTGCACTGCCCGGCGTGTAGTTGATGGTATTGCCGACCCACGGAGCATGACCCTTGCCGCTGCTGCCCCAAACGCCGTCAAACTCATTGCCGTATTTCAACATCTCAATGGCAGCGTAAAGAGTAAGTGCTTCCGAAGTAGTGGATGCACTCAGCGTCTTGCCGGACGAACGGTAGCCGAGCGAGGTGGAACTGGGATAGGTGATACCGAACTTGCTGTTAGCCGCGATCTGTGCATCACCCAACGCACACCAGATAGCAGCCTGCGAAGCAGAAAAATACATATCTGCTGTAAAGTTACCGGCGTTGAGCACCTTAGAACCACTAATAAAAGTGTTCAGCGTGTTGCGGCTGTCCGACTTAACGACAACGCCGTATACGCGCATATCCTTGACCTGTCCGGTTACGGTGTACGGCTTGCCGCCTGTACCGGGATTGCCCTTGGCGTGGTCTGCACAGTATGCGCGGATTTCCGTACCGTCCGATGCTTTGGTGAACATCGGCCAGACATTACGCGGTGCGCCATTCTGCTGAAACCACGCCTTATTGACACCCTTGTCCGCTACATTGTAGTTTTCACCGACCTTGATCTCAATGGCCGATGCCTTGTTATCTTCTTCCGCAGCGAATGCGGTAGGCACACTGACCGCCATGCTGCTGCAAAGCGTTACCGCAGACAACACGCCTGCCAAGGTGCGCTTTAAGAAGTTTTTTCTCATTTTTTCATCTCCTTCTGCAAATAAAAAAGAGATTAGGAAAGGAAATCCTAATCTCTTAGTCGCTATGAAATTGTTACTTGAACCGTTATTCAGCGTAATTATGGCAAGCGTAAACGGTGCCATCGCTTCCAACGGCAATACCCACACCAATTCGCGTATATTCTGGAATAAGCAATGTTCTTTTGTGTCCCTCAGAGTTCATCAGAGAGTTTACCAGAACTTTCGCAACCTCAGAAGATGGGTGGTTATATTCTTGTGCGAGGTTTTCGCCACCAGCGATAACATCATGGGCAATACCCATTTTCTGAGCGTATTCAGCTTCTTCTTCCCATGTAGAGTGCCGCCAATCCAAGGTTACACGCTCTGACCAGTATTGCGACCATTGCATCAGATTATCGTCTGCAACAAGTGTTTGAACACCCGCCTTAGTACGTTCTTCATTCACTAAACGGATCATTTCTTGTTTCCAGCCATTTATCATCGCATCGGTAACGGTCGCATCGGTTGAGGTTTGGTTATCGGATACGCTCGTATCCTCCTTAACGGTTTCGCCGTTAGCTTTGCGGAGCTGCTTTGCCCAATACAGGCTTACCGGCTTATCGTCAAACGAGATCGCATCAACCGGCGCGCCGGTCATACTCTCCAGCGCGGAGATCACATCAGCGGTGGTGGCGTTAGCCTTGCCGGTAATGGTCGGGCCGTACTTCGCAGCGATAGCAAGCAGCTTGTCCTTGTCGCTGTGGTTCTGGATCATTTCCTCGTTAAACTCGTCCATGGTGCTGTTCCACTTGGTAATGGCAGCAGCCGTAGGCGTGGAGGGTGTCGGCTTGACTTCCTCAACATAAGTACCGTTCGGGTCAATGCTGACCGCCTTGGTAGCCATGTTAAAGGATACACCGAAATTGATGGTCTTGCCAATGTCGCGCAGCTTGACATAGTTGTTGCCCTTGATTTTGTAGGCTGTCATGCTGACTTCCTTGCCGTCCACAGTGATACGCTGGTCGGTCGGCTTGGCGGTCACGCCGGTTACGGCAGTATCTGCAATTCCGGTCAGCTCCGGTGCAGTGCGCGTAGTGCTGATCTCGACAGTGCGCGTGTCCTCGTTCCAGTTCACGCCAAAGCCTGCCAGCTTGCCAACATCGCGCAGCTTGAAATAGTTGTTGTCGTTGATGTTGTAGCCGGTCGGGTACACGCGGGTAGAGCCTACATAAACAGCCTGTCCCTTGGTTCGGGTCGGCACAGCGGTCAGTGCATTTGCTGCACCTGCGGTCGGCAGCGATGTTGCGATTACCGCCGCAGCAATGGCAGTTGCGAAAATCCTCTTGGTCAAGGTCAGAACCTCCTCTTTAATGGTTATCAGTTGTCAAGGCGGCGCTTGATAGCGCGAACCAGCGTTACAATCCACGACACAATCACCAGTCCAACCAGAATGAAAAAGATCGTGTCAGCCAGCGTTTTGTGCGCTTCGCTCCACTCAGGGAATCGAAACACTACGATTGCCGCATACGCCATTGGAATGATAAAGCGTGTTTTGATGAGCAGCAGGATCAACTGCGGGATCAGGAGCAGAAGTCCAAATCCACCGAGCATTATAGTATCTACTGCTTCAACCTCCGGTGCTCTCCATCGTACATACCTCATAAAAGCCGCCTCCTTTGTTTTGTGATATGCTATATTTCTTCAAGTATATCATATCATAGTTTCCATTATTTGTCAAGTATTATTGACGAGGTTTTTTCATGTTTCTATGGTAGCACATGATATGTCCCATAAACCTGACTTTCTCGCTGCCGAGGTTACTTTGTTAGGTAGTCGCTTAAATTGCCATCGCCTGTACGCACCAGCGCTGGCTGGGCACATCGCGCACGCAGGTAATCAGTGTGATGAGGTTCGCATCGGACGGGTCAAGCACGCTTGTATCGGTCTTAGCAATCTTGCGAACGCTGTATACCTTGTAGGTGCGCGTTCCGAAAATGGTGGTATAGGAGATTGTATCACCGTTTTTCAGCGTGTGGATATTGCCGAAGTAGCCGTAGCTGCCGCGATTATGACCGCACATTGCAACATTGCCGTCCCAGCCGCTTGTACCCTCAAAGTGTGCCGCACCGAGCCGCATATTGGCAATGGTTTCGCCGTCGTACACCTTTTTGTTTACACCGATGGACGGAATAGACAGCTTACCGATACTGCCGTCCGAATACTTCATACCGGAGGTAGAAGTATAACCGGAGCCGTAGGCTGCATCTGCGCCGCCGCCTGTATAGCCGCCGAGAGAGTCGGTTTCCGATACGGCTGCTGTGCCGGTGCTGATCTCATAGATCGGCGCGCTGGATACGGTCGTATTCTCCGCATCCGGCGGCATGATGATCTCGCCGCCGCCAGACATTGCACCGTTTGATGTTACAGTCTGACCGAAATTCGCCTGCGTGGAGTGCGGGAACATCGGCTCAACACCCGAAATATCCGGCGTAAGCAGCTCACCCGTACCAAGAATATCAGCCTGCGGCGAACCAAATTCCGGCGGGATAAATGCGCTGTTCTTGGAAATATCGCGGTTGACACTATCCGCACCAATCGTCGTTACCGGGTCAATCGAGGTGGACTTGCCAAAGTTACCAGCCGATGCACCCGAAAAATTGTAGGTCAGGTTAGAAGCGAATGCCGGGGTACTCACCATCATCGTCAGCGCCATCGCGCTGGACAGGAGCGTCCTGCTCAGGGAATTCCGGTTCCACATCTTCCAGACCGGCGTAATCCTCGGTTTCGTCCACTGCATCGGCGCTTTCAGCAGCGATTTCATCGGTGTTGCCGAACTGCTGTTCTTCTGCCGGAGCTGCGAGTGCGGGGATACTGTGCTTACCGCCCTTGCGTTTCCTGCGGTTTCGGATCGCGGCTTTGACTTTTTCAAGCGGCCCGAAAATCTGCTGGCGCTCGCGCTCCCGTTCTTCCTCTGCTTGTCTTTCACTTTTTATCCTCTCCGTTTCATTGTTGATTTTTTCGCGGACAGCCTGCGCGCCCATCTGCATCTGCCGCATCATACGGCGGCACATCGGAGGTCGGAACGCGAACAGAAGCATCAGGATACCAAAGACGGCACACAGCACCCAGCTGATAAGCGGCGCTTTGTGCTCATCATTCCGGCTGTCCTGCTGCTCCTGCTCCGGGTCGATCAGACCGGTTAAGTCCGGCGGATCTTCCTCGTGTCCCTGTTCTTCCTCCGGGATTGCCGGAATTTCTTCAATCGGTGTGCCGTTGTAAACCGCAATGTAGCGCACACCTTCGTTGTTCCGGCGAGATACCTCGCCGGCATAGGTAGCTGTAACTGTATAGCCGGTCGTGCGGCTGGAGGTCGCGGTGCCGGTATAGCTTACAACAGCGGTGTAAGTGGTCTGAACTGTTCCGAAGTTATCCGCTTCGTCGTTTACTTCTTTCCACTCCACATCGGCAAAGCGCAGGGTATGTCCGTTTTCTGTAATGCTCTTTGGAATACTCTCCATGTCCATCTCGGACAAACCGGGGTATTCACGGGTCGCGCTCAAATCGTTTGATACGCTCTCCGTACCTGCAACCTTGGTTGATATACTGGAAATATCGAGATAGGCTGTGCCGGAATAACCGTCTGTTGTGCTGACGGATTTACTTTTCGGCAGCAGCGACAGCACATCATTGGTGTTGCTGCTGCTGGAGCTTACCGTTACTGTTTCCGAATGGACTTTGCGTTCCATCTCCGGCAGTTCGATTTTCAGAAGATCCTCAAAGGTGTACTTGAAGCCGCCGCGCTCAAAATCCGCTTGCGGGATTTTATCCGGCGAGGTGGTTTTGCCCACATCGTAGATCTTCTTCAGCTGCAAGCCGTCCGAGCTTGTCTGCACATCGCTGGGCAGCAGCTCACCGGTGGCTGTCTGAGTAGCTGATGTAACCGCCGTCCCTACGGTGCTCTGGGTTGCAGTTCCGGTCGCTGCCGGTACTTCTGCCGCCAGCGCTCCGGCCTGCATTGCGCACGCCGCTGCCAGCAGGGTGGCGGTCGCGCAAAATTTTTTGATCTTCACTTTCTCACTCCTCATTTATTTTGTCAGATCGTTGATGGAATGTTTTGGCTGGTACTGCTTGTCCTTGGTGTGCTGCGGCGTATGTGTGGCACGCGCTTTAATATCCGCAATGCGCTGCCGAATAGATACTTTTCCTTTTCCGCTTGACTTAGGTGCCGCACCCTTTCTTTCTTCAGATCTGTCCTCCGACTTGGACTGCTCCGCTTTGTCCGTTTCCTGCGTCTGTTCTGGCGGCATCAGCAAACGCTTCAATTCATCTGTAACCGCAATAAGTGCTGCCTGGCACTCATGAATATTGCCGCCGTTTGCCAGCACACCTCTCAGAGCGGTAAGCTGCGTCAGCATCATATTTGCCTGATCCTGCGTGATACCATTATTCGTAGTTTGAATAGGATTGATCGTCGGACTGTTCTTCGTCATCGCCGTAGTCATTGTTGATGCCAGTTCGCGCGCCATTGTATTTTCGGATTTCTGCGACACGCTGGCGAACGGACTGGCGTTCTGTTTTTTTTCGTCGATACCCGGCAAAATCTCGATACCTGCGTCCTTGCGAATCTTATTTGCAAGCTCTGCATCTTCGGTCTTGATGACAACATTTGTAGTCGCTGGGTTCTGCGGGTCAGGGATATAGCCACAGGCTAATTTGTGCTTCTTTGCCAGTTCGGCAAACTTCGTCAAACTGTCTGTGTTAATAGGAAATGCTGTGATCTGTTTGCCTTGCTCCAGCATTTTTGCCACATTGGTTCTTCCACCCATGTGGACTTCATTTCTCACAGCCGCGATCAGCAGCATTGCGAGGTTTACTGCTCCGGTTGCCGCGAGTTTGACTGCGGATTCGGTCAGCATGATCTCCATGCGCAGCACTCGTTCCGCCGCTTCTGCTTCTACCGACATTTGGTTTCACTTCCTTACTATGTTCATCTTCATTTCTTTCAATGCGCTGCCACTCAGTGTTTGCTGTTTCCAGCCGTTCCTCCATGGCGGGCGCTTTTTCTAAAACCGTCTTACAGGTGCGCTGCTTTTTTCGCAGCACACGCAGTTCTTCGGTCAATCCTTTGGTCTGCGCTTTGAGCGTCTGCTTATCAGCATCCGGCTTTCGACATTCTGCATACAGATGTTTTCTCCTGTCTGTCAAAACATAAATTTCATTCGATAGCGCTTGTTCGTACAGGTTAACATCTGCTTTCGTGTTCAGTCGATTATCACGCAAGAAATAATACTGCTGCGAATATCGCTCCAGTTTCTTTAACTCATCGAGCATTACGCCGCGGACTGCGCGCGGTGCTTTGCGCGCGCGCACCTTACTAAGCATATAAACATAGCGCCAGTACAAGGCACGAATGCCGCGCAGCGTAAGACGCCGATGTGGAATGATTGTCCATGGCAGCGCGTAATATTTCTTCCGGTGTTTTCTCTGCTGATAGATTTGCTGAAAGGCTCTCCGATTTGCCGCAACTTCGCTTTTGTCGGCGGCTTCCAGCCGCTTCACAAGTTCGAGCGGTGTGTATTCCTCACCAAGCGATTTCATGCGAATAAAACGTTTACCGTTTGGCGGGCGAATGGCAGCGTACTTGCGCTTTTCATTGAACTTGATTTCGTAGCCGCGCAGCCTGAGCAGTTCCCAAAAATTATTGAGAGAATGTGCCTGCTTGAGCACGACATCAATATCACGCCGGATCTCATTTCGGATTGTCGGGCGGTACT
>ENA-ORTY01004556-ORTY01004556.1-human-gut-metagenome-genome-assembly--contig:-NODE-4556-length-10779-cov-5.069284_pt1 | contig 10779 bp, 4 predicted proteins | sample MGYA00241917_ERZ509198 | MGnify/ENA primary metagenome ERZ509198 (study PRJEB26280, sample SAMEA2338857) | human gut metagenome | biome: human gut; feature: human-associated habitat; material: faeces...
ACGAAGACATTTGTCCCTTTTTATTCGTCTTTTCCAGAGATTTTCGCTAAATTTGCATCCATGAAACAGTATTTAGTCTTTTTATTATCCCTATTGACCTGCCTGCCTTGCTCCTCCACCGCCACCGCACATACGGAACGAGCAGCAAAGGCCTCCCCTACGGCGGATTCCATACGCATCAGCCTGCTGACATGCGCTTCGGGAGAGGAGATATATTCCCTTTTCGGACATACCGCCATACGATACGAGAACTACACACGCGGCATCGACGCCGTATTCAATTACGGCATATTCAATTTCAATGCACCAAACTTCATCCTCCGTTTCGCTTTAGGTGAAACGGACTACCAACTGGGAGCCGGCGATTATGAACGCTTCGCGGCGGAATATTATTATTTGGAGCGCGATGTCTGGCAGCAAGAACTGAACCTCACCCCGGCGGAAAAAAAGAAGTTGGTCGTCCTGCTTGAAGAGAACTACCGTCCCGAAAACCGGGTGTACCGCTACAACTTCTTCTACGACAACTGCGCCACACGTCCGCGCGACTTAATAGAAAAATCCATTGACGGCACACTGCAATATGCCGACAACATGACCGACACAAACACCGGAACCTCTTTCCGCGACCTATTGCACAAATACAGCAAAGGCCATCCATGGTCACGTTTCGGCATGGATTTGTGCATGGGCAGCCAAGCCGACAAGCCCATCAGCCGCAGACTGATGATGTTCGTCCCGTTCTACGTGCAGGATTACTTCAACACAGCCCGGATCATCGGCAGCGACAAGCAAGTGCGCCCCCTGGTACTGAACGAAGAGAAAATCATAACAACCGGAATGGAAGAGACGGGACAGCCGTCCGAAGGATTCACCCCGTTGCAGGCCGCCTTGTTGCTGTTTATACTGACCGCAGCCGCCACCCTCTACGGCATACGCCGAAAGAAAACGCTTTGGGGAATAGACCTCGTGCTGTTCTTTGCCGCAGGAATGGCGGGATGCATCCTGACATTCCTCGTCCTGTTCTCCCAGCACCCGGCCGTCAGTCCCAACTATCTGCTGTTTGTGTTCCATCCTCTCCACCTCCTCTGCCTGCCATGCATGCTGAACAGGGTGCGAAAAAGGAGAAGAAGCCGTTATATGCTGGCGAACTTCCTGGTTTTAACACTTTTTATATTGCTTTGGCTCATAATACCGCAAAGATTTCCGTCAGCTGTATTACCTTTGGCACTTTGTTTGCTGATACGTTCTGCGAGCAACCTAATTCTCACATACGATAAGAAATAATGAAGAAAGGACTGATAACTTCCATACTCGCACTGACATTCGGCAGCCTGCAAGCCCAGCCGATGCCACCTTCACCCAAGCTGGTGGTGACACTGACAATCGATCAACTGCGTACGGACTATATGGAAGCGTTCTCTTCGCTCTATGGGGAAAGAGGATTTAAACGGCTGCTACGGGAAGGGAAAGTATTCCGACAGATGGAATATTCATTCAACGTCACCGACCGCGCCTCAGCCATGGCCGCCCTCTATACAGGCACCACACCATCCATGAACGGCATCATAGCCGAACGCTGGTTTGATCCGAAAACCTTGCGCCCGAAAAACTGTGTGGATGATTCGGCCTTTATGGGCAACTACACCGACCAGAACACAGCCCCTACGCAACTTCTGACCTCCACCTTTGCCGATGAGCTTAAAATAGCCACTAAAAATGCCGCACTGGTCTATGCCATCGCCCCTTTCCGCGACGCTGCCGTCCTTTCAGCAGGACACAGCGGGAACGGCGCCTTCTGGCTGAACCACACAACCGGAAAATGGTGCGGAACAACTTACTACGGTGAGTATCCCTGGTGGCTGAGCCAATACAACGAACAGCAGTCACCCGACTTCCGCATCAAAGAAATGGAGTGGAATCCCCTCCACCCCATCACAAGCTATACCTTCCTGCCCGAATGGCGCACTATCCCTTTCAAGTACAAGTTTGAGATAGAGAAGGATAACAAATTCCGCCGGCTGATCACCAGCCCGCTCATCAACGACGAAGTAAACCGCGTGACAGAAGATCTGCTGGACAAAAGCAACATCGGCAAGGATGAGATAACCGACCTGCTTGCGGTGACCTATTATGCCGGCAACTACAACCACCGCAGCACACAAGAGTGTGCTATGGAAATGCAAGACACCTACGCCCGCTTAGACCGGAGCATTGCCAACCTGCTGGACATACTGGAGCGTAAAGTAGGCCTGCAAAACGTACTGCTGTGCATCGCATCCACCGGATATACCGACCCGGACGGAGCCGACATAGGCATCTACCGTATTCCCGGCGGAGAATTTCACCTGAACCGTTGCGCCACTTTGCTGAACATGTATCTAATGGCTACTTATGGCGAAGGGCAATACGTGGAAGGATTTTATAGCCAACAGATATATCTCAATCATAAATTAATAGAGGAGAAGCAGTTAAGCCTTTCCGAGGTACAGGAAAAGTCAGCGGAATTTCTGGTGCAATTCAGCGGGGTGAACAAAGTATATTCCGCTTACCACCTGCTTTTGGGCTCCTGGTCACCGCAAATAGACCGCATACGCAACGGCTTCCACCGCCACCGTTCCGGCGACCTGATCATTGAAGTGCTGCCGGGCTGGACCGTCATGCAGGAAAACAGCAATGACAACCGCGTGGTGCGCGCTGCCGCCATACCTGCTCCCCTCATCCTACTCGGCAAAGGAGTAAAACCGGAAATCATCCGTACACCGGTCGCAACAGACCGCATTGCTCCCACCCTGTCAAATGCGATGCGCATCCGCGCTCCCAATGCGTGCACAGCCACACCACTCACTTACTGATAACTGATAAAGATTCGTTGCAAAGCGCACATAAAAGCGAAGAACTCCATGAGCCCCTGCGCCCTCTGTGGAGATTCCTTAAAATAATCAGTGTAACGTTACGTTATCTGTTGCAAAATCAGTAACTTTGCGCACCATAATAAACTTAGATAATAATAATAAAAACAAATACATAATGGGATTTAATGAATTTTTAAGCTCGATTTTCGGAAATAAGGCTACTCGCGACATGAAGGAAATAAAGCCATGGGTAGACAAAGTAAAAGCCGCCTATCCGGAAATAGCCGCATTGGACAATGACGCCCTGCGCGCTAAAACCGAAGAACTGAAGGCATACATCCGCAACTCGGCAGCAGAACAACGCGCCAAAGTGGAAGAGCTGAAAGCAAGCGTTGAAAACACAGAGCTGGAAGAACGTGAGGAACTCTTTGCTCAAATAGACAAAATAGAAAAAGAGATTCTGGATACTTACGAAAAGGCACTGGACGAGGTTTTGCCCGTTGCCTTCTCCATCGTAAAAGAGACGGCCAAACGCTTCTCCGAAAATGAGGAGATCGTAGTGACCGCTACGGAGTTCGACCGCCATCTCGCCGCTACCAAAGACTTTGTACGCATCGAAGGCGACAAAGCCATTTATCAGAACCACTGGGTGGCCGGCGGCAACGACACGCTATGGAACATGGTGCACTACGATGTGCAGCTGTTTGGCGGTGTGGTATTGCACAAAGGCAAAATTGCCGAAATGGCAACCGGTGAAGGTAAGACATTGGTTGCCACCCTGCCGGTATTCCTCAACGCACTGACCGGAAACGGCGTACATGTGGTAACCGTCAACGACTATCTGGCAAAACGTGACTCCGAATGGATGGGCCCGCTCTATATGTTCCATGGTTTGAGCGTGGACTGCATCGACAGGCATCAACCCAACTCCGACGCACGCCGCCAAGCCTATCTTGCGGACATCACTTTCGGTACGAACAATGAATTTGGTTTCGACTACCTGCGCGACAACATGGCCATCAGCCCGAAAGACCTCGTACAGCGCCAGCACAATTACGCAATCGTCGATGAGGTGGACTCTGTATTGATTGACGATGCCCGTACCCCGCTGATTATCTCCGGCCCGGTTCCCAAAGGCGACGACCAGCTCTTCGAGCAGCTCCGCCCGCAAGTGGAACGTCTGGTGGAAGCGCAGAAGAAACTGGCCACGCAATACCTTGCCGACGCCAAGCGCCTGATAGCATCGAACGACAAGAAAGAACAGGAAGAAGGTTTCCTTGCCCTCTACCGCAGCCACAAGTGCTTGCCGAAGAACAAGGCATTGATTAAGTTCCTCAGCGAGCAGGGCATCAAAGCCGGTATGCTCAAGACCGAGGAGATCTACATGGAACAGAACAACAAACGCATGCACGAGGTCACCGACCCGCTGTATTTCGTGATTGATGAAAAACTGAACAGCGTAGACCTGACCGACAAAGGCGTAGACCTGATCAGCGGTAACTCCGAAGACCCCACATTCTTCGTACTCCCCGACATCACCGCCCAACTCTCCGAACTGGAGAACGAAAAGGAACTGACGGACGAAGAACGCCTTGCCAAGAAAGATGCCCTGATGACGAACTTCGCCATCAAGAGCGAGCGTGTACACACCATCAACCAGTTGCTGAAGGCCTACACCATGTTCGAGAAAGACGACGAATATGTGGTAATCGACGGACAGGTGAAGATTGTAGACGAGCAGACGGGACGTATCATGGAAGGCCGCCGCTATTCCGACGGTCTGCACCAGGCTATTGAAGCCAAAGAAGGCGTGAAAGTGGAAGCCGCCACACAGACTTTTGCAACAATTACTTTGCAGAACTACTTCCGTATGTATCACAAGCTGTCCGGTATGACCGGTACTGCCGAAACGGAAGCAGGTGAACTTTGGGACATCTACAAGCTGGACGTAGTCGTTATCCCGACAAACCGCCCCATTGCCCGCAATGACATGAATGACCGCGTTTACAAGACCAAACGCGAAAAGTATAAAGCCGTCATCGAAGAAATCGAGAAAATGGTAGAAGCCGGCCGCCCTGTGCTGGTAGGTACCACCTCCGTAGAGATCTCCGAAATGCTGAGCAAAATGCTGACCATGCGTAAGATTGAGCACAACGTTTTGAACGCAAAGCTGCACCAGAAGGAAGCCGACATCGTGGCCAAAGCCGGTTTGAGCTGCGCCGTAACCATTGCCACCAACATGGCAGGTCGTGGTACGGACATCAAGCTGAGCCCGGAAGTGAAAGCTGCGGGCGGTCTTGCCATTATCGGTACGGAACGCCACGAATCGCGTCGCGTAGACCGCCAGTTGCGTGGTCGTGCCGGACGTCAGGGTGACCCCGGTTCATCCGTATTCTTCGTATCTCTGGAAGACGACCTGATGCGTCTGTTCTCCTCCGACCGTATCGCCGGCGTAATGGACAGGCTCGGCTTCAAGGAAGGTGAGATGATTGAGCACAGCATGATCTCCAAATCCATCGAACGCGCACAGAAGAAAGTGGAAGAAAACAACTTCGGTATCCGTAAACGTTTGTTGGAATATGACGACGTGATGAACAAGCAGCGTACCGTAGTCTACACCAAACGCCGCCACGCTTTAATGGGCGAACGTATCGGCATGGATATTGTGAACATGATTTGGGACCGTTGCGCCAATGCCATCGAGGCTCCTACTTATGAAGACTGCAAAATGGACCTGCTCCAGACCCTTGCCATGGAAACTCCGTTCACTGAAGAGGAATTCCGCAACGAGAAAAAAGAGAAACTTGCCGACAAGGCCTTCGACGCCGCTATGGAGCTCTTCAAGCGCAAGACCGAACGTATGGCGCAAATCGCTTATCCGGTCATCAAGCAGGTCTACGAAAATCAGGGACATATGTACGAAAACATTCTGATACCTATCACCGACGGCAAGCGCATGTATAACATCTCCTGCAACCTGAAAGCGGCCTATGAAAGCGAATGTAAGGAAGTGGTGAAATCATTTGAGAAGTCGATCCTGCTGCACGTCATCGACGAGGCATGGAAAGAAAACCTGCGCGAGCTGGACGATCTGAAACATTCCGTACAGAATGCCAGCTACGAACAGAAAGACCCGCTGCTGATTTACAAGCTGGAGTCTGTGAACCTGTTCGACACGATGGTAGACAAGATAAACAACCAGACAGTCTCCATCCTGATGCGCGGACAAATCCCGGTACAGGAACCGCAGGAAGTTCGTCAGGCAGCTCCCGAACAACGTCAGGATTTAAGCAAATATCGCGAGCAAAAGCAAGACCTGACCGACCCGAACCAGCAAGCCGCCGCCCAGCAGGATACGCGCGAACAGCAGAAACGCGAACCTATCCGCGTAGAAAAGACAGTGGGACGTAACGACCCTTGTCCTTGCGGAAGCGGTAAGAAGTACAAGAACTGTCACGGAAAGAACGCGTAAAATAACGATTAGTGGTTAGAGATTAGCGATTAAGGGTTCATTGAGTACCAATCTTAATCACTAACCACTAATCGCTAATCACTATAATAAGAGCCTCGAACGGTTAAAAACTGTTCGGGGCTTTTATTTATTCAAGTAAAAGATTACTTTTGTTTTCAGAACAAAGAATAAAGGCTATGGCTAAATACTATCATTATCTGTTATTGTCTTGTTTGCTACTTTTGGCAGGCTGCCAAAGCGTTGAATATCTCGCTATCGACTATATGCTACCGGCGGATGTCAGTTTCCCGCCAAGCCTGAAGCGGGTGGGCGTCGTCAACAACATGCCCGAAGTTCCGGAAAACAAACCTATCCTCGCCAAAGAGAAGAAGAAAGACGACTTTGAAATAGCCCGGAAGGTGGACTATTACAACGGCAATGCCACCATTGCCACCGAAACACTTGCCGAAGCGCTTGCTGATGAGAACTACTTCAACGAAGTGATAATCTGCGACTCTGCCCTGCGCACCGGCGACATCACTCCGCGAGAGGCAATGCTATCACAGGAAGAAGTGAACCGGCTGGTGGATAATCTGGACGTAGATTTCCTCATCGCACTGGAAAACGTGCAGATACACACCACCCGCAAAATAAAGTATATGCGCGACTGGGGTGTCTACTACGGAACGGTGGACGCCAAAGTCTATCCCACCGTCAGTGTCTATCTGCCCAATCGCGGCACACCTATGGTGACCGTCAACAGTAAAGACAGCATCTTCTGGGAGGAAGCCGGAAACGGGCCTTTCGTACAGTCCCACCTCATCAGCGAAGAAGACGTGATAAAACAAGCCTCTGAATTTGCCGGAACCATCCCCGTAAAAAAGCTGTTGCCCTATTGGAAAACAGCAAGCCGATACCTCTTCTGCGGCGGTTCGGTGAATATGCGCGATGCCGCCGTATATGTCAGGGAGAAGCAATGGGAAACCGCCATCGACTTGTGGAAGCAGACCTACGCCACCAAAAAAGGGAAGAAAAAGATGCAGGCTGCCTATAATCTGGCTGTCGGCTACGAGATGCTGGACAGCATCACCACTGCTGTCGGCTGGGCTTTGAAAGCACAAGCCGAAGCACGCATTGTGGACGGCGTAGACAAAAAAGATTTGACTCACCTGACCCAGGCAGACCTCCCCAACTACGTCCTCACAACCCTTTACGTCACCGAATTAAAAGAACGTGAAGAAGGCTTGGCACGCCTAAACATGCAAATGCAACGATTTAATAATGATTTTTAGTCAAATACAGTAAATGTAACTGTTTTTTTTATACCTTTGAACATCCATTTAGTAAAGAAAAGCAATTATGAAACTCAGTCAACCGGCATTATCTCTCCTCGAAGAAACCATTAAACAGGCAATCGGCAAGTACACTTGCGGTTGCGAACAAACAATCGTTACGGATATTCATCTGCAAGCAAACCAAAGTTCGGGCGAATTCTGCATTTTCGATGATGACGACAGGGAACTTTCCAGCACCGTTATCGAAGAATGGATGACTTATGAAGGCGATGACTTCTATGAGAACATAGAACGCATCCTGAGCAACCTGCTCTGCAATATGAAGAGCAAGGATACCTTTGACAAGCTGACTATCATGAAGCCTTTCTCCTTCGTGCTGGTGGATGATGACAAAGAGACCATAGCCGAACTCCTGCTGTTGGACGACGACACCCTGCTGGTAAACGAAGAATTGCTGAAAGGACTGGATGAAGAGTTGGACGCTTTTCTGAAAGACTTATTGGAGAAATAGGCAGTCGGAGTTGCCAAAGACCATAATCGGAAGGTAACTATACATTGCCTTACAATGTGAATCCTTGTTAAACAATAGAGTATATCAAACTATAATCCCCCTATAAACAATTAAAGATTTATAGGGGGATTTGCTGTAAGATAATATAGTCACCTATCGGAAATACCGCTTACGCCTTTTTCAAAGCAGCAATGCTTTCTTTCAATGAGTTGATGATGCTCTCCGCATCCGCCTGTTTCTTGCGTTCCATTTCAATAACGGCAGCCGGAGCATTGTTCACGAACTTCTCGTTGCTCAGCTTCTTCAAGACTCCCTGCAAGAAACCCTCCTTATGTTTCAGTTCGGCTTCCATACGGGCTATTTCGGCTTCAAAAAATAAAGTTCCATATGCTCCTAAAGGAATTGAGTATTCTGTAACTCCTACCATAAATGCAACAGATGCATCGGCTTTCGCCTCAACCACGCTTATGGCAGAGAGGTTGCACATCTTCACGATGACGGCATCGAAAGCAGCCACCGGATTTTCGCCGACAACCTGCAACTCCAATGCCTCCTTCTGGGCAATGTTCTTCTGCAGGCGGATAGAGCGTACATTACTGATGACCTCTTTCACCACCTCGAACTGCTGCACAAAGGCTTCATCAACTTCCGTTGACATGGAAATAGGACTCACCATAAGGCTCTCCCCGTCTTTACGGTCGATGATATGCTGCCACAGCTCCTCGGTGATGAACGGCATGAACGGATGCAGCAGATGCAACAGGTTATCGAAGAAGCCGATAGTCGTTTCGTACACCTTTTTGTTGATGGGCTGGCCATAAGCAGGCTTGATCATCTCCAGATACCAGGAAGAGAACTCGTCCCAGAAGAGCTTGTACACTGCCATTAACGCTTCACTCAAACGATACTTGCCAAACAAGTCCGCCACTTCGGCAGCTACGGCATTCTGTTTGGACTCAAACCAGCGCATTGCCAGTCCGGCAGCTTCCGGCATGGGCACTTCGGCACTTACTTCCCAACCCTTGATCAGACGGAAAGCATTCCATATTTTGTTGTTGAAGTTACGTCCCTGTTCACAAAGCGCATCGTCAAAGAGGATGTCGTTGCCGGCGGGAGCCGAAAGCATCATACCCATACGCACACCGTCGGCGCCGTAACGGTCTATCAGATCCAGCGGGTCGGGTGAATTGCCGAGCGACTTGGACATCTTGCGTCCCAGTTTGTCGCGTACGATACCGGTGAAGTAAACATTCTTGAACGGCATCTTGCCTTCGTATTCATAGCCCGCCATAATCATGCGCGCCACCCAGAAGAAGATAATGTCCGGTCCGGTCACAAGGTCGCTGGTGGGATAATAATAGTTGATTTCCTCGTTGCCCGGATTCAGGATGCCGTCGAACAGAGAGATGGGCCACAGCCAGGAAGAAAACCATGTGTCGAGGCAGTCCTCGTCCTGACGCAGATCTTCCGCTTTAAGAGCAGGATTTCCCGTCTTCTCCTGTGCCAGCTTCAATGCCTCTTCGGGAGTGGCTGCCACCACATATCCACCTTCCGGCAGGAAATAGGCAGGAATACGGTGTCCCCACCACAACTGGCGGCTGATGCACCAGTCCTTGATGTTCTCCAGCCAGTTCTTATAGGTATTCTTGTATTTGGCAGGGTAGAATTTCAGGTCATCGTTCATCACCGGCGGCAAAGCCATGTCGGCAAAGTGCTGCATCTTGAGGAACCACTGCATGGAGAGCTTCGGCTCGATTGCCACATTGGTACGCTCGGAGAAGCCGACCTTGTTGGTATAGGCCTCCACCTTTTCCAACAGTCCGGCATGCTGCAAATCCTTTTCTATCTGCTCGCGTACATCAAAACGGTCCATACCGACATAGAGTCCGGCAGCTTCGCTCAATGTTCCGTTGTCATTGAAGATGTCGATGGCAGGCAGGTTGTATTTCTCGCCCAGCATATAGTCATTTACGTCGTGCGCGGGAGTTACCTTCAGACAGCCCGTACCGAACTCTACATCCACATAATCGTCCTGTATAACGGGGATAACCCGGTTCACCAGCGGCACAATCACTTTCTTGCCCTTCAGCCATTGGTTCTTCGGGTCGGCGGGGTTAATGCACATCGCCGTATCACCCATGATTGTTTCGGGACGCGTAGTAGCCACTACGGCATAACGCCTGCCGGAAGCATCACGATGAACCACCTCACCTTCGGCCCCCGTCTCACCGGACATGTCATCATCGGCAACGTAGTATTTCAGATAATACAGTTTGCTATGTTCTTCCTTGTAGATAACCTCTTCATCGCTGAGGGCGGTGAGCGCCTTCGGATCCCAGTTCACCATGCGTACGCCACGATAGATCAGGCCTTTATTGTAGAGGTCTACAAATACTTTGAGCACGCTTTCGCTACGCTTCTCGTCCATGGTAAAAGCAGTACGGTCCCAGTCGCAGGAAGCACCCAGCTTGCGGAGTTGTTTCAGGATGATACCGCCATGTTCGTCCGTCCATTCCCAAGCGTGTTTCAGGAATTCATCACGAGTAAGATCCGTTTTCTTGATACCCTGTGCGGCAAGTTTGTTCACAACCTTGGCTTCGGTGGCAATGGAAGCGTGGTCCGTACCCGGAACCCAGCAGGCGTTCTTGCCTTCCATACGTGCGCGACGTA
>ENA-ORTY01004557-ORTY01004557.1-human-gut-metagenome-genome-assembly--contig:-NODE-4557-length-10774-cov-2.979382_pt1 | contig 10774 bp, 5 predicted proteins | sample MGYA00241917_ERZ509198 | MGnify/ENA primary metagenome ERZ509198 (study PRJEB26280, sample SAMEA2338857) | human gut metagenome | biome: human gut; feature: human-associated habitat; material: faeces...
AGGGAAGCGATCGCGCGCTTCAAGGAGCATGGTTATCTGCTCGCACTTGCGTCCTCAAAGCCTGAGACGGCGTGCAGAAGAATATTAGAGCACTTTGATCTGCTGGGATATTTTGATGAGGTGGTAGGTTCTACGCTGGATGGTTCGATCAGTACAAAGGCGGAAGTGCTCGAGGAACTGGGGCGCCGCATGGCGGGCAGCCATATCGGGAAAAACGAACTGTGCCTGATCGGGGACACGAAGTATGATGCTGCCGGAGCAAAGGCGTTCGGAATCCGCTGTATCGGTGTCAGCTATGGCTTCGGTACCAGGGAAGAGCTGCTCGCCGCAGGTGCGGAGGCGGTCTTCGACCGCATCGAAGAGGTGGAGACATACATTGAGAATGACGCAGCGGGAGAGGGAGAGGCAGAGTGAAAACGACAGGTGCTTATAAAATCTGGAGAATCATATATCCGATCGGTATCTATTATGTGGTGTCATCGCTTGCCTACTTTTTTCTGACGCTGCTGCTCGGCGCGGGGGAGGAATCCTACATGCTGCGGCAGATGCTCTGCGCGGCTGCCACGATTCCGTTCGTCTGGATGCATTATGGGCAGGATCGCGCTGCGCGGGAGACTGTCTATGGCAGGCGCGGCATCAGACCGGACGCAAGGTTTTTCTGCACTGTGGCAGGCTCACTGCTTGCAGGAGCATCTCTTGGCATGGCGGTCAACAACGTGATTGCCATGACGCCGCTCATTGAGGCGTCCGCGGGCTTTCAAAGCGCGAATCAGGCGTTTTTTGCCGGCGGGGTTGTGTTTGAACTGCTCGGCTCCTGCCTCGTGATTCCGCTGGCGGAGGAGCTTTTGTACCGTGGTGTCGTGGAGAGAAGACTATCCCTGCTGTGCGGCAGTGCGCCGGCAATCGTGCTCTCGGCGGTTATTTTCGGCGTGATGCACTGGAACGTGGTACAGTTTTTGTATGCGGGCATTTTAGGTCTGCTGCTCGCATGGCTGCTGGAGAGAACCGGCTTTTTGTATGCGCCCGTTCTGGCGCATATCGGGGCGAATGTGATGGCGGTTGTGCGCAGCGAGACTGGCTGGCTGGACTTTGCCTACCAGCCCACAGCGGCAGGTGTTGCAGTGACGGTGCTGCTGTTTGCGGTGGCAGCGTTTGCGGTTCTGCTGGTGAAAAAGGGCGGAGTGCGGCAGGAAGAGGAGAAAACGTCCGCTGCCTGAAACCTTAGCAGTATCTGTAGAGGTGCAGTTATTGACTGTCATAGTTTCCTGTGGTATGTTAAATGACGTGAATGGCGGGATCCCCGGTCCATTTAGCATCGCAGGAAGGAGAGTGACAGTTTCATGGACGACAGTGCGGACAGTGACAGCGATACACAGATATGCAGGCTTTTAAAAAGAGAATACGGCTGCTCCATGCAGTGTTATGAATAGGTAAAGGTATGGCTTACCGGAGGTCTTTTTTGGACACCGGAAGGTCATACCTTTTTGTGCGTAAATGACACAACACGTAACAGGCAGCAGGAGGGCGTATCACAGGACGCCGGAAACAGAAAGGAGCAGACATGTTGCAGCCCATATTCTTATTGATGGTTTTGATTTTTTTGAATGCCGTATTTGCAAGCGCGGAGATTGCGGTAATCTCGATGAGTGATTTAAAACTCCGACAGCTCTGCGAGGCGGGAGACAGGCGCGCCGGGAAGCTGGAGGCGTTCATAAAGCAGCCGGCAAAATTCCTTGCCACGATCCAGGTGGCGATCACACTCGCCGGATTTTTACAGAGTGCGTTTGCCGCGGAAAACTTTGCACAGCCGTTGGTGACGCTTTTGAGGGGCACCGGAATACCGGTTGCAGAGGAGGCGTTAAAATCCGCATGCATCGTGGTGATTACATTGATTTTAGCGTATTTTAATCTGGTCTTCGGGGAACTAGTGCCGAAGCGGGTGGCGATGAAAAAGGCGGAGGAGCTGGCGCTTAAAATGGCAGGAATGCTCTCCCTGGTGGCGAAGATCTTTGCACCGCTGGTGTGGCTTCTTACCGCATCGACCAATTTCTGGTTAAGACGTTTTGGCATTGACCCGGAGGAGGAAGAGGAGACGGTGTCGGAGGAGGAAATCCGGCTGCTGCTCGCCGAGGGAAGAGAGCAGGGAACCATTCCAACCGAGGAGACAGAGATGATACAGAACGTGTTCGGGTTTGACGATATTGCGGTCGGAACGATCTGTACGCACCGCAGAGAGATGGTATCTCTGTCCACGGAGGAGGATGAAGCCGTCTGGGACCGGATTCTGGCGGAGAGCGTACATACCTATTATCCGATCTTTGCGGGGAGAAGCGAGGATGTCGTGGGAATCCTCGATGGAAAAGCGTATTTCCGCATGAAAGACCACACGCGTGACAAGGTGATGCAGTGCGCGGTACAAAAACCGATGCTGGCATCGGATTCCATGAAGGCAAACCGGCTTTTTGAGCAGATGAAACAGCAGCAGAATTATTTTGCGGTCGTGACAGACGCCTACGGCGGGGTTACCGGAATCGTGACGCTGTGCGACATCATGGAGTATCTGGTGGGAGATCTGGAGAATACGGCTACCGCATAGACCGGTGTGACAATTCAGATACAATTTAAGAAAAGGCAGAAAAAGAGCCCGGAAAAAGTTTTGCGTGCAAAGTTTTTTTCGGGCTCTTATATGTTGAATTGTGTGTGAGAGAATTATTTATACAAAAAAATAATAAATAATATCTGATAATAACAAAAAATAAACATCGTATACAAATAATCAGACAATTATAAGAATAAACTGGTAGACAAACAAATGAGAAAGTTGTATATTAGGATATAACAAATTCGGTAAAGACAACTGTCCGTGCAGTAAAGACAGCTGATCGGAATACAGAATGCAGAAAGGAAGCTGATTATGAAAGAGCAGACCACTTATAAGAAGGACGCCCTCAACCGTTTCTCGGTATCGGATGCGGGAAAACAGGCAGCCGGAATGTACGATCCGGGTTACGAGCACGATAACTGTGGTATCGGTTCGGTTGTCAACATTAAGGGAATCAAGACACACGAGACTGTGGAGAATGCGTTAAAGATCGTTGAGAACTTAAAGCACAGAGCAGGCAAGGATGCGGAGGGAAAGACCGGTGACGGTGTCGGTATTCTGCTGCAGATATCCCACAAGTTTTTTTCCAAGGCGGCAAAACAGCTTGGAATCGAACTCGGTGAGGAGAGAGACTATGGTGTCGGCATGTTCTTTTTCCCTCAGGACGAGTTAAAGCGCAACCGTGCCAAGAAGATGTTCGAGGTCATTGTCGGCAAGGAGGGAATGGAGTTCCTCGGCTGGCGTGAAGTTCCGACCGATCCGACGAAGCTGGGACAGAAAGCGGTGGACTGCATGCCGTATATCATGCAGGGTTTTGTGAAGCGTCCGGCGGATGTGGAGAAGGGACTGGCGTTTGACCGCAAGCTGTATGTGGCGCGAAGAGTCTTCGAGCAGTCCAACGACGATACCTATGTGGTATCCCTTTCCAGCCGTACGATCGTCTATAAGGGAATGTTTCTTGTGGAGCAGCTTTGTCTGTTTTTTGCGGATTTACAGGATAAGGATTACGAGTCGGCGATTGCAACCGTGCATTCCCGTTTCTCCACGAACACGAACCCGAGCTGGGAGAGAGCGCACCCGAACCGTTTTATCGTACATAACGGTGAGATCAATACCATCCGTGGCAACACGGACAAGATGCGTGCCAGAGAAGAGAATATGGAATCTGAGTGTATGAAAGGAAAACTTCACGAAGTACTTCCGGCGGTCAATACCAGCGGTTCCGATTCAGCAATGCTTGACAATGCAATTGAGTTCATGGTTATGAGTGGCATGGATCTTCCGCTTGCAGTAATGATCGCAATTCCGGAACCATGGGCGAACAACAGAAACCTTTCCCAGAAAAAGAAAGATTTCTATCAGTATTATGCAACCATGATGGAACCATGGGACGGACCTGCGTCCATTCTGTTCAGTGACGGTGACTGCATGGGAGCCGTACTTGACAGAAACGGGCTGCGCCCATCCAGATATTATATTACGGATGACGATACACTGATCCTTTCCTCAGAGGTTGGTGTTTTAGATATTCCACCGGAGAAAATTGTAGTAAAAGAAAGATTGCATCCTGGCAAGATGCTTCTGGTTGATATCAAAAAAGGAAAAGTCATTGATGACGAAGAACTGAAAGAGACTTACGCAAGCAGACAGCCATATGGTGAATGGCTGGACAACAATCTGATCGAGTTAAAAGATCTGAAGATCCCGAATCAGAAAGTTCCTTCTTATACGGCAGAAGAATGCAGAAGACTTCAGAAAGCATTTGGATATTCTTATGAAGAAGTAAAGACATCCATCCTGAATATGGCGAAGAATGGTGCGGAAGGAACGGCTGCTATGGGTATCGATGCACCGCTTGCGGTATTATCAGATATGCATCAGAATCTGTTCGGATATTTCAAACAGCGTTTTGCACAGGTAACCAACCCTCCAATCGATGCCATCCGTGAGAAGATCGTTACATCCACAACGGTTTATATTGGCGAAGATGGTAACCTTTTGGAAGAAAAAGCAGAGAACTGTAAGATGTTGAAGGTCAACAACCCGATCCTTACAGAGACAGACCTTCTGAAGATTAAAAATATGAAAGAAGACGGATTCAAGGTTGCAGAGATCCCGACAATCTATTATAAGAATTCAAGCCTTGAAAAAGCAATTGATTATCTGTTCATCGAAGTTGACAGAGCTATCCGCGAAGGGGCTAACATCCTGATCCTTTCAGATAGAGGAGTGGATGAATATCATGTGGCAATGCCGTCACTTCTGGTACTTTCCGGATTGCAGCAGCATCTGGTACGTACGAAGAAACGTACGTCTGTGGGGATTGTTCTGGAGACGGGAGAACCAAGAGAAGTACATCATTTTGCGACACTGATCGGTTATGGTGCATGTGCGATCAACCCGTATCTTGCACATGAATCCATCAAACAGCTTATTGATACCGATATGCTTCAGAAAGACTATTATGCGGCAGTTGATGATTATAACAATGCAGTGCTGGGAGGAATTATAAAGATTGCATCCAAGATGGGTATTTCTACAATCCAGTCTTATCAGGGAGCTAAGATTTTTGAGGCAATCGGACTGAAACAGGAATTTATTGACAAGTATTTTACGGACACGGTCAGTCGTATCGGCGGCATCGGAATCGAAGAAATTGCGGCGGATTATATCGCACGCCATTCTCAGGCATTTGACCCGCTTGGACTGGAAGTTGATATGACACTGAACAGCGTCGGACAGCATAAGTTAAAGAGTGGTGGAGAGAGACATCTCTATAATCCACAGACGATCCATATGCTTCAGGAATCTACAAGACGTGGTGATTATGATATGTTCAAACAGTATACGGATATGGTTAATGCAGAGGGAGAACATATTAATATACGTGGACAGCTGGAATTCAATTATCCGAAGAAAGGCATTCCGATTGAAGAAGTAGAAAGTGTAGATGAGATCGTAAAACGCTTCAAGACAGGGGCCATGTCTTACGGTTCTATTTCCAAAGAAGCACATGAGACACTGGCAATCGCGATGAACCAGTTACATGGTAAATCCAACAGTGGTGAAGGTGGAGAAGAAATTGAACGACTGGATACCAACCGCTGTTCCGCAATCAAGCAGGTCGCTTCCGGACGATTCGGTGTAACTTCCAGATATCTGGTAAGTGCACAGGAAATCCAGATCAAGATGGCACAGGGAGCAAAACCAGGAGAAGGCGGACATCTGCCGGGAGGAAAGGTATATCCATGGATTGCCAAGACCCGTCATTCTACACCGGGAGTCAGTCTGATCTCGCCACCGCCACATCATGATATCTATTCCATCGAGGACCTTGCACAGCTCATTTATGACTGCAAGAATGCGAATAAAGATGCAAGGATTACGGTGAAACTGGTATCAGAAGCCGGCGTTGGTACCGTAGCAGCTGGTGTTGCCAAAGCAGGAGCCGGATTGATACTGATCTCCGGATATGACGGAGGAACCGGTGCGGCACCAAGAAGTTCGATCCACAATGCCGGACTTCCGTGGGAGCTTGGACTTGCCGAGACACATCAGACGCTGATCCAAAATGGTTTGAGAGAAAGAGTCCGCATCGAGACAGACGGTAAGCTGATGAGCGGCCGTGACGTGGCGATCGCAGCCATCCTTGGAGCAGAAGAATTCGGATTTGCTACCGCACCGCTGGTAACAATGGGATGTGTAATGATGCGTGTATGTAATCTGGATACCTGCCCGGTCGGAGTTGCAACACAGAATCCGGAACTTAGAAAGCGTTTCCGCGGAAAACCGGAATATGTTGTGAACTTCATGCGCTTTATCGCACAGGAACTTCGTGAATATATGGCAAAATTCGGTGTCCGTACACTGGATGAACTGGTAGGAAGAACAGATCTTCTGAAGGTGAAGGATGTGCCAACATCAGAACGTGCATCCACACTGAATCTGGAGCAGATTCTGGATAATCCTTATGAAGGCACAAAGACACCGATGACCTTCAATCCGAAGAAAGTCTTTGACTTTGAACTTGAAAAGACACTGGATGAAAAAGTTCTGGTAAAAGAACTTCTTCCTGCTGTAGAAAAGAAACAGAAGAGAAGCATTGAAATAGATGTAACAAATACAAACCGTACATTCGGAACAATCTTTGGTTCAGAGATTACAAGAAGATATCCGGAAGGTCTGGATGAAGACAGTTATGTAGTACATTGTAAAGGTGCCGGCGGACAGTCATTTGGTGCATTCATTCCAAAGGGACTGACACTGGAACTCACAGGTGACAGTAATGACTACTTCGGTAAAGGATTGTCAGGTGGTAAACTTGTCGTATATCCGCCGAAAGGAATCCGTTATAAAGCCGAAGAGAATATCATCATCGGTAACGTTGCACTCTACGGTGCGACAAGTGGTAAGGTATTCATCAACGGTGTGGCAGGAGAACGATTTGCAGTGCGTAACTCCGGCGCAACAGCTGTTGTGGAAGGTGTCGGAGATCACGGATGTGAATATATGACAGGCGGGCGTGTAGCTGTTCTTGGTGGAACAGGTAAAAACTTCGCAGCCGGCATGAGCGGCGGTGTCGCTTATGTACTGGATATGGAAAATGATCTCTATACAAGAGTCAATAAAGAGATGGTCCATATCGAACATGTGACAACCAAGATGGATGTCGGAGAATTAAAGAGCATGATCGAAGAACATGTTGCCAATACCAATTCCGAACTTGGTAAGAAGATCTTGGATAACTTTACAGAATACCTTCCAAAATTCAAGAAGATCATTCCAATCGATTATGAGCGGATGCTGACAACGATTCTTCAGATGGAAGAACAGGGCATGAGCAGTGAACAGGCAAAGACAGAAGCATTTTATGCGATCAAAGAAGGAAGATAGGGGGTAAGAACAGTGGGAAAAGCAACAGGATTTATGGATTATGACAGACAGGATAAGCCGGCTGAAGATCCAAAAGAACGAATTAAGCATTTTAAAGAGTTTCATACACCTCTGTCAAAAGAAGAACAGGAACTGCAGGGAGCCAGATGTATGGCGTGCGGTGTACCGTTCTGCCAGTCCGGTCAGATGCTGATGGGAATGGCAAGTGGCTGCCCGCTTCATAACCTGGTACCGGAGTGGAATGATCTGATTTTTCACGAGAACTGGGAAGAGGCATATTACAGACTGAAAAAGACGAATAACTTTCCGGAATTTACATCCAGAGTCTGCCCGGCACTTTGTGAGGCGGCATGTACATGTGGACTGAACGGAGAGGCAGTTTCAAGTAAGGCGAATGAATACAGCATTGTTGAAAATGCATATAAAAAAGGTTACGCAACGGCAAAACCGGTGAAAGTAAGAACCGGAAAGAAGGTAGCGATTGTAGGATCGGGGCCATCCGGACTTGCGGCGGCCGATATGCTGAACAGAAGAGGTCACAGTGTGACGGTCTTTGAAAGAGAGGATAAGATCGGTGGACTTCTCCGTTACGGCATCCCGAATATGAAACTGGAAAAGCAGTTCATTGACCGGAAGATTGCGATTATGGAAGAAGAAGGAATCCGGTTCGTGATCGGATGTAATATCGGAAAAGATAAGAAAGCGGCTACATTATTAAAAGAATTTGATCGTGTGGTTCTTTGCTGCGGTGCATCCAACCCAAGAGATATAAAAGTTCCGGGAAGAGAAGCCGAAGGAATCTATTTTGCAGTGGATTTCCTGAAATCAACCACAAAAGCACTCTGGAAAAATGCAAAACAGAATGCAGACGGAACCTATGATCTAAACCTGAAAGACGGTACATACATTTCCGCAAAAGGGAAAAATGTTATGGTCATCGGTGGCGGAGACACCGGAAATGACTGCGTGGGAACATCCATGAGACACGGAGCCAAGAGTGTGCTGCAGCTTGAGATGATGCCGAAAGCTCCGGATGAACGTACCGAGATGAACCCTTGGCCGGAATGGCCGAGAGTCTGCAAGACGGACTACGGACAGCAGGAAGCTGCCGCTGTCTTCGGACATGACCCGAGAGTCTACCAGACAACGGTAAAAGAATTCAAAAAAGACAAAAAAGGAAAAGTCTGCAAGGCAGTTCTGGTAAAATTAGAGCCTAAGAAAAATGAAAAGACAGGACGTATGATGATGACGGAAGTAGCCGGAAGTGAATATACAGTAGATGTAGATCTTGTATTAATCGCAGCCGGATTCCTTGGAAGCCAGGACTATGTCACGAAAGCATTTGGTGTGGAAGTAAATGAACGTACGAATGTGAAAACCGCGCCGGGAAAATATGACACGAATGTGAAAAATGTATTCACGGCAGGAGATATGCACAGAGGACAATCGCTGGTTGTATGGGCAATCCGTGAGGGCCGTGAAGCGGCAAGAGAAGTGGATATCAGTCTGATGGGATATACGAATATGTATGTGCAGTAAACGATTATGTGTCTGAACAGAACTGGAAAATAAGATAAAGATGAAAAATTCTTGAATAATCTGCGAGTACAATTTATAATAAGAAGAAACAGGCCGGAAGCATATGTTTCGGCCTGTTAAATGTTACGAAATTATTAAAAAATGTTGCAATTTGTATTTGTGTGCGCTATAATAGGGAACAGATGTGAGAGATTGTTCTCATGACGAGGGGAAAATAATTAAAACAAATAAGAAAGAAGAGTGAGTATGAATAAACACGGAATCAGATTGATCACAGCAGTGGTGACAAGTTCAATGATTGTAACACCGGTTCTGGCAGCACCGTCTGTCGATGATTTGAAGAAGGAAAAAGCATCAAAACAGAATGAAGTCAGTTCGTTACAGTCACAGCTTACAACATTGATGGGAAAGGTTAATACACTGGAAAGTGAATTGATCCAGACAGGTGAGGATATTACAAAAGCACAGAGTGATCTGGTAGTTGCGCAGAAGAAAGAAAAAGAACAGTATGCAGCAATGAAGAAGCGTATTAAATATATGTACGAAGCCGGTAATGATTCAGCGTTTGAAACATTGGTCACATCGGATGATTTTACAGATCTCTTGAGCAAAGCAGAGTATGTTCAGAATGTACATAGTTATGACAGAAAACAGTTACAGGAATATGTAGAGACGAAGCAGCAGATTTCAGATTTGAAGGACAGTCTTGAAAAAGATCAGAAAGAACTGGAAAGCAAGCAGGCTGAATATGAGAAGCAGGGTGATAACCTGAATAACCTCATTACTTCCAAATCAGCAGAAGTTGCAAATCTTGATTCAGAGATTCAGGCAGCAGCAGAAGCGGCAGCAAAGGAAGCAGCGGAGAGAGCGGCAAAAGAAGCAGCAGAAAAGGCTGCAAAGAAGCAGCAGGCATCTGCAGCTAATAACAGTACTTCATCTAACAGAAATAATTCTACAACAAGCAACAATACAACGAGCAACAAAAATAACACAAGTAATACAACGAGACCATCGAGACCATCAGGTAATAATACAAGCAGTAGTACAACAAAGCCGTCAGGTAATAATACAAGCAGCAATACAACAAGCGGATCGAATGCAAATGGTGGCACGATCGTAAGCAGAGCATACAGCCAGCTTGGAAAACCTTATGAATGGGGTGCATATGGACCGAGCAGTTTTGACTGTTCAGGATTCGTAAGCTACTGTCTGACAGGAAGCTATACACGTCTTGGTACAACTCTTACATTTATGGGATGGACAAGGGTAAGCAACCCACAGCCTGGTGATGTTGTAACAACGGCAACTCACTGTGGTATTTATATCGGAAATGGTCAGATGATCCATGCTCCACATACAGGAGATGTTGTAAAAGTCGGACCAGTACAGTCTGGTATGATCTATGTGCGTAGATAATGAAAAGTAAATAAAATAAAAACCGGAATCAGGTAACTGGTTTCGGTTTTTTATTTTTTATGCTAAAGTTTGCAGAAAAATAAAAGGAAAATCCTTGCAAACAGACAACCTTTATGGTAATATTAAAAAGTCGCAAAAAAATCACGCATAGGCTTGTCCCGATGGTGCCAAAGCCTGGTAACAGGACGGTTTCGGGGACGTATAACAACATATGCGGAAGTAAAAAACCAATGGAGGAAAGAAACATGAGCGTTATTTCAATGAAGCAACTTTTAGAAGCAGGTGTTCACTTTGGACATCAGACAAGAAGATGGAACCCTAAGA
>ENA-ORTY01004565-ORTY01004565.1-human-gut-metagenome-genome-assembly--contig:-NODE-4565-length-10755-cov-4.578505_pt1 | contig 10755 bp, 7 predicted proteins | sample MGYA00241917_ERZ509198 | MGnify/ENA primary metagenome ERZ509198 (study PRJEB26280, sample SAMEA2338857) | human gut metagenome | biome: human gut; feature: human-associated habitat; material: faeces...
TGCATTTAGCAATTTATTTGGAAGTGGCGGTGCCCCGTTATTTTCAATTAACCGAGGCAAAGGGAACATAAAAAAAGCAGAAGCGATCATGAATACATCATTTTCAATGCTGTGTATTTGTGGAGTGGCATTGAACTTTGAAAAGTAAATATTATTCTTGAACGAAAAAATGAGCGCAAGAAATAAACATAACTGTCGCTATGTTAAAAAAATGAGATATAATAATCTATAGGATTATGCTACATCCAAAATCAACTTTCGCGGAGTGACTTCAGATGGCAGATTCCAAGCATCCAGATGCTGTAACATCAGGATGAGATAGAGGCGGCAGTACCACATCTTAGTTGAGCGGTGTCTGCCGCTTTCTAATTTGAAGTCTATTTTCTCACGCTTATTTGAGCGTTCAGCAGAAGTTCTTGCATTGTATTCCGGTTTCCATTCCTTACTGCTTCTTGGTGGATTATTGAACAATCTTGGATTATCTTTCAGAACCAGATGGATTGTGCGTCCGTATTTAGCATTTGAGCAAGGGTTTTCGTATGTACAGGAAATACAGCCACCAGTGTGACTGATCTTAGGACATTTGAATTTCATTCTGCCTTTAGCAACTTCAAAAAAGTGTCTTGGTTCCATGTCACAGGCTTCAAGAACATTATTCAAAAACTGGTTTGCGGTCTGGGTATCCAGTTTAGGAATCTCAGTACTATTCAAAGTAGTGGTATCAAGTGGAAAATCAGGTATAGAATTATTCTTCAAAGAACCCACCTCCTTTCAAGCTTCCAAGTTTAGCTTTGGGTTCAAGCTTTCCCTGTACAAGACGGCGTTTTACAGTACTTCGGCTGCAATTCATAGCATCCGCAATCTCATCAAGTGTCATATCATTATAGTATCTCATAATAATTGTCTGAGACAGATTTGGCGTAAGAGATAGAATCTGTGCCATTAGTTCAGTCTGTTGAAAATGATTTACAACTTCTTTTTCCGGATTAGAAGAAATAAGATCCAGATTATGCTCGGGGAGCGTCTCCGGGTTTATATTTTCTGTCAGCTCAAGCTCCTGTTCGTGACGGAGACGCTGTTGGCATACATTATAGCAGACACGAAAATTAATCTGATTCAGCCAGGAGATAAATAATCTTGGATTTTTCAATGTGCGTATATTTTTTAATACCAAAATAGAGACATCCTGTAAAATGTCCTGCGCAAGATAAGAATCTTTTACATATTGATAAGTGAAATAGTATTGCTTTTTATAAGTGGCGGCATAGAGCTCGGCAAATGCATCACTGTCTCCCGCCTGGGTCTTTCGAACTAGTTTTGCAATGTAGTCATAATTAAGCTCAGCCATCCTCTCACTCCTTTCGAGACACACCATATCCGATTTTATCAGATTTAATTTGCGGAAATGTCCTCTTCTCTTTTGGAACCAAAAATCCGCTTATCAGCGAGCGCGATCAATTCTGTAATCTGATCCATATGTTCCTTACTGTTTACTGCAATACCGGTACGATATTAAATAGAAATAGCTGTGGATGATTGATTATGCTGATTCACACGATCTTCGATTCGTGCAAGGAAGGTATCTATTTTCTGTCGCTCGCTGTGCTCAAAAATGGCAAGAAACTTATTGCCACCGTTTCTTCCTACAAAACAAAGTGATAGGGCTGCAGAAGAAAGAATAATGGAAAAATCTTTCAAAAGCTTATTGCCGGTTGTGTGGTCGTATAAAGAATTCACTTGCGGAAGATTGGACAAAACGATCATAACACAGGATAAATCATCCGGGAGTTCCTTGTCATGATATTTTTCAATTACTCTATCACAACTGAATCGGTTCGGAATGCCAGATAATTGATCAGAATAAGCGACATCATATAAATTGTGGTAGTTGATCTTGATGGATGAAATCAAATTAAAATCTATTAAAAGAAACATAAAACTTGCTATCAACAAAATCCAGATCACTATAAATAGAATGGTTGCTGCTAATGAAGAAAATACATATTGCTTTACCTCAGGTTTCATTAACAAATAGAAAGAAATAAGAGTTAATACCACAAGTAAAGAGAGCTGAACAATCTTAAAAGTACTAAATTTTTCATATGAATACCTCACAATCTAACGCAGTAAACAGGTCTTAATAAATAAGGCTTAACGGTAGTATATCATAAAAATGAATAAAAATGAAAAAAAATATGAAAAAATTTCTGTAAAAATGAGCCACTTCGATTAGTTTTTTTGTCTTTATACATAAGAAGCACCAAGATGATAGACAATATATGAACTACATATGTTAGATTCTTATAAAATTGGAGATCATCAGAAAGGAGGAATAGCATATGAAGAACGCAAAACGATGCTTGGCAATTCTTTTAGCAGTTACACTTTTATGTTCAAATGGCGTAAGTCAGCTTGGAACGATTGTTAGCGCCAGCGAGTTGGAAACTACAGAAGAAGCGCAGCCAAAGGAAGATGCAGTTGTAGAACAGGCAGAAGAAACGAAGGAAGATACTGGCAAAGCAACTGTAGAAGGAGTAACGCCTGAGGAGGAACGTGGCGAATCGTCTGCACAGGATGCAGAGACAGCCAATGTCCCAAAGGCGGCAGCACAGGAGGGACAGAACGAAGCAAATGTACCGGAAGCGGCTCCGGCAACGGTAGCTCCAACAACGGTAGCTCCAACAACGGCAACTCCGGCAACTGTAACTCCGGCAACGGCAGTTCCAGCATCCGAAGGTGCAGGACAACAAGGAGAAGCTACAGCACCAGAGGTGCAGACATATAATGTTAAGATCAATAAATCAGAATTGGACGGAGGCCAGATTAAAGCCTGGGGTTCTGATAACAATAAGGTTGATGTGACAGAGTATGATGGTAACAATCAGTATGTGAAGGAAGTTAAAGAAGGAGAAGAATTCAACTTCCAGATTACATTAAATGACGGTTTCGAGATCGCACAGGTTAAAGTAAACGGTAATGCATTCGACCCGGCAAACACAGAAGGAAATGTAATCACATATAAGGTAGCCGGAATCAACGAAGAAAAGGTTATCGATGTTACATATAATAAGATAGAAACTCCGGCAGAGGAAAAAGCAGCTGAGGAGCCGAAGACAGAGGACGAGACGAAAGTTGAAGAACCGGCGGTAGCGGAACCAGAAGATAACAGTATTAGTACAGCAAGTTTGAATGAGAATATCTCGACAGTAGCGGATAGTGAGAAAACAATCAAGGTTGGGGAGACAGCAAGTCTAAAAAGTAGCGATTACAAGAGTAGTAAATATTCTCATAAATGGTCGATTACATCAGGAAATGATGTTATTAAACTTACAGGATCAGGATATAAAGTTACTGCAGAGGGCTTGAAAGAAGGAACAGCAACAGTTTCTGATTGGATTTACAGATATAGTTTATACCATACAACAATCACTTATACAGTTCGTGTTACTTCTTCAGAAAAAGTAACTGTAAAGCCGGCAATCGTTTATTATCTGAAAGATCCTACAAAAGATGCAAATTCAAACGATACTGGTCATTGGGGAGATGCATACGGAAATGCAACTGTCAATGTAGAAGGTGCCAAATGGGTTAAGGATAAAAACTGTTTTAATGGTTTGAGTCAGCGTGTTGTATCATGGCCAAATAACACAAATGTAATTCCTAAAAACAGTACACATTGGAATGCAATATTTAATGAATATAAGGCTTCTATTCAAACACAGTTGGGAGTAAAGATTACAGCAGATGATGTAGAGGAAATTACACTTGTTCCGGCGAAAATTTCAAAAAATAACGGAACAAATCCAGATCTGCATCTAGATTGTAATGTTAATATTAAATGTAAGAGTGTTGCATTGGTTAAATATTATTTATTTGATGCCAATGGAACAAACTGGGAGATGTTAGGATCTAAAAACTATATAGTTAAAGATACATCTACAACAAAACCTGATGATGTCACAAGTAGAACTTTTCCAGAAACCAAGACGGTTAACGGTGTAACCTATAAATTCTCTGGATGGTATACAGATGAAAATTTGACACAGCGTGCACCAGAATTCCCGGCGAAGGTTACAGGTTCTGTTAATTATTACGCAAAATATACTGCAGAATATAAGGTTTCATATAACCTGGCAGGTGGAAAATTTAGTGATGATTCAACTAGTGCAGAAGAAAAACATAATGCAGATACAACCGTTACTGTTAAGGAAGAACCTACACGTGCAGGTTGCAAATTTATAGGTTGGACAGTTGAAGGTTTGGGTACAACAACTACTTTAGATAGTGGCGAAACTTTCACAATGCCAAATAGAGATGTAACACTTACTGCAAAATGGGAAGAGCAGAAGATTGAGGAATTTCTTACACTGGTACCAAAGGATGTATCAAAACCATATGATGGAACAGAGCTTCAGGCAGGGACAGCAAAAGTAACTGGTAAAGTTGAGGGCGCTGATACTGCAGGTGTGAAGATTGAGTACAGTCTTAATGGAAGGGACTGGACAACAAATCCGTCAGAGATCACAGCAACAAACGTAAGTGATAGTAAAACAGTACAGGTTCGTGCAACAAGTGAGAAGTATACTGGTGAGTTGATAGGAACAGAAGAGTTGACAATCACACCGAAGCCGGTAACTGTAACAGCAAATAGCTATAATAAGGCATATGGTGCTACTGATCCTACATTTACAGCAAAAGTAGAAGGAACACTTGGAACTGATGCTGTAAACTATATACTGAATAGAGAAACAGGAGAGAACGTAGGAACTTATAAGATTCTGGCAATAGGAGACGCAACACAGGGTAACTACAGCGTAACCTATTATCCGGGAACACTGACAATTACAGCAGCAACCAGACCGGAAGACAAACAGCTGAGCGTAACTTCTTATGAAGGAGTATACGATGCAAACGAGCATACGATCACAGTTGATAATGTATTGGATGGAGATGTTGTAGAATACAGCTATGATGGTGGAGAAACTTGGACAACCAATCTGAATCAGTACAAAGATGTAACAGAAACAACAATCAAAGTTAGAGTAACAAATGCAAACTATGATCCGAACCCGGTAGAACTGGAAGGAACAGTGAAGATCACACCGAAGCCGGTAACTGTAACAGCAAACAGTGATAGCAAGACATATGGTGCTGTTGATCCTGAATTTACAGCAACAGTAGTCGGAACACTTGGAACTGACAAAGTAACGTATAGCCTGAGCAGAGAAGCAGGAGAAGATGTAGGTGAATATCTGATCACAGCAAGCGGAGATGTTGCACAGGGTAATTACAGTGTAAGCTATAACCCGGGAACACTGACGATTGTAGCATCAGACCGAGAGAAAGCAGTAGAAGTAGCTTCTTACAATGGAGTATATGATGCAAAGAAACATACAATCGAAGTAAAGAATCTCGAAAGAGGAGATTTGGTTAAGTACAGCTATGATAACGGAACAACCTGGGAAGATGAATTAAAAGAATATACTGATGTAACAGCAGGTACAACAATTTTAGTTCAGGTAATGAATGATAACTATGCAGAGGTGCCAAAGCTTACAGGAACAGTAACAATCACACCGAAACCGGTAACTGTAACAGCAAACAGTGATAGCAAGACATATGGTGCTGCTGATCCTGAATTTACAGTAACAGTAGTCGGAACACTTGGAACTGATAAAGTAACGTATAACCTGAGCAGAGAAGCAGGGGAAGGTGTAGGCACATATCCAATTACAGCAAGTGGAGATGCTATACAGGGTAACTACAATGTAACTTATCATCCGGGAACACTGACAATCACAGCAGCAACCAGACCGGAAGACAGACAGCTGAGCGTAACTTCTTATGAAGGAGTATACGATGCAAACGAGCATACGATCACAGTTGATAATGTATTGGATGGAGATGTTGTAGAATACAGCTATGATGGTGGAGAAACTTGGACAACCAATCTGAATCAGTACAAAGATGTAACAGAAACAACAATCAAAGTCAGAGTAACAAATGCAAACTATGATCCGAGCCCGGTAGAACTGGAAGGAACAGTGAAGATTACACCAGCTACATTAACAGTTTCAACACCAATCGCCACAAAGGTTTATGAAGGAACACCATTAACAGCAGCTGGAACAATCAGCGGATTTGTAAATGATGAAACAGCAACATTTGCAACAACCGGAAGTCAGACAGAAGTTGGAAGCACAGCGAATACATACTCACTAACATGGGATGGAACAGCGAAAGAGTCCAACTACAAAGTAGTTGAAACAATCGGTACATTAACAGTAACAGCACAGAGCATTGATCCTGATAACCCGAACTACAAAGGCATCACAGTCGACGCACCGACAGATGTTGAGTACACCGGAGAGGATCAGACATGGCTGCCAACAGTAACAGATGGAAACGGTAAAGCACTTGTTAAAGATACTGACTACACAGTAACTTACGACAATGAAGACCGCACAAATGTTACAGGCATCATTACAGTAACAATCAATGGCGCAGGCAACTACGCAGGAACAATTACAAGAACATACCAGATCACACCGAAGCCGGTAACAATCACTACAGAGTCTAAAACAAGGGCATTTGACGGAACAGCATTGACAGCAGGTGGTAAAGTTGAAGGCATCGTATCTGGTGAGACCTATGGATTCAAGACAACTGGAAGCCAGACATACGTAGGTAGTTCACAGAACACATACGAGATGGTATGGGCAGACAGTGAGGTAGAAGGAACATCCGGAACATACACAGCTAAGAAGACAAACTATACAGTAACAGAGAGTATAGGAACTCTGGTAGTAACAGCCGGAACACCGGAGAACCCACTTGATCCAACATTAGTTGTTAACAAGACACATGATAAGAGCCAGACATACAAAGCTGGTGACGTTATCACATTTACAATCACTGCAAAGAACATTTATGAGGAAACTAAGACAATCACTCTGGAAGAGCTTGAAGGCGTAGCACTTGATGCAAACGTATTTGAAAATGTTGCTCCTGGAGCAGAAGTTACAGCAACAGCAACTTATACAGTAACTGAGCAGGATATTGTAAACGGAACATTTACAAACAATGTAACAGTAACATTCAGTGGAGTAGATGATAAGTTCACAGGAACTGATACAGTAGACGAGCTTGAAGATGCGAACCCGCATATGACGATTACAAAGACAACTGTAGGAGCAGAGGAAGGTCATATCTACAAACTTAACGATGTAATCAACTACAAGATCACAGCTACAAACGATGGTAACCTTACACTTACAAATGTAAAAGTTGAAGATGCACTGACAGGTAATGTTGGAGAGAATGCATTTACAATTGATATACTTGCACCGGGTGAGGCACAGACATTTGATGTAAGATATGTAGTAACTGAGAACGACGTGCTGGAAGGAAAAGTTATAAATAACGCAACTGGTACAGCAACAGATCCGACAGATCCAGATGAGCCGAAGACACCGGTAACACCTGGCGAAAAGGAAGATCCGATCGAAACTCCAAATCCAAGCTTAGCAGTAGTTAAGACATCTGATAAGACAGGTGTTGTAAAACTTGGAGAGACAATTACATACACAATTACAGTAACTAATAACGGAAATGTAACAATCAACGACATCGAAGTTACAGACGAGCTGACAGGAAATACTGGAGACAATGCATTTACAATTGACAGACTTGCAGTTGGAGAGACAAAACAGTTCACAGCTACTTATACAGTAACTGAAGACGATATTCTTGAAGGTACAATTGTAAATAGAGCAACAGCAACCGGTAAAGATCCAAGAAACGAAGAGGTAACAGGTGAAGGCGAAGTAAGAGTTGATACAGAAGAAAAAGATGACTCCAAGAAAGATGATTCCAAGAAGAATGATTCTGATAAGAAGCCAGGTGCGGTTAAGACAGGAGATGCAACTGATGTGATTCCATTCTTCGGAATGACAGTACTTGCAGCAGGTGCAGCGATTGTGATTGCATTAAAAAAGAAACGCAGAGCTTAAGAAACAGGATAATCAAAGTTCTTAAAGGGATGCTGAATTAATTAAGGGTCAGTCGTGAGAGACTGACCCTTTTAAAATGAAAACAGGAGTTATGCTACTCCTTTTTTTCGTGTGAATATAATTTACGATATTGTCGCGGTGACATTCCAACCTTCTTGTTAAAGATCTGTGAAAAATAAGACTGAGAAGAAAAACCGGCGCTGGATGCAATCTGTGTCACAGACAGATCGGAGGTTGTTAATAGCTCTTTACATGCACAGTAACTAATAACGGAAATGTAACAATCAACGACATCGAAGTTACAGACGAGCTGACAGGAAATACTGGAGACAATGCATTTACAATTGACAGACTTGCAGTTGGAGAGACAAAACAGTTCACAGCTACTTATACAGTAACTGAAGACGATATTCTTGAAGGTACAATTGTAAATAGAGCAACAGCAACCGGTAAAGATCCAAGAAACGAAGAGGTAACAGGTGATGGCGAAGTAAGAGTTGATACAGAAGAAAAAGATTCACATCTTACAGTATCAAAAGAAACAACAAGCGAGCCGGAAAACGGTGAGAAGTACGCACTTGGCGAGACAATTAACTACTTGATTACAGTTACAAATGATGGTAACCTTACACTTACAAATGTGAAGGTAACTGACGAACTGACAGGTGATGAGTGGACAATTGATGAACTTGCACCAGGTGAGGAAGAGACATTTGACGCAAGCTATACAGTAAAAGAATCTGATCTTGGAAAGACAGTTGTCAATGTGGCAACAGCAACAGGAACAACACCGGATCCGGACATCGAGAAGCCTGATGTAACACCTGGAGAGACAGAAGATCCTGTAGAAGAAGAGAAACCTGCACTGGCAATCGACAAGAAGGTTGTAGACCCGAAGGAAGAATACCAGATCGGTGAAGTTGTTACATATGAGATCACAGTAACCAATATCGGAAATGTTACTCAGAAGAATATTCTGGTAGAGGATCAGATGAAAGCAGCCGGACAGGCAAGAATCACAAATATCGATGGAGCTAACGGAATCAGCAATGGTAAACAGGCAACATTAGATAAACTTGTACCGGGAGCTAAAGCAACAATTACTGTAGAGTACACAATCGTATATGACGATCGTGGAAACACTATTACTAACGCAGCAGTAGCTGACGGTGAGGGTGAAAACCCTGTAACACCGGATGTGCCAGTAGTGATTGAAAAAGTATACAACATCAATGTTGTACACGAATTCGCACCAAATAATGAAGGCGATGTTGCATTATTACCAGAAGATTACACGATTGAAAACCTGAAACCAAACACAGAAAAGAGTATCACAGCAGAAGCTGTAAAAGGATATGTAGCATATCCATCAGTACAGAATGTAACAGTTGTCGATAAAGACATCACAGTAACATTCCAGTACTACAAAGATGTAATCGGAACAGATCCTACAGATCCGGAGAAACCGGATGGAGTATCGGATGAGTTCCAGGTAGTCGTAAGATTTGCAGCAGTAAATGGTACAGTATCTACTGACCGAGCAGTTGTAACATTGGTTGATAAAAATGGCAAACCGGCGAAAGATGGAGTTGGACATCTCACAAAGAACCAGATCGCAGCAGCAACAGCAAATACTGGATATGATCAGTCAAGCTTAAGCTGGACACCGGGAGAACCGACAATTACTTACGATATTACAGGTGAGATGACATTTACAGCAACATTTACAGCAACACCTGCACCGGCTCCGGCACCAACAGAGCCGACAACACCGCCGGCAAGACCGACTAGACCGACAACTCGTACAACAGCGCCGACAGGTAATGCAATTGTCGAGAATGCCGTTACACCAAGTGAGGAGAAGGTAGAAGAGAAAGCTGCAGAGATTAAGGAAGTGCTTAAATCTGATGATGACAAGGTACCAGTGGCAAATCAGAAGCTGGATGACAACGATGATCACAAGTGTTGTATCCTTCATTTCCTGATCATGCTCATTACATTACTTGTATATGCATTCACAACAACGAGCATGAAGAAACGACAGAAAAAATTACATGAAGTGAGAGAGGAGCTTGATTGCGAGCTTGCAAAGAGAGGTCTTCCTCTCTCTACTGAGAAATGATAGGAACTGTCGATTAAGATAAGGAAAAGGAGGTAGCGATATGCGTTATTTTGAATTTGTTCATAGCCTCAGCTTACATGCCTGGGATATTCCAGCATTAGTTGCCCTGGTGATTTTAGTAATCATGATTATTGTACATCATAACAATCAGAAAAAGCGTGATGATGATTTTGAAAAAGAGCTGGACGATAAGATCCAGGAGATTCGAGGAGAACAGAACTCAGAAAATGATCAGACCGCAAGAGTATAGAAGGAGGGAGACATATGGCATATTTATTTGAACATACTAAATTTGGTTTTTGCTGGTTGGACCTTCTTGCACTGCTTATATTGTTAGCAGTAATCGCTGTATTTGTTGTCAGAAATCAGAATCTGAAAAAGCAGCAGAAAGATCTGGAAGAGCAGCTGGATGACCTGTACTCAGGAGATGCGAAGAAAGATAATCCGGTGATATAGGGATAAGCGGGAATGAAACACCGTGAAGCGAAAACGAAAGATTAGAAAGAATGGCAGCCAGGGCAGAAATGCTCTGGCTGCTGTTTCTTTATTATGATATACTAGACGTAATGAGTTGGTAGTGAGAGTGGAGCAAGCTGGTCTGCTTTCCATCAGCGATACGAT
>ENA-ORTY01004574-ORTY01004574.1-human-gut-metagenome-genome-assembly--contig:-NODE-4574-length-10739-cov-13.907525_pt1 | contig 10739 bp, 6 predicted proteins | sample MGYA00241917_ERZ509198 | MGnify/ENA primary metagenome ERZ509198 (study PRJEB26280, sample SAMEA2338857) | human gut metagenome | biome: human gut; feature: human-associated habitat; material: faeces...
TCTATGGTGGAGATTTTGAAGGAGAAGCATGCCGCCGGGGTGGATGTGCGGGTGATCTACGACGATGTGGGCTCCCTGAACACCCTGCCTATGAACTACGCCAGAAAATTTGAGGCGGAAACCGGCATCCCCTGCTGCTGCTTCAACCGCTTCAAGCCGGTGATTTCCATCCGCATGAACAACCGGGACCACCGGAAGTTCTGTATCATCGACGGCCACACCGCCTTTACCGGCGGCATCAACCTGGCCGACGAGTATATCAACCAAAAGCTGCGGTATGGCCACTGGAAAGACACGGCCATTCTCCTCAAGGGGGAGGCGGTGTGGAGCATGACCGTCATGTTCCTGACCATGTGGGAGTACACCCGGGACGTGGAGGAGGACTACCGCCGCTTCCGGCCGGACAAGCTGCCGCCGGAGGCCGCGCAGGGAGAGGCCGCGCCGCTCCCCGCGAAGGAAGCGCCGAAAGGCCCTGCGCCGGACGCGGAACGCATCTGGCAGGAGGCCATGCGGCAGGCCAAGCAGAAGCCGCAGCTTTTCGGCATGCTCAAATTCGGGCGGCTCGTCTCCGGCGAGAACGGGCTGTTCACCGTGGTCTATCCCAAGGCGATGGGCGCGGCCTATGTGAAGATGCTGAGCATCCCGGAGAAGAACGAGGAGGTGGCGGGCTATCTGACGCAGGCGGCGGGCTACCCGTGCACATTCCGCGCGGCGATCGAGGGCACGGTGCAGGAATCGGACAAGGCGATCCTCAGCGCGCAGGAGGAAGCCAGAAAGCAGGCGGAAAACAGCCTGAACAAGGTATTCGATATGTTCGGACGGGAAAACGTGCGCGTCAAGGATGAATAAAAAAGCATGAAAACGTGCGCGTTATCGGTTTTTGGACGATGAAAAACGCTTTGCTGCGCATTTGTTTTGTAAAAAATACAAAGATGACGCGGAATTATTGTAATTTCGTTGACTCTCCGGCGGGTCAGGTGTAAGATATCCTCATTCCAACGAACAACCTGTGGATAGACCCGATGGGGTCGGGAGGACAGCACAATGAAGAAAATGCTGATTTTGGCCATGACGATGGCGATGGTTCTGCTCGCGGCGGCGGGCGTTTGCGAAACCCTGCGCGTGGGCATGGAGTGCAACTACGCGCCGTATAACTGGACGCAGAGCGACGCGAGCGAAAACGCCGTGGCGATTGCGGCGGGCGGCTACGCGGACGGCTACGATGTGCGCATCGCGAAGATCATCGCCGATCAGCTCGGCATGGAGCTGGAAATCGTCAAGACCGAGTGGGACGGCCTGACCCCGGCGCTGCTCTCCGGCAACATCGACGTGATTATCGCGGGCATGAGCCCGACCGCCGAGCGCCGGATGACCATTGACTTTACGGATTCCTACTACGACACGGAGCTGACCGTCGTGGTTCGCAAGGACAGCGCGTTTGCCGGCGCGAAGAGCCTGGCCGATCTGGCGGGCGCGAAGATCACCGGCCAGATGAGCACGTTCCACTATGACATGATCGACCAGATCGAGGGCGCGGTGAAGATGCCCGCGATGGAGACCTTCCCGACGATGATCGTTGCGGTTTCCTCCGGCGCGATTGACGGCTATGTGGCCGACCGCCCCGGCGCGGTCTCCGCGACCTCCGCGAACGCGGATCTGACGTACATCACCTTTGGCGAAAGGCAGGGCTTCACCGTCTCCCCGGACGACGCGCAGATTGCCGTCGGCGTGAAGCAGGGCAGCCCGCTGAAGGCGCAGATCAACGAAATCCTCGCCGGGATTTCCGCCGAGGAGCGCAACGCCATCATGGACGCGGTTGTGCTCGATCAGCCGCTGAGCGAGTAATCAAGCGCCAAACAAGACTGTCGGGCAACCGGCAGCCTTTTTACGCGCCATGGGGTGAGAACGTTGGGGCGCTGCCCCAAGCCCTGCCAAGAACCTGAGGTTCTTGGATTTCCCACTTTGTTTATCGCTGCGCGATAAACGGAGGAAAAGAAGTTTCTTATTAAATAAACCATCTGCGAAGCAGATGGTAATGGAAGGTGCAGGGAACTCAGTTCCCTGCCGGGGTTCGGGGCGGCGAGCCGACGTACCCCAAAGGAGAAAACAAAATGCCGAACGCTTCTACATCCTTCTTTGGCTGGGTGGCCTTTTTGCTGGAAAAATATGGGATGCTGTTCCTGCGCGGAACGGGCATGACCCTGCTGATTGCGCTGACGGGCACGGCGCTGGGCTTCGCGCTCGGCCTGCTGGTGGCCATCATCCGCACCATCGCCCTGCCGGAGAAGAAGAAAACCGGCTCGAACGTCGGCGTGATCCTCCGGCGCGGGCTGCTCAGGCTGGCGCAGCTCCTGATGAATGTCTACATTCAGGTGTTTCGCGGCACGCCGATGATCGTGCAGGCCGTCGTGATCTACTACGGCGCGCAGTACGCGGGCGTGTTCATGGATACGACCTTCGCGGCCATCTTCATCATCTCCATCAACACCGGCGCGTATATGGCCGAAATCATCCGCGGCGGCATCGTCTCCGTCGATAAGGGGCAGTTCGAGGCGGCGCACGCCATCGGCATGACCCACTGGCAGACCATGACGACGGTGGTTCTGCCGCAGGCCATCCGCAACATCCTCCCCTCCGTGGGCAACGAGCTGATCGTCAACATCAAGGATTCCAGCGTGCTCAACGTCATCTCCGTCTCCGAGCTGTTCTTCCAGGCGAAGAGCGCCGCGGGCACGTATTACCGCTACTTCGAGGTCTATTTCATCATCGCGGTGATCTACCTCATCCTGACGCTGAGCGTCAGCGCCATCCTGCGCGCGGTGGAAAAGAAGATGGACGGCCCGGATAACTACGTCATTCACGGCTCGCAGAGCGACAGCCGCGCGGATATCAAGGTATCCGTCGAAAACGAAAAGGAGGCCGTTAAGAGATGGAACGTGTGATTGAAGTCAGGGGCATCAAAAAGGCTTTCGGCGACCACGAGGTGCTGCGGGGCGTGGATTTCGCCGCCAACAAGGGCGAGGTGACCTGCATCATCGGCTCCTCCGGCTCGGGCAAATCGACGCTGCTGCGCTGCATCAACCTGCTCGAAACGCCGGACGAGGGGCAGATTCTCTACCACGGCGAGGATATTCTCTCCGGCGCGGTCAACCTGCCGCGCTACCACGCCAAGGTCGGCATGGTCTTTCAGCAGTTCAACCTGTTCGGCAACATGGATGTGCTGAACAACTGCGTCACCGGCCAGATGAAGGTGCTGCACCGCACCCGCGAGGAGAGCGTTGAAAACGCGATGAAGTACCTCGAAAAGGTCGGCATGTCCGCCTACATCAACGCCAAGCCGCGCCAGCTCTCCGGCGGGCAGAAGCAGCGCGTCGCCATCGCCCGCGCGCTGGCGATGGACCCGGAGGTCATCCTTTTCGACGAGCCGACGAGCGCGCTTGACCCGGAGATGGTCGGCGAGGTGCTCTCCGTCATGCAGAAGCTCGCGCAGGAGGGGCTGACGATGCTGGTCGTCACCCACGAGATGGGCTTTGCCCGCGCGGTGGCCAGCGAGGTCGTGTTCATGGATCAGGGCGTGATCTGCGAGCACGGCGACCCCAAGGATGTGCTCGGCGCGCCGAAGACCGAAAGACTCAAGGCGTTTCTGGCGAGTATGCTGTAAAAGCGAATACACGGCGCTTTCCCGAAAAACGGGAGGGCGCTTTTTTTGCATGACGATCATTGCGCCCGTTATCGGAATTTTTGCAAAATTTCGAATTCCGGATTCGTGAAGAACCGAATAATACTAATTCTTGTTAAAATGGCTTAATCCGCGCACCATCTTTTTCGCTCTGACTTTGCCTCGTTCCGTTCAACGTACCTCCAGTACGCCTCACTTCACTTGGCTTCGTCAGAACAAAAAATCTGATGCGCTCTGTTAAGCATTTTAACTGCGAATTAGTATAAAACAGATTGAAAAAAGAATGTCGATATGCTATGATGTCCATATCCATTTTGTCGGCTGTATATAGGAAAACAATGAACCGAAGGAAAGGCAGAAAGCGATGAACAGGAGGATTTGGAAGGCGCTGGGCATAGCGGTCTGCATGCTGGCGCTGGCGGCGCCGCGCGCCATGGCGGAGACGCATTGGGTCGGGTCAGAGAAGCAATTTAAGGATGCGGTTGAAGCGATTAACAAACCCGGCGACGCAAAAAACGAGATCATTTTGACGCAGGATATCACCTTGGGTGGCGATCCTACCCAATATACATTATATACATTGAGCCGCGGCGAGACGACCATCAAGGGCGGAGGTAATAAGATTACCATTTCGAACGCAGGAATTACGGTGGCAAAAAAAGGAACTGTCCTGAATTTGGGCGCGAACGGTTACGATGGAACGCTGACGATTGACGGAAAAACAAGTGGTGGCCTTGTATCTGTATTAGAAGGGGCAACCGCGAATATGTACGAGCATGTGACGCTGCAAAATTGGACGTCTGCGGGCAACGCCTGCGTAGTGATTAAGGGTTCAGATCCAGTTACGGGTTCGAAGTCAGTTTTTAACATGCATGGCGGCGTAATTGAAAAGTGTAGCCGCGCAGTAATGGCTGATTCGGGGACAACGTTCAATATGTCTCGCGGTGAGATTCGAAATTGCGGAGGCGACAGAGGCAGTGGCAGTGGCAATGGCGGAGGTGTCCGCGTTTATGAAGCTACATTTGTCATGTCCGGCGGCACAATCAGCGAATGTTCGGCGGACAATGGCGGCGGTTTGTGTGCAGAAAAATCTTCAACCGTCACCATCAGCGGCGGCACGATCAGCGGATGCACGGCGGACAATGGCGGCGGTTTGTATGCGGACAATTCAACCATCACCATCAAAAAGGGCACAATCAGCGGATGTAAGGCAAATACGGGCGGTGGTTTGTATGCAACAAATTCTTTAACCATCAACATCAAAGGCGGCACAATCAGCGGATGTACGGCGAGCAAGGGCGGCGGTTTGTATGCGGACAATTCAGCCATCGAAATCAGCGGCGGCGTAATCAGCGGATGTAAGGAGATAGGTGCGGGCGGCGGTTTGTATGTGGTCGGTTCAACCCTCAACATCAAAGGCGGCATAATCAGCGAATGTACGGCGGCAAATGATGGCGGCGGTTTGTATGCAACAAATCAATCAACCATCAACATCAGCGACGGCATCATCAGCGGATGTAAGGGAAGATGGGGCGGCGGTTTGTACGCGAACAATTCAACCGTCACCATCACCGGCGGTACAATCAGCGGATGTAAGGTAGGTGCGGGCGGCGGTTTGTTTGCAACAAATTCTTCAAAAATCACCATCAGAGGCGGCACAATCAGCGAATGTAGTACTACGTTAGATTCAGGTAAGGGCGGCGGTTTGTATGCGGAGAATTCAACCATTACCATCAGCGGCGGCACAATCGAAAACAACGAAGCAGCACGTGGCGGCGGCGTGGCGCTGACCAACTCAACGGTTACAGATGAAGAACCGATAAGAAACTGGATGGTCGTTGGCAATAAAGCGTATAAAACCGGCGGCGGTATTTGGTTGGGTGAAAAGGTGGAATGGGATATTTCCGACAGAACAAAGCAGATTTACAACAATCAGGCAATAGAACAAGGAGCAGATATTTTTCTGGAAGGGGGTACTTCTGCAATCAAACTGCCCAACGCCGCGAACATGGGCGTGAAATATCACGACAGCGGCATAAACATTGACAACTGGTATAACGACAACCCGCGATATACGCCCTCTGAAAGCGGTCAGGTGGTGGAAGCAAACAAGCTGCTAAACGGCGGATTGTCGCTTGTCGCTTCGTATAAAGCAAGCCCGGTGCACATCGAAATCAACGCGAACGGCGGCGTAGGCGGAAGCGGCAGCCAAACGGTGCAAAAGGGCACGAACGTCACCCTCGAAGCGCCCACAAAGGAAGGGCATCTGTTCAAGGGCTGGAAGGACGAGAAGGGGAACAGCTATCCGGCCGGAGAAGACGGAAAAGTCAACATCACCGTCACGGGCGCTATGACGCTCAAGGCTGTTTGGAAAGATCGGACGTTCACGGTCACATACGTCCTGCTGGACGGCAAAACGCGGACGGAGACGGCGGCCTACGGCCAAAATGTGACGCTTGGCGAGGAACCGCGAACCGGCTATACCTTCGTCGGCTGGAAGGACGGCGAGAATGTGTACCGCGCGGGCGAGACGATCACCGTCACGGGCGATATGACGCTCACGGCGGAATGGAAAAAGCTCCCCGGCGCGGAAAACCTGCCGAAGACGGGCGACGAAAGCCCCGTTCTGCTTTGGGGCGCGGCGCTGGCGGTTTCCGCGGCGGCCTGCTTCATGCTCAGACGCAGGAAGTAAATCAGAATAAGAACGGACATGCGGGTAACGAACACATGTCCGTTTTTTGACGTTTTGCGGACTTTGGCGGACGCGAAAAAAGAAAGTCGGCTGACCTTTCGGCACTTTATGGTTGCAATTTGGGGAGCGGGAGGATAGAATGTATATAGACAGATTATTAACGAATCGTGCACCATCGACCGGAAAAGGACGTTACAACCATGGATATCAAACAGCTTCTGACCATGATTACGCTCTCCCAGACGCTCAACTATCAAAAGGCGGCGGAGCAGCTTCAATATGCGCCGAGCACGCTTTTTAAACATATCCAAATGCTGGAGCAGGAGGTCGGCGCGCCGCTTTTCTGCAAAACAGGCCGCCAGCTCGCGCTCACCCGGCAGGGCGAGGCGTTTTTGGTGCACGCCAACCGCATGGTGGAGCACTATTATCTGGCGCTGGACAGCGTCTGCCCGGCGGAGAAGCTGGAGGGCACGGTCAGCGTCGGCGGGTGCGAAATCAACATCGGCAACAGCCTGCTCACGCTGTTTGAGCAATTCCATACCGCGCACGCCGAAACCCGGCTGAACATGATGATGACGCACAATGCGGGCGTTCCGGCGCTGATCCGCTCGGATATGCTGGATATCGGCTTTTTCTACACCACGCGCCCCGGCGTGGTCAGCGGGCTGCGGGCGGTGCCGCTGTATCGCGAGCCGGTGTATATCATGGTGTCGTGGGATCATCCGCTGGCGCAGAAGAAGGGGCTGAAATACGAGGCGCTGGAGGGCATGCAGTTCATGTACCCGCACGATACATGCTGCTTTGTCGGCGAGTTCCTGCCGATGCTGGAAAAGATGGGGATTCACCTGAGCAAGACGACGTTTTTGGGCGGCGTTCAGCTCGTGGTGGAGCAGGTGCGCAAGGAGGGCGCGATGACGCTTGCGCCGCACTGCGCCGCGCAGCATTACCACGACGCTTACGGGCTGGTCAGGCTGGATATGGACGAAGACCCGATCTGGGCGTGGGAAAATATCGTCTACAAGAACTACGAAACGCTCAAGCCCGTCGCCCGCGCGCTGGCGCGGAGCAGCGCGGTCTATGCCGATGAACTTGTGAAAAAGGACGCGAGCGGGTGGATTGCAAGGCCGAACGGGACGGCATGATCGTTAAATTTCTGTTTTTCGAATGATTCATTTCCTCCTTTCGAGTGATGAAACGCATAAATTCATGTACAATGATGTCAGGAGTTCCGAACGTGCTTACATCGGAAAGGAGAAAAAAGAATGAACAAGAAATGGATCGCTTCTCTGGCTTGCGTCTGCCTGCTGGCTTCCAGCTTCACGGCGGCGGTGGCCGAGGGCATGAAGCCTGGCACCTACACGGAAGTCGCCCGCGGCATGTATGACGGCCTGACGGTGGACGTGACCGTGTCCGAGAGCAAGATTGAGGACATCAAGGTGACCGCTTACAACGAGACCGCTCCCGGCTGGCCGGCGCTGGAGAAGATGCCTGCCGCGATTCTGGAAGCGCAGTCTCTGGCGGTAGATACCGTCAGCGGCGCGACCCGCACCTCCGAGGGCATCCTCAAGGCTGTTGAGGCGGCTCTGGTCGAGGCCGGCGCGAACGTCGAGGATTTCAAGAAGCCGGTCGAGGCGAAGGAAGTCGCCGCGCCGGATTACTTCCCGACCATGGGCTCCGTCGAAGTGCCGGAGAAGTGGGACGAGAGCTATGACGTCGTCGTCGTCGGCGGCGGTTTCGCGGGCCTTGCGGCGGCTTACTCTGCGGAGAAGGCCGGCAGCAGCGTCGTGCTGGTTGAGAAGCTCTCCACCACCGGCGGCAACAGCGCCATCAACGGTGGCCAGTATGCCGCTTACACCTCCAAGCGCGCCGCCGAGCTCCAGCAGAAGCTGGGTCTCGAGCCGGACACCGCCGAGAAGCACATCGAAGACACCATCAAGGGCGGCGACAACATGAGCAACCCGGCGCTGGTGCGCGAGATGGTCTACGCCTCCCCGGTCTACTTTGATCTGCTGCTGGACAACGGTCTCCAGATTCGCGAGACGCTGGCTCGTCCGGGCGGACACTACGGCTACCGCACCTACGTCACCGAGAACCAGGTCGGTTCCGACATCACCAACCTGCAGCTCAAGATGCTGAAGGAAACCAGCGCGACCATCGAGCTGGAAACCAAGATGGTTGAAATCTACCGCACCCGCGACGAGGCGAACCGCGTTGTCGGTATCCGCGTTGCGACCGCGGACGGCTACAAGACCATCGAAGCCAAGAAGGGCGTCATCATGGCGACCGGCGGCTTCTCCGCGAACGTCCAGATGCGCGAGACGCAGGTTCCGTACCTGACGGAAGAACTGCCGACCACCAACATCAAGGCCGCGTCCACCGGCGAGGGCATCTACCTTGCGCAGGCGATCGGCGCGAACACCACCCAGATGAGCAACATCCAGCGTTATCCGTGGGCGGACCCGAACACCGGCGTTCTGGATAAGTACGCGGTGTGGCCGTTCACCGGCCCGTCCTACGGCGTCATCTACGTTGATTACAACGGCAACCGTTACGTCAACGAGGGCGACCGCCGCGACGTCTGCGCGAACGCTGCCGTCAACACCGGTTTTGTCTCCACCTACGCCATCTTCACCGAGCCGGTCGTCGCTGGCTACGTCCGTCCGGAAGAAATCGAAGCCGGTATCGCCGATGGCCGCATCCTGAAGGCGGACACGCTCGACGAGCTGGCCGAGAAGATCAACGGCTTTGAGGTCAAGGGCATGTTCCCGACCGTCACCGGCGACAACCTGAAGGCCACCATCGAGAAGCACAACGGCTACATCGACAACGGCGAGGATCTCGATTTCCACAAGGTCATGGCTTCCACCATGGTCAAGATCGAGGAAGGCCCGTACTACGCGCTGCCGCAGTTCCCGTCTGTGCACCACACGATGGGCGGTCTGGTCATCGACACCATGACCCGCGTGCTTGACATCTACGGCCAGCCGATCGAAGGCCTCTACGCGGCCGGCGAAGTCACCGGCGGCGTGCACGGCACCAACCGTCTGGGCTCCAACGCGGATGCGGATGCTTGCGGCTTCGGCTACATCTCCGGCATCGTCGTTGCGACCGGCGAGCTCCCGGACTTCATCCCCGCTGAGTAATTGAATCGCTCACATGCGGCGGCGCGAAAGCGCCGCCGTTCTTTTACTCCCTCAGTCAGCTTCGCTGACAGCTCCCTCGAAGAGGGAGCCCAGACTGTAGGCAAAAAGCTGTTCTCGCCCGAAGGGGGGAGAATAGTCGTTCCCGCAAATGAAAGAATAGCTGAATTTCTTACAAGAAACAAAATGAATTGAAAAACTTTAAAGCATGCTTTCCCCCAAACCCGTGTATATATGGAGCATGAGGACAAGGGGAGGGGATGCGCGTGAAACGAGTTTTGGCGGCGCTTTTGCTGCTCTGCGCCGTGACGATGAGCGCGGACGCGGCGGCACAGACGCAGATGAATGTGTATTTTGCGGCGAACGCCATGGACGAGGAGACCGCTGGAGCGCTGATGGAGATGACGCGGCAGGCGTTTCCGCAGGCGCAGTGGCGGGCGATTGGGCCGACGGGGGAGCGCGACCTGCGCGCGCTGATCCTCGGGGACGACATGCCGGATCTCATCGTCTGCGCGCCGTCCGAGGCGAGCCTGTGGGTGAGTGACGGGCTGTTTATCGCGCTGGACGGCTGCCTGACGGATGCGCCGCGCATCAGCGAGCCCGTGCTGGACGCCTGCGTGCAGGATGAAACGCTGTTCATGCTGCCGCTGACGGCGAAGCACCGGCAGATGGCGGTCAACCGGCGGCTGCTGGAAAAGCGGAGAATGGGCTACATGGCCAACACGATCGAGCACCCGATCTGGTACCCGATGGAGTTCGATCAGCTCTTGGAGGAATTCGCGCTGGCGGATCATCCGGCGCTGGAGATCTGGCCGGCCGAGCCGGAAACCTGCGGCGCGCTGGAGGCGCTGCTGCAAGCGCTCTACGGCGGGGCGTGGCTGACCGAAGGGGGAGAAACCGGACAGGCGGATCACATCAACGTGCAGGCGGCGCTGGAATGGCTGCGCGACCGGGTGCAGGGCGGCCTGATTGCGCGGGTCGGGAGCAGGGAGGAAGCGCTGACGCATTTTTTGAACGGGGAAACCGCCCTGTTCATGGATTGGCGGACGGGCGACGAGCGGCGCTGCGCCCGCGAATTGGAGAAAAACGGCGTTGAGCTGCTCACCATGCCGTATCCGTCCTCGACGGGCTTTGTGATCCGCTCGTTTGAGCTGACGGGCGTTTGCGTCGCCGCCGGAGCCAACAGTGCGCTGGCCATGCGCGCGGCGGCGCTTTGGCACGAGGACGC
>ENA-ORTY01004583-ORTY01004583.1-human-gut-metagenome-genome-assembly--contig:-NODE-4583-length-10728-cov-8.742903_pt1 | contig 10728 bp, 8 predicted proteins | sample MGYA00241917_ERZ509198 | MGnify/ENA primary metagenome ERZ509198 (study PRJEB26280, sample SAMEA2338857) | human gut metagenome | biome: human gut; feature: human-associated habitat; material: faeces...
GCCGGTCAGCGACAGGTGCGCCGCGCGCGCAAGCTCGTCGAGCCTGCCCACGGCCTCGCGCCGGTTTTCGCAGATCACCGCGCCCACGCGCGCGAGCTGCTCGTCCCACATGTCCAGCGTCGGCAGCAGCGACGGGTTTCTCGCGATGTCCTTGAGCAGCGCATTGCGCTGGTTGAGCGTGCGCACGGCGCGCTGAAGCGCGTAAAAATACGCCGGCCGGAGCTGCGAGAGCTGCATATCCATAAACCGCCGCCGCTCCGCCGGCCCGTCCTTGACGATTTGCAGGTCTTCCGGCGAAAACAGCACGCCGCAGACGTGGCCGAGCAGCTCGCCGATGCGTTCCGCCTGCCTTAGGCCGATGCGCACGGTCTTTTTCTTCCGCTGGGTGCGGCTGAGCACCACGGCGACCTCGTGCGTGCCGTCCCGCTGCGCGGTTTTGACCGTCACGCGCGCGCTGTCCCGCCCCCACTGGATGAGCTCCTCATCGCGGGAGGTTCGGTGGCTTTTGCCCAGACAGCACAGGTGCAGCGCCTCCAGGACGTTTGTTTTTCCCTGCGCGTTCGGGCCGGTGAACACGGTCACGCCCGCGTCCGGCTCGATGAGCGCGCGTTCGTAATTCCTGAAATGGCTCAGGCTGAGCGACGTCACCCGCATCGGCGCTTATGCGTTGAACACGCGAACCGGGAGCACCAGATACAGATAGCTGTCCCCCTCCACCGGGCAGACCACGCACGGGCTGACGTTGGAGTTGAAGCGCATCACAATCTGGTCGTCGGAAAGCGCCTTGAGCACGTCGGTGATGTAGCGCACGTTGAAGGCGATCGTCAGATCCTTGCCCTCGGTGATGACCTGCATCTTTTCCTCCATGTCGCCCGTCTCCGAGTTGGAGCTGACCTCCAGCGTTTCGCCGTCGAGCTTGAAGCAGACCAGGTTCGATTTGCCCTCGCGGGCGATCAGGCTCGCGCGGTCGATGGCGCTGCCCAGCTCGGCGCGCTCGACCGTCACGCGGGTCTGCCATTCCTCCGGCAGAATCTGGCGGTAGCGGATAAATTCGCCCTCCAGCAGGCGCGCGACCACGCGGGTCTGGCCGATGTTCATGCGCACGTGGCTCTTGGTGAAGCACAGGGAGACGGGTTCCTCCGTATCCGCCAAAATCTTCGCGATGTCGCCCAAAACGCGGCCGCCGACGACGGCGTTGACCGGGGCGGACGGACCGGCGACGTTCTCCTTGCGCAGCGCGAGGCGGAAGCCGTCCAGCGCGACGACGCGCATTTCGCTGGCGTTGATTTCCATCAGGCAGCCGGTCAAAATCGGGCGGCTCTCATCCTGCGCGATGGCGAACAGGGTGCGGCCGATCATATCCTTGAGCGTGTTTTGGGGGAGCTCGAAGCGCTCGCCCTCGACCTGCGGCAGCTCCGGGTATTCCACCGGGTCAAAGCCGTTGATCGTGGTGCGGACGCTCGCGCAGCGGATCGTCGCCTGCATCCGCTCGCCGATGGCGACGTCGCACGGGCCGCCCGGCAGCTTGCGGATGATTTCACAGAGCAGCTTGCCCGGCAGAACGGCGCGGCCTTCCTCGCTGAACGTCGCGGGCAGCAGGGTTTCAATGCCCAGCGCCAGATCGGTGCAGGTGAGGCGAAGCCCTTCGTCGCAGGACTCAAACAGGATGCCTTCCAAAATCGGCTTGGTGGAGCGCACGGCCAGCGCGCGGCTGACGATGGAAAGGGCGGTATTCAGTTCGTTGGTATCGCAGATAAAACGCATTTTTGACAACCTCCATGGGGTAGTAGCTGTATATACGTTCAGCAGCAGGAGCCGTAGAGCGGTGGATAACCGGGATAAGTGCCAAAAAGCCATACGCGGCCTGCCTTTTGGGCTGTGGATAACACTGGATAAAGCCCAAAACAATCGGCGGGTTTATCCACAACGCTGTGCACAACTCGGCTTCGTCTGCCCAAAAGGGCGCTGAAACGGTATAAAAGGGCAAATTCACACCTATTCAGTATTCGCGCTGTCGGGGAAAAATCCTTCCGACGGAGGGCAAGACTTTGCCGCGCGCGTAAAAATTGAACGCGCCGCCGAACAGGGTTGAGAAAAAATGTCGGATGTGATAAACTGATAATGAAAGCGTATGTTTGATCAGCGGTGCACGTCAAAACGCAACCTCAAATACAATTCGAATCCCATTTTATCAGAAGAGAAGGAAAGGCGAACGCAATGGAAACAGTCAGAAAAACGCGGAAGCTCCCGGAGCAGGTGGCCGACAAGCTGCGGGAAATGATCATACAGGAATCGCTCAAGACGGGCGCGAAGCTCCCGGCCGAGGCGGAATTGATGGAGCGCTTCGGGGTCAGCCGTTCGACGGTGCGCGAGGCGGTTAAAATTTTGCAGACGGAGCATATCGTCGATATCCGGCAGGGGCAGGGCACGTTCCTGTGCGCCATGCCGGGGCTGGCGAGCGACCCGCTGGGGCTGCGCTTCGCCGATCAGGAGGAGCTGATCGCCCAGCTGCTGGAGACGCGGCTGCTGATCGAGCCGAACGTCGCGGCGCTGGCCGCCGTCCGGCGGCAGGAAAAGCAGCTTGCCGCGATGAAGACCCTGCTGGATAGGATGGATAACGCCTATCTGCACGGCGAGGATTACACGCCGTATGATTTCGAGTTCCACAGCATGATCGCCCAATGCACCGGAAACGATGTGATGATGCGCCTGCTGCCGACGATTCACGAATCCATTCAGGCGGGCTATCACCACACCCGCCGCGTGGAGGGCAGCTATCAGCGCGCGAGCCAGTGCCATTTGGAGATGTACCGCGGAATCCTGGAGCACGACAGCGAGCGCGCGCGGCGGGCGGCGCAGCGGCACATGATGCAGACGATGCACGACTCCGGCGTGGAGGTTCCATCGGTGCTGGTGAAATAATGGAAACGATCAAAATCATCGCCCGAATCCGCAGCGACTTTCCGGAGAAATTCGGCATTCCCCGCCAGAGCGGCGTCGTGCCGGAAACGCGCGCGGAAATCGTGTTCGAAAAGCCCTATCAAAACCCGGACGCGCTGCGCGGCGTCGAGGGCTTTTCGCATCTGTGGCTGCTCTGGGGTTTTTCCGCCTGCGAGCGGGATGCTTGGTCGCCGACGGTGCGCCCGCCGAGGCTGGGCGGCAACGCGCGCATGGGTGTGTTCGCCACGCGGTCGCCGTTTCGCCCCAATCCCATCGGGCTGTCGTCCGTGACGCTTGAGGAAGTGCGGCTGCACACCCCGGAGGGGCCGGTGCTCGTCGTCGGCGGCGCGGATCTGATGGACGGAACGCCGATTTACGATATCAAGCCCTATCTGCCGTATGCCGACTGCCACCCGGAGGCGACGGGCGGCTTTGCGGAGGAAAAGCGGCATTACGCGCTGACGGTCGATTTTCCGGCGGCACTGGAGGCGCAGATCGACCCGGCGCACCGGGCGGCGCTGCGCGGCGTGCTGGCGCACGACCCGAGACCCTCGTACCAGAGCGACCCCGAGCGCATGTACGGCGTGGCCTTCGCGGGGAAGAACGTCAAATTCACCGTCGAGGACGGCGTGCTGACGGTGCGGAAAATCGAGGAAATATAAAAGAACGCTCAAGCCTTTTTCAGCGAAGGCCTGAGCGTTCTTTGTGTCGGCGCGTATGAAATCAGGAATTTTCGTCGTCCTTCAATAAATCCTTCAGCTTCTGATCCGGCGCGGAGGTCTCGTCCTCCGGCAGATGCAGGTCGATGTGGTCGCCGGGCTGCTCCAGCGCGACGATGCGCGTCTGCGGGGTTTCCCCGGTGACGGCAAAGCGCAGCGCGACGTCCGGCCGCCCCTGAAAGTGCATCGGGATGAAGACCTTGGGCTTGACGGTCATAATGAAATAGCCCGCGCCCGCGTCATACATGCTGCCCTGACGGGGATCGACCGGGAAAAACGCCACGTCGATCTTCTGCTTGGGAATCGGCGCGACGCAGTCGTAGAACGCGCGCTCGGCGGATTCGATTTCCGTCACGGAGGATTCGTCCCGCCAGTGCCACAGGTTCAGGTCGCCCGCGTGGAACAGCGTGACGCCCGCAAAATCGACGCAGAACGAAACGCCCTCGTCCGTCGAGCCGTAGGCGTTCACGGTCAGCGCGCCGAACGTGCGCGCCTCGCCGGGGGACATGCGCACGCCCTTGTAGGGCTGCGGAATGTCAAACCCGAGGATATAGGTCGCGTTTTCGCCGCACAGATCGTAGATCGCCGGGGAAAAGTGATCGTCGTGGTGATGACTGACAAACACGTACAGCTTTTCAAACGCCGCGAGCGCCGCCTGATCGGGCAGGGCGCGCCGATCCGGGCCGGATTCGCTGGCGTCAAAGAGCAGGCCGGTGCCGCCGAGCGAAACGAGGAAGCCGCTTCCCCCTAAATATTCAATCGCGATATCCTTCATATCGATGCGCTCCTTTCCGTATATTCGCTCCTTTCATTTTATCCATTTTTTTCCACTTGTCAATCTTTTTCACCGCTCTTTCTCCACCGATGCTCCATTAAGGCGGAAAAAATGCTTTGAAACGGGAATGACCGCACCACTTTCTGTCAAAATTCGTCATAAAGTGTCGGAAATCGTGCTTCGCGTGCTCCCCGCCGTGTCCGGCGCGGAGGATGAGAGCGTTTGAAAATTGTCAGGCAAATTGTGTTTTTCGCCATGTTGACCGCGCCGAGATTTGGCGCATTTAACGTTGACACATTTTGCCGGCCTCCGTATAATAACTCACAGTGTTAGCAAAAGGAGGGATTCTGTGACAGGTAACGCCGCGCTGACGGAAGAAATGACGCGCCTGCTGGATGAACACCCGCGGGAGGCGCGGGAAAACCGCTTCAGCGCAAGCCTGTGCGGCGAAATGGCCGTGATGCGGCTTTTGCATAACGGGACAAAGAAAAAAATGACGGCGGGCGAGCTGAGCAGCAGACTGAGCATGACCACATCGCGCGTGGCCGCCGTGCTGGGCAGCCTTGAAAAGAAGGGGCTGATCGAGCGCGAAAATGACGCGGTTGACCGCCGCCGCGTGCTCGTCTCCCTGACGCAGGCGGGCGAGGCGCTCTGCGAAAAGCGAAAAGCGCATTTTAAGAGCAAAATCGCGCTGCTGCTGTCCATGCTGGGCGACGACGCGCTCGAATTTGTGCGGCTGCTCGGGCGGATGTTTGAAATCACGTCGTCTGATGCGTTCAGGCAGGGCGAGTGCATTGAAGAAGATCAGGAGGGATTCAATGGCTGAAACAAAACCGACCGGCGAAAAAAAGCATATCACCGGCGCGCGCATTGCGCAGGAAATCAAACAGTATAAAAAGGACGCGCTGATTTCGCCGCTGTATACCGTGTGCTGCGTCATTCTCGAAATTCTGATTCCGTATCTTACCGCGTCCATCATCGACAAGGGCATCGCCGTGGGAAACATGGCGCACGTCGCGAAGATCGGCGCGCTGATGGCGGTAATGGCGATTCTGGCGATGTTCTTCGGCGTTCGCGCGGGCGTGCACAGCGCGCGGGCGAGCACGGGGCTGGCGAGCAATCTGCGCGAATCCATGTTCGGGCGGATTCAGGAATATTCCTTCTCCAACATCGACAGGTTCTCCACCGCGGGGCTTGTCACGCGCCTGACCACCGACGTCACCAACATCCAGAACGCTTTTCAGATGATTCTGCAAATCTGCACCCGCGCGCCGGTGACGCTGATCGTCGCGCTGTTCATGGCGTTTTCCATCAACGCGAAGCTCTCGCTCGTGTTTCTGGTCGCGATGGCGTTTCTGGGCGTGATGATTTTCGTGCTCATCCCCAAGGCGATGAAATATTTCAAGCTGATGTTCCGCAAGTACGACGCGGTGAACGGCGTGGTGCAGGAAAATGTCGGCGCGATCCGCGTGGTCAAGGCATTTGTCCGCGAGGATTACGAGGATGAAAAATTTTCCGGCGCGGCGAACGCGCTGTTCAAAAATTCCATCTCCGCCGAGCGCATCATCTCGTTCTCCATGCCGATCATGCAGCTCATCGTCTACGCCTGCATTCTGTCCATCAGCTGGTTCGGCGCGAAGATGATCGTGGGGCAGACCGGCCTGACCACGGGCGAACTGACCAGCCTGCTCTCCTACGTGATGAACATTCTGATGAGCCTGATGATGCTCTCCATGGTCTTCGTCATGGTTACGCAGTCCGCCGCGGCGGCGCAGCGCATCGAGGAGGTGCTCGAGGAGCAGCCGGACATCACCAGCCCGGAAAATGCGGTCAAGACCGTGAAGGACGGCTCCGTTGATTTTAACCATGTGACATTCGCCTATCAGCAGCGCAGCGGCAAGCCGGTGCTCAGCGATATCGACCTGCACATCCGCTCCGGCGAGACGATCGGCGTGATGGGCGGCACGGGCTCCTCGAAGTCGAGCCTCGTCAGCCTCATCTCCCGCCTGTACGACGTGACGGCGGGCGAGGTGCGCGTCGGCGGCGTGGACGTGCGCAAATACGATGTGGAGAGCCTGCGCGACGCGGTTTCCGTCGTGCTGCAAAACAACGTGCTCTTCTCCGGCACGATTTACGATAACCTCCGCTGGGGCAACGAAAACGCGACGGACGAGCAATGCCGCGAGGCCTGCCGTCTGGCCTGCGCGGACGAATTTATCGAGCGCTTCCCGGAAAAATACAATACCCGCATCGAGCGCGGCGGCACGAACGTATCCGGCGGCCAGAAGCAGCGCCTGTGCATCGCCCGCGCGCTGCTCAAAAACCCGAAGGTGCTCATTCTGGACGATTCCACCAGCGCCGTCGATACCGCGACGGATGCGAAGATTCGCGAGGCCATGCGCACCCACATTCCCGGCACGACCAAGATCATCATTGCGCAGCGCATTTCCTCCATTCAGGATGCGGATCGCGTGCTCGTGCTGGACAACGGCCGGGTCAATGCGTTCGATACCCCGGAGAACCTGCTGAAGACCAACGCGATCTATCAGGAGGTCTACAACAGTCAGGCCGGAAGCGGCAGCGGCGACTTTGACGAGGCCGCCATGAAGGGAGGCGACTGAGCATGATGGGACGAAACAGAAACGCCGGAAAGCCCGGCGCGAAGAACCCCGGCAAGACGTTTAAGCGCATCATGGCCGAGATCATGGGCCGCTATAAGCTGCACTGCGTCGCGGTCGTGCTCTGCCTGATCGTCAGCGCGGTGGCCAACGTCTACGGCACGATGTTCATGCAGCGCCTGATCGACGATTACATCACCCCGATGATCGGCCGCCCCGACCCGGATTTCGGCCCGATGGGCCGCGCCGTGCTCGGCGTCGCGCTGGTGTACCTCCTCGGCGCGTTCAGCGCGTGGCTGTACAATTACCTGATGATCTTCGTCTCACAGGGCACGCTCAAAAACCTGCGCGTCAAGCTCTTTTCCAAGATGGAGCGCCTGCCGATCAAGTATTTTGACACGCACGCCCACGGCGATATCATGAGCGTCTATACCAACGACATCGACACCATGCGGCAGATGATTTCCCAGTCCATGCCGCAGCTCATTTCCAGCGTTGTGACGATTGTGAGCATCGTGACCTCGATGATTATCCTCAACGTGCCGCTGCTGATCATCACGCTGTTCATGGTTGCCACGACGATGACGCTCTCCGTCAAGCGTATCAAGAGCGCCGGGCGGTTCTTCGTCGCCCAGCAGCAGGATCTGGGCAGGGTCAACGGCTATATCGAGGAGATGATGGACGGCCAGAAGGTCGTCAAGGTCTTCTGCCACGAGGAACAGAATTTCGCGGGCTTCAAGCAGCTCAACGATTCCCTCCGCGAGAGCGCCTACAACGCCAACCGCATCTCCAACACCATTATGCCGCTGACGATGGCGATGGGCAACCTGAGCTATGTGCTCTGCGCGGTGGTCGGCGGCCTGCTGGCCTCCGGCGGCTACCTCGGCCTGACCATCGGCACGCTGGTCTCCTTCCTGACGCTGAATAAGAGCTTTAACCAGCCAATCAATCAGGTTTCGCAGCAATCCAATGCCATCATCATGGCGCTGGCGGGCGCGGAGCGCGTCTTTGACCTGCTGGATGAAGCGCCCGAAGTGGACGACGGCTATGTCACCCTCGTCAACGCGAAGAAGGACGAAAACGGCGTCATCACCGAAAGCGACGGCCGCACCGGCCTCTGGGCGTGGAAGCACACGCACAAGGACACGGGCGAAACCGAATATCGCGAGCTGAAGGGCGATATCGTAATGGATCACGTCGATTTCGGCTACAGCGACGACAAGCTGGTGCTCCACGACATCAAGCTCTACGCCACGCCGGGACAGAAGATCGCGTTCGTCGGCTCGACCGGCGCGGGCAAGACGACCATCACCAACCTGATTAACCGATTCTACGACATTCAGGATGGCAAGATCCGCTACGACGGCATCAACATCAACAAGATCAGGAAGGACGACCTGCGCCGCTCGCTGGGCATCGTGCTTCAGGATACGCACCTGTTCACCGGCACGGTGATGGAGAATATCCGCTACGGCCGTCTGGACGCGACGGACGAGGAATGTATCGAGGCCGCCAAGCTCGCCAACGCGGACGGCTTCATCACCCGCCTGCCGGACGGCTACAACACCATGCTCAAGGGCGACGGCGGCAACCTCTCGCAGGGGCAGCGCCAGCTTCTGGCCATCGCGCGCGCGGCGGTCGCCGATCCGCCCGTGCTGATTCTCGATGAGGCGACCAGCTCGATCGACACCCGCACCGAGGCGCTCGTTCAGGCCGGCATGGATTCTCTGATGAAGGGGCGCACCACGTTCGTCATCGCGCACCGCCTGTCCACCGTGCGCAACTCCGACGCGATCATCTGTCTGGATCACGGCCGCATCATCGAGCGCGGCAACCACGACGAGCTGATTGCCAAGCGCGGGTATTACTACCAGCTCTATACCGGAGCGTTTGAGCTGGAGTAGTTCGGCTCGCCGAGATGGCCGATTTGCCGCTCATTCGTCGGGCATGACCCTAAGGTCAATGCCCTCCTCTTTCGGGGCAAATCGACTCATCTCAACGACCCAAACACAATGCGCCGCAACGAATAAAGCCTCCGCAGCCACACGAGCTGCGGAGGCTTTTCTATGCCCTTTGTTACAAGCTTACCGTTCCTCGCGTTGCGGCCCGGCTGCCTCGGCTGTCTTTACGCGGTTCTTGTCGATGTACATGTTTTTGTCGGCCTGGGAAAAGAGCTTGCGCATCGTAGGCGGTTCATCAAAATCACTGGAAAGTGCATAGCCCACCGCATAGCTGATAGGCATGTCGGGGTGAGCCTCGGAATACTCGTTCACGTTCGCACGAACCCGAGCGAGACAGGACTCCACAGCAGTTCGATCGGCATCCCACAGCACCGCGATAAACTCATCGCCGCCGTCGCGGCCCACAAAGCAGGTCTCGGACGCCACGCACCCCAGCTGCTGGGCAAAAGAACGGATGTATTCGTCGCCCTTCTCGTGGCCGAAGTTGTTATTGACCGTATGCAGATTGTTAAGGTCGAAGACGCACACCGCAACGGGCGCCTCCGCGGAGACAGGCCGCTCCTGCCCCAAGATCTCCTCGCACTTGTTCTTGTTGGGCAGTCCCGTGGCTTCGTCGAGATAGACTTTGCTCTGCAGCTCGCGGTTGAGCGCGGCAGTGCGCACCGCGCGAACAAGTTCGACCGCAAAGGTCGCCACCAAGCCCACGATGTCGATGATCACCAAGCCCTCGAGATAGTTGAGCGCCGACGCCTTCTCCTGAGAGTAGTCCTCTGCGAGTCGTGTGGCATCGTCACAAATACCAAAGAACTCCTCGCTCATCGCGATGATATCGGTGCTCTCGTAGCCGACTTCGCGCACGCGGCTGATCTCGGCGCAAAGCTCATCAAAATAATTTGCAAGCTCGGTCATCTTTGTCTGATACTCATCGTCGTCGAGACGGACGAGGTTGAGGTCGTCACTTCCGTAACGCAAACCGTTGATGTATGAATCCACGGCTTTGAGCAGGTCATCTTGAGGCTGGCCCGCGTCCTCGAGCTTAACGATTCGCTGCGTGGTGCCGCGCACCAGACCGGCGTAGTTGACCACGCGCGCCGTGCCCTGGATATCGGAGACGAGCAGCATAACATTGATGAAGAAGAAGATGAGAACTGACGTGAGCACCATCATGAGCAGGCGCACCGCCCGGCTGGCTTTCTTGGCGACAGAAGTATTCACAAGTTCACTCCCCCAAATGACAAAAGCACAGGTAGTACGCAACGTGCTGGAATTCACGTGAGGTCAACTCTACCAGATGATTTTTCTAGGACGGGAATTAAAGAATCATCGACACGATAGCTATTTGAGAAGTTGTGCCATGGCGTTGACGAATTTTTGGACTTGGAGGGTGGGCTCGAGCGGGTAGTGCAGAAAGACCGGTACCTCGCGACCGCACAGGAACGGCACGCCCACAAAGGCCGGGTGCACGCCCGACCATGCGCCGCAGGTGAGCACCGCGTCGCCCTTTTCCTCCGCCTCGTTAAAGAGCGCAAAGTCGAAGCTATCCACGTCAATCACGTCCACGCCGCCGTCGGCCAACAGGTCGATGCGCAGGCTGTCCATGGCGTCGTTGCCGTGGCGGAGCACGCGCAGGCGCATGCCCTCCAAGTCGGCGACCGTAATGCGTGTCTTGCGCGCCAGCGGGCTCGTGCGCGGCACGTCGATATAAAACGGCACGT
>ENA-ORTY01004591-ORTY01004591.1-human-gut-metagenome-genome-assembly--contig:-NODE-4591-length-10705-cov-2.547042_pt1 | contig 10705 bp, 6 predicted proteins | sample MGYA00241917_ERZ509198 | MGnify/ENA primary metagenome ERZ509198 (study PRJEB26280, sample SAMEA2338857) | human gut metagenome | biome: human gut; feature: human-associated habitat; material: faeces...
GGGGGGGATAAAACACTGGTATACAGAAAAATACACCAAAAACAGCAGCCTTTCATCACTATAGTCCACATTCCTATGAACATACCGCCTTCCTTTTCCGTCTTCCATCTTCCTATTTTCCGCGCAATACACCTTTTCTTTCCCACTATGTTTTTGGATTTTAATCCTATATTTGTAGAAACCGCTCAATTTCTTTCAGCCAAACGAAAAATCGTTTGGCTGAGAACGATTCTCCGATGTGCGGCAAACGAATTACGGACATACAGAACCCTTCCAGAGCGATACAGCGACGTGATAATATGTCCTAAAAAGACCCGTCTCCTCTTCTTTACCTTTCCTCGAAAAAAGCCTTCACGCGTTCATACTTCCTGTATACCAATGCGTTAAGGTGAACTTTCCCCTGTTTTTCCCTTCACCTGTCCTTCACCGTCCCTTCACCTCCTATAGGATTTCATTGGACAACCAGAAAGGTTAAAAGGTGTAAACCATTCACCCTAACACATTATAAAACAAAAAGTATGAACTCGTGAAGGCTTTTCTACGCCACGGTATTACCTGCCGTGAATCCTTACAGAGCCTTACCCTTCAGCACGGCACCGCCCTGAGCCGGAAGCGTGAACTTAAACTGGCCTTTCTTACCCACTTTGGTTTCTTCCACCTGCGGGGTCTTGCCGTCTTTGCCATCATGGTAATATGCCACCGGGCTACCGGCCAACATGGGCAAGTCTACCGTCAGTTTGAGCGTCTCTTTTCCGGCATTCAAGGCAGCCACATACCAATCCTGCCCGTGGCGACGCGCCAACACGACGTAACGTCCGGGGTAACCGTCGATGAACTTCACTTCATCCCACACCGTAGGAATCCCTTTCATGAAGTCTATCTCGAAAGCCGGCACATCCGTCAGGTTGTTCGGTGCCAATGCAAAATTCTGGATAGGATTCTGGAAAGCCACGGCTGTGGCCAACTGGAAAATGTCGGTGGTGACACGGGTCGGGCCGCCATCGTTCCCCCGGTTCATGCGCTTGTTGAGGAAAGTGCCGCCGAACTCCATACATCCCACGGTGTTGCGAATAAAGGGATGAAGCGTGGCATTGAATGCTTCGTTGTCGCAGAAATGCTGGTTGAAAATCATATTCTCGGATGCCAGCACGGCCTCGCTCCCCACATAGTTGGGATACATGCGCTCCCAGCCGCGCGGCAACGTACAACCGTGGAAGATAACCATCAGCCCGTGGTCGTCGGCATCGCTCAGGATGGCCTCGTAAAGGCGCATCGTCTCCTGCTTGTCACCGCCGAAGAAGTCCACCTTGATGCCCCTCACGCCCTGTTGCTGCAACCAACGCATCTCACGTTTACGGGCAATCGGGTTGTCCATGATGTTTATCGGGCTTTGCTCGATGTCGTTCCAGTAACCGCTGGAACTGTACCACAAGAAAAGTTCCACGCCCTTGCTGCGTGCGTAACGGATAAGCTCTTCCATCCGTTTATGGCCGATATTGTTGTCCCACCAGTTGTCTATCAGGGTGTATTCGTAGCCCATGGCGGAAGCCATGTCGATATAGCGCACCTGATCGTCGTAGTTGATGCTGTTGTCTTGCCAGAGAATCCAGCTCCACGTGCCGCGACCGTAGACATACCGGCGCGAAGGCTCATAGAGAGGTTCCACCACGTCGTATGGTATGGTGGTCTCCACAATCGGTGCCAACGTCTGTCCCACGGTAATCGTGCGCCAAGGCGTCTCGCCGGGCAGGGAGATGCCGGGGCTGGTTGTCCCATTGCCGTTATATTCCCCCTCCTGCGGGAAGCCGATGGTGTAAAGCCCGCCATCCTTTCCCATCAGGCGGCTTGCACAATAGCGGCTGTCCACTCCCGTCTCGGAAATCAGCACCCAGCCCTTGTCTCCCGTACGGAACAAGCAAGGAAAGGTATAGCCATGCCCCCATCCGTTCTTTCCCATCTCATTGTCCACGGTGTAACCGGTCTCATAACTGGGACTGGTTCGCGCGAAGCCTCCCATCGGTCCCGATTGCGGGCAAAGGAACGTCGTGGTGCCCTGAGGAAGCACGAAGCCCGTAGTCTCTTCCTTCACCACGCAGCACAGGGTATTCCCCTGCGGGTACACTTTATATTTAAAGGCCACGTCATGGTCGGACACATGGAACACGACATCGAAAATATGTTTGCCGTCCTTGTAAAAAGGGCAGACGGCCTTCGTAGCCTGCACGTCCACCTTGCTCCGTTTGATAGTAGGCAATTCGTAATGCCCCGACACGGGCGAAACGGCAAAAGAGGATTCCTGCAAGGCCATTCCCTGCGAGAAATCGCCGATGTTCGTAAGCAATCCCAAAGGGGAAGGTGCCAAGAACGTGGTTTCACCATAGTCCACACGGTAAACCGGGCGGCCGCCGTCGTCGGCTACCGTCACCACTAATTTCTTATCCGGACTTGAAAACTGTACGGTGGCCGCATCTGCCACCCCAAACGCACCCAGTGCGCACGCAAGTAAGAAGTATTTCTTCATTGGGTAAAATGATTGATTAATAGTTTTTGATTATTCCCGTCACAAAAGTACGAATAAAAACAAGACTTTCACTTCGCTCATGTTACATATATTTTGTTTCTTGTATCATTTTCAAAGCATGCCGAAGCGAAGAGTCCTGCTCAGAAAACGGAAAAATACTTAAAAACGGGATGCACACGTGCCGCCACAACCTTTTTTCACTCTATTTGATGTTTTTCCACGGTCAAAAGCGACATGTCAAACTGACGCGCAAGTGCCGTCCCATACTTGCGTGCCCTTTACTTTTCTACGGATGTCCTCCCCTCTGACCGGGCAAAAAGAAACGGGAAATGCCCGGTGGCTGACAAGCAGCTTTTCCACCGACGCATGAGAATCGCCTTTTTTCAAAAGCCTCCGCCCCGAGGCCGTACGAAAGATTCTCGCAAGGCTTAATTTAACAAAATGACAGAAGGACTCTTATTTCATGCTTTTGATAAGTAAATTGTGAATCTTATTACTTTTAAGGGGATTACCAACTAAAATAATACGATTATCCTTATCCAACAAAAACACGTGGAACTGTTCTTCACTTGGTATGCATGGATTAATTTTAGAAAAAATATTCTTATCATCTATAAAGACTGGATATTTAAAGTTCTCAGACAAAACCTTGATTTTCACCAATCCTAACTCATTATGCTTAGGTGACACTATAAACAATATATCAAACACTCCTTCCAGACTATCAGATAACCCCACATAAACATCCCATTCGTGCATAGTTTTCAATCCACATGACATACAGGAAATTGAATCCATATAAACAACAAGTTTATACTCCGAGAGATGTCGATTGACAGTTTCTTTCTCTTTAAGACCTTGGTAACACAAAAAAGAATCAAGAGGAAGTATAACTTCTTCGCCAATCATACCCTCTAAGGTTGCTGCAACCTTAGAGGGGTTATTATTAACATTACATCCAAACAATAAGTATATAGCAAATACTACTATACTTACATTTTTCATATCCTAGCCTTTATAAGTTTTATTTCCCCATCCTTATTTTCCACAAAAGCCCAAAGCCGTCCTTTATCAACAGTCATACAATTTATATAGACAATATCTGACGGAAGGCAATATCTATGCACGCATTCCCCGTCAAAATCAAATTTCAAGATTTCATTGTACCGCTCTTCCGGCCCGGCTAACACGGCATAAAAACAATCATTTGCCACATGCAAGGCATTAAATCCGACTACTGTTTCCGGACATACGATGACACAAGTCGGGACGGCTCCCTGAGCAATGGAATATTTCGGAGCATAGAAACCTTTTACCAACTTATGGCTTATTTCTTCTCCAGTCAAAGACAATATCTCAAATGCCGCCCCAATCCCGGTGGTTATGACAATATGTTTTTCATCCGGAGATACACCAAAAGATGCCAAATTACCCCAAACCGACCTATTGTTCTCTTCTTTTTCGTCCAAAACCGGGAAGTCTGAATACGTAGCAAGCATCTTTGATTTATTAAAGATTTGAATCCTATTCTCAGGATGGTTACCAAATCCGAGGAAACGGTTGTCTGATAAAGCCAAGACCTGATAGAAGCGATGCTCCACAGGTTGCTCGCTTTCCACTTCTTCCATTCTTATCACATCTTGAACAGGATTGCCTCCACCCAATGCCTCTTTTACGGAAAAGCAAACAGTATATTGCGTATTGTAATCGTACACGCAACAAGCCTCCTTATCCTTAGACAAGGACAATCCTTGCGGCAAGATAAATTCTCCGCGCGCCCGTCCCCATTCACCAAAACTTTTAACTACATACCCTTTCGTATGAATAAAATGGCAAAGTTTGTCACTTCTATTATCATCAAAAACGAGAATCAACGAATCATCTATAGTGAAAAGAGAAGTCGGGTTAGAAAAAAAGGTATTCATGCGCACCGAATCTATTTCCAACGTATCCGACACTATAGAACTGAAAGGCAGAGCATGAAACTCTACCTTTTTACCGTCTTCTTTTTTACATGCAAACAACCACAATGTTGCAAGCACAACAAAAAACACTTTTTTCATTTCTCCTCATTCATACTACATGAATGTGCCCCTGAAAGCGTACTATGCGACTTATCACTTGCAGGGATTCCGGCCACATCCTCATACACGAACTCTATTCGCTTTGCCTTGCCGAAACGACCGCTCACGACTTCTCTCTGCCCGACGAAACGATAACCGTCTTGCGACAAGTCTTCGGCCTTGGCGGTAAAACTTTCCCCTTTCTTCCCGTATAAATAACGAGTGGGATAAGCCACGTAGCCTTTTGCGGTCACATAATCTATGCGCACAGCCCTCTCTTCCTTGCCACGGTTCAAACGGGCATCGCCACGGGCAATGCCCAACGCACGCGCCCCCTCATACAACGCTTCCACGTCGTAGTCTTTCAACAAACCGTCCTTGCCGGGAGCCAGGTTGACCACCAAGGTATTACCCTGTTCCACCATGTGTTCGTATGCCGCCTTGATTTTATCGGCCGACATGACACTCTCCGCATTATTCTTTTCAGACCAAAACCAACTGTTGTTCATACAGACCGTGGCTTCGAAAGGCAAATAATAGTCCTGTTCCTCACGACGGTAGACTTTCGGGTCGGCATCCGCACCGCGCCGAGTAAACATCGGGTCGTGCAAACGAAAGTCGGAAGGGAAATAATAGATTTCTTCTCCGCCTTGGTATTGATCCGGGGTACGTCCGCAACGAATACAAGTGTTGACTGCCATCTGACAAGAAGGCTGCAAACGCTTCACTGTGTCATACATCCGTGCAAACTCCCATGCACCGTTGCTCTTCACCCATGCACCGTCTATCCAGAACTCCGAAATCTCGCCGTAACGCCCGTCCATCAACTCGGTGATTTGCGCCAAAGCGAAATCATTGTATTCCTGCGCCAACTGCACGCGGTCCAGCCCCGTGGAAGCCTGCGTGTGGTTCCTATCCCAATTCCGATCCCATGCCGAATAATACAATCCTAACTTGATGCCGTACTTGCGACAGGCATCGGCCACTTCTTTCACAATGTCGCGACGGTCGCCCTTGCGTCCGGTATGGTTGATGTTATAGGTACCCACAGCAGTGTTCCACAGGGCAAAGCCGTCATGGTGCTTGGTGACCAGAACAATGAAATTCATCCCTCCTTCGTAGGCCGCCTTGACCCATTCCTCGGGATTGAGCGTGGACAAGTCCGGATGATAGGCCGAAGCCGGAGAGGAACCGTCCGTCCATTCCTGCCCCAAGAAGGTATTCATCCCGTAATGGATAAACATGCCGTATTTCAGATGAGCCTTGCGACGTTGGTACACATTGGCCTCACGGGAAGGCTGCTGACGAATCCAACCGGGAGCATCCTTCCTCCACGCCGCCGGTTCGGGCGTAGCCACAGCTTGCGGGTCGTCATAGATACCGATTTCGTCCACATTGATGCCCTCCGGACTACACTCCAGGAAAGAGACCTGCACATAGCGTGCCGTCACGTTGTTGCCCGTCAACACAGTCCGTGCATCTCCCGGCCTGCGGTGTTGCCAACGTTTCCAATCAATTCCGTCACGGGACACAGAAACCACGATCTCCTCTATGCGCCCCTTGTAGCCTTCAGTCTCATAGACATCAATACAGTTGAAAGTCCTCTCCCCTTTCAAATCCAAGGTAAGCCATACCGTTCCCGACAGTCCGGCTGATGCCCAACGCGTACCGAAATCACCGTCCGCCACATGTCCTGGCTCATATCCGGCACCATAACAAGACCCCGAAGACACTTCCGCCCCCAAAGCCATATTCCATTTTTGTCCGTCCGTCTTCGACAAAGCTCCGGAAACTTCCGCCGGAACAGCCCCCATCATCCCTACACATAACCAACTCCACAAGCAGTGAGTCCATGTTTTCATACTTGCCATTCTATTCTTTAATTATAGGTTAAACAAACCAGAGCAAAGATACAAAAAGAATCCATTGGAGAATTCCCCAAAAAAGGGATTGTTTTGCCTGTTTCGGAGATTTATAAACTTGGCACTCCTCTGAAGTTCCATACAAAACTACGTGTTTTTGAACACAATTACAAAAAATATTCCTAACTTTGCAACCGCATCGGTTCATCTCCCTCATCGCATACGGGGGAATGATTAAAAGGGAATCAGGTGAGAATCCTGAACAGTCCCGTTGCTGTATGTCTCATAAAAAAGCGTAGTAAACACATACTCTATGCCACTGAAAGGCCTCGTGCCGATTGGGAAGGCGTTTACTGCGGAGACGAGTCAGAAGACCTGCCATGCAATATAGTTCAATAGCTTTCGAGGACGAGCTATGAATCCGAAAATCCCGGGCGGCCATCGGTCGTAGTACGGGGTTGTCTATTCATATTTACGGGTTTTCTTAGAAGCTGTTTTGATGGAGTTTTTACTGTCAAATAGATAGTTCATGGGAGAAATCAAACGCAGGCATGCCTTATGCCTGATGGGAGTCTTTTGCCTGCCCTTACCTGCCGTATCCGCACACCGGACGGACAGCATACGCAACTTGGGCGAGGTAGTGGTCAAAGCCAAGACCTACAAAGAGGTCATTCCCGCACAGACCCTGAAAGGGGAAGAACTGCGGAAGCTGAACAGCTTTTCCGTGGCTGATGCCATCCGTTATTTTTCGGGACTGCAAATCAAAGACTACGGCGGTGTGGCCGGACTGAAGACGGTCAACATCCGCAGCATGGGTACGAACCACACGGGCGTATATTACAACGGCATACAGTTGGGCAACGCACAGAACGGGCAGGTGGACTTGAGCAAGTTCTCGTTGGACAACATCGAGGAAATCTCGCTCTATAACGGACAGAAAAGCGACATCTTCCAATCGGCGCGAGAGTTCGGCTCGTCGGGTAGCATTTATCTCACCACCCGCCGCCCCCGGTTCGAAGGGGAGAAGGATGCCAACCTGGCGGCCAAAGTGAAGTTCGGTTCCTATGGATTGCTCAACCCGGCTTTGCTTTACGAGCACAAAATCAGTGACAATATCAGTGCGGCTGTCAGCGCGGAGTGGATCACGTCGCAAGGCGACTACAAGTTCCGCTACCGGCGCGTGGACGTAAGCGGGGCACTGAAGTACGACACCACCGCCGTGCGCCACAACAGCGACATCGACGCCCTGCGCATCGACGCGGGACTGTACGGCCTCTTCGGGAAGGGAAAATGGAACGTCTTCGCCTACCATTACACCTCGGAAAGAGGGATTCCGGGAGCCATCGTGAACAATGTGTGGAAGCGTTCGGAACGGTTGTGGGACCGCAACTCTTTCCTCCAAGGAAGTCTCGAATGGCATGTATGGCGCGGGCTGAGCATGAAGTTCAACACGAAATACGCCTCCGACTACACCCACTACATGAATAACAACACGGACATCAAGCTGACAGACAACATCTACAAGCAGCGGGAGTGTTACTTCTCGTGGGCTAACAAATACGCCATCACGGCGGACTGGGACGTGTCCGTGGCCTACGACTTCCAGTGGAACGGTTATGAGGGATTCGACCTGAACAAGGACCACGACAAGGAGCACCCGATGAACACGGCCACTCGTGGCACACACTACATCTCGGCCGCCACGGCCTTCACCGTGGCCGACCGGCTAAAAGTGCAGGCCAGTGTGTTGGAAACATTCGTGGACGAGGAGAAACGCCAACGGGACAAGGCACCGAACAAAAGCAAGGTGACCCCGGGGCTGTTCCTCTCTTACCAACCGTGGAGGAAACACGACATAGTGGTGAGGGCCTTCTACAAGACGGCCTACCGCATGCCGACATTCAACGACCTCTACTACACGGACATGGGCAACCCGGCTTTGCTGCCGGAGACCACCACGCAATATAACGTGGGAGCCGTGTACGACCGCACGCGCACCGAAGGCATCTTCCGCAACCTGCACCTCAATGCGGACGTGTACTACAACGACGTGAAGAACAAAATCGTATCGTGGCCGCAGGGACCTCAGTTCCGCTGGACGACCATCAACCTGGGGCGGGTGGACATCCGGGGGGTGGATGCCGGAGCGGCCTGCACATTGGCCTTTCCCCACGAATGGACGCTGACGGGCAAGTTGCAATACACTTATCAGGAGGCCATCGACGTGACGAACCCGTCGGACACGTACTACCGCGACCAGATTCCCTACATTCCCTGGCACAGCGGCTCGGCCATCATAGCCCTCTCGTGGGGCACATGGTCTCTGGGCTATAGCTTCATCTACGTGGGCGAACGCTACAACCAACAGGAGAACATCATCTACAACCATACGCAACCGTGGTATACCAGCGACATGACGCTCATGAAGGAAATACGGTGGGGCAAGGCACGCCTGCGCTTCACAGCCGAGGTCAACAACCTGTTCGACCAAGACTACGATGTCATACTGAACTACCCGATGCCCATGCGTAACTATAAATTCGGCCTTGCCGTGGAACTCTGATATGAAAACCGTCCGAAAGATACTATTCCTTCCGCTCCTGTGTCTGGCGGTCTTGTTTGCCTGCCGGGAGATAGAACTGGTCGTGCCTACGGAGTACGAGCTGCTACCGGGCGTGCCCATAGACCCGGACGCACGACCGGCCGGCATGTACCTGCTCAACGAGGCCAACATGGGCAGCAACAAGTCGTCCATCGACTACGTGGACTTCCGCAACGCGTACTACGTGCGCAACATCTACGCCGAACGCAACCCGGAGGTGGTCAAGGAACTGGGCGACGTGGGTAACGACATCCAAATCTATGGCAACAAGCTGTATGCCGTCATCAACTGCTCGCACAAGGTGGAGGTGATGGACGTGCGCACCTGCAAGCGTATCGGGCAGGTGGACATTCCCAACTGCCGCTACATCCGCTTTGCCAAAGGGAAAGCCTACGTCTCGGCCTACGTGGGTCCCGTGGCCATCGACCCGAACGCCCAGTTGGGGGCCGTATATGAAGTGGACACGGCTTCGCTTGCCGTCACGCGCAAGGTGACGGTAGGTTACCAGCCGGATGAGCTGGAGGTACTCGGGGAGTACCTTTACGTGGCCAACTCGGGAGGTTACCGCGCACCGGATTACGACAGCACCGTGTCGGTGGTGGAAATCTACGGCATGAAGCAAATCCAGAAGATTCCGGTAGGCATCAACCTGCACCGCATCCGCAAGGACCGCTACGGCAAGCTTTGGGTGACTTCGCGCGGCGACTACAACACCATCCCCTCGCGCCTCTACGTGCTCGACCGCAAGGACAAGAACTCCAAGGAGATGGTGGTGAAGGACACGTTGGACATCCCTTGCTCGGAGATGTATATACAGGGCGATTCGCTCTACTTCTACAGCGTGGAGTGGAACAAACAGACGGAACGCAACACCGTCACCTACGGCATCATCGACGTGCGGACGGGCCAACTCGTCACCGACCATTTCATCACGGACGGGACGGAACAGGACATCGTCATCCCATACGGCATCTGCGTGCACCCCACGACGGGGGACATCTACGTGACGGATGCCAAGAATTACGTATCGAGCGGAGTACTTCACTGCTACGACCGCCACGGGAAGAAGAAATGGAGCGTACGTACGGGGGACATCCCCGCACACATGGCATTCTACGACCCGCAATAAAAACGGAATTGGAACATGAGACCCATATATAATAAGGTAATAGGAACGTGCGCGTCCGTCCTGATGGTATCCTGCCAACAGGACATCCCGATGGTCAGCCTCGGGGTGGACAGCCAATACCGCATCGAACGGATGCGGAAACTCATCCTGCGGCCCGAATTCACTGGGGAGGCCTACCGTTGGACCTTGAAAGACAGCGAAGGAGCCGATTCCACCGTCTCCACCGAAAGGGAATTCATCTTCGTGGCCGAAAAGCCGGGGACGTACGCCCTGCGCTTAGACATCATCGACGCGCAAAATCCTGTGATGCAGGAGGTGGAAATCAACGTGGAGGAGGAAAGCGTGGCTTACAGCCGGTATATCACGGAGGTGTATGAATACTGTCCGGCCCCCGGACAGTTCGTCAACATCATGCCGCTCTATGAGGAAGGCGACACGGAAGAAGACATGTGCCGGAAAGCCCGGGAAAGCATATCGGGCACGAACGACATCATGATTTCCTTGGGAGGATACGGCGGCTACGTCACG
>ENA-ORTY01004594-ORTY01004594.1-human-gut-metagenome-genome-assembly--contig:-NODE-4594-length-10698-cov-8.061825_pt1 | contig 10698 bp, 9 predicted proteins | sample MGYA00241917_ERZ509198 | MGnify/ENA primary metagenome ERZ509198 (study PRJEB26280, sample SAMEA2338857) | human gut metagenome | biome: human gut; feature: human-associated habitat; material: faeces...
TCTCAATCGGTTTAATCTGGTGTTTTCAAGATGTCCTTATGAGGAGTCGCCCTTGGCCCTGCCCGTCTTTTCTGTATCACTTATTTACCGGCACTTCTGTGCGGCCTCTCGTCCGGCCCGGAAGGCCCGGATGTTCAGTTCCTTCACCTTTTCGGGGACGGTGTCGGCCACCACCTGCTCCCAGTCGATCTGGGGACAGCCCAGGCTGTCGCACATGGCGCCGAAAAGCACCACGTTCATGCACTTGGCGTTGCCCAGGTCCAGGGCGATCTCGCTGGCGGGGACGGCGATGGTACGGAACACCTTCTCCATGGCCTCGATGCAGCCCTGGGGATAGGTCTCGGCCCCGGAGGCGATGGTGGTGGACTTGATGGCATAGTCGTTGATCACGGCCACGCCGTCGGGCTTGAGAAACTCGGCATAGCGGACGGCCTCCATTTTTTCCAGGGCCACCATGATGTCCGCCTCGCCCTTGCCGAACACGGGGCCGTAGACCTTGTCGCCCCAGCGGACCTGGGTGGACACGGAGCCGCCCCGCTGGGCCATGCCGTGTACCTCGCTCTGCTTCACGTCGTATCCGGCCTGCATGAAGCCGTTGGACATGATCCGGGAGATCAGGATGGCGCCCTGACCGCCCACGCCCACCAACAGGGCGCTTTTCACGTTGGACATATCAGTTTTCCTCCTTTTCGATGGCGTCGAAGGGGCAGACCTGGGCGCAGACGGTGCAGCCCACGCACTGGGTGCGGTCGATGACGGCCTTGCCGTTTTCCATGGAGATGGCGGGGCAGCCCACCCGCAGACAGCTGCGGCAGCCCCGGCACTTCTCGGCGTTTACATGGCACATGCCCTTGCGGAACTTATCCCGCTTGATCAGCAGGCAGGGACGGCGGGTGACGATGGCGGGCTGCTGTCCGGCGTCCAGGGCGGACACCGCCTGGTCCACGGCGGCCTTCATGGCCTTCAGGTCCTGGGGGTCCACCGTCAGCACCGGGGCAAAGCCCAGGGCGGTGAGGATCTTCTCCACGCTGAGCAGGGCGGTGGGGTCCCCCTGGAGGGTATAGCCCGTGCCGGGGTTATCCTGGTGGCCGGTCATGCCAGTGATGCGGTTGTCCAGCACGCAGGGGATCATCCGTCCCTTGTTATAGACGATCTCCGCCGCGCCGGTCATGCCGCTGTGGAAGAAGGTGGAGTCGCCCACCACGCCGAACACCACCTTGCCGGTGACGCCCTCTTTTTCAAAGCTCTTGGCGATGCCCATACCGGCGGAGAAGCCCGCGCCCATGCACACTACGGAGTCCATGCAGTTCAGGGGCTCGGCGCAGCCCAGGGTATAGCAGCCGATGTCGCCGGTGACCACATAGTTCTTGTTCCGGGACAGGGTATAGAAGAAGCCGCGGTGGGGGCAGCCGGGACACAGGGCCGGGGGCCGCTTGGCCGGGGTCACATCCACGGTGCGGAAGTCCGCCTTCCGGCCCAGGACCCGCTCCCGCAGAAGCTGGGTGTTCAGCTCGTACAGGGGGCCGGTAAGCTCCTTGCCCACGCAGGGGATGCCGGCGGCCTTGATCTGGTCCTCCATAAACGGCTCCAGCTCCTCGATGACGTAGAGCTTCTCCACCCGGGAGGCAAAGTCCCGGATCAGGTCCATGGGCAGGGGGAAGGTCAGGCCCAGCTTCAGGAAGGAGGTCCCCTCCGGGAACACTTCCTTTGCGTATTCATAGGCGATGGAGGAGGTGACCACGCCCACCTTGCCGTCGCCCATTTCCAGACGGTTCAGGCCGTTTTCCAGGGCACGGGTGCAGCCGTATTCCTCCAGCTTCTTCAGGCGCTCCTCTACGATGGGATGGTTGGCATAGGCATGGGCCGGGGTGCACACGAACTTGCGGACGTTGCGGGCATAGGGGGCGTGGGTGTGCTCCCGGCGCTCCCCGAACTCCACCAGGCCCTTGGAGTGGCAGACCCGGGTGGTGGTGCGGTACAGCACCGGCGTGTCGAACAGCTCGGACACCTCGCAGGCCAGGGCCACGAAGTCCTTGCACTCCTGGGCGTCGCTGGGCTCCACCATGGCGATCTTGGCGGCCCGGGCATAGTGGCGGTTGTCCTGCTCGTTCTGGGAGGAATGGCAGCTGGGATCGTCGGCGGTGACCACGATGAACGCCCCGCCCACGCCCATGTAACCGGCGGTGAACAGGGGGTCGGCGGCCACGTTCAGGCCCACCATCTTCATGGTGCAGAAGGACCGGGAACCGGCGATGGACGCGCCGTAGGCCACCTCGGTGGCCACCTTCTCGTTGGGGGCCCACTCGCAGTATACGTCGTCCTTATACTGGGGCAGATTTTCCAGAATTTCCGTGCTGGGGGTGCCGGGGTAGGCGGAACAGATTTTGATCCCGGCCTCATAGACGCCCCGTGCGGTGGCCTCGTTGCCGGACATCAGATGCTTCATGGTGATCTCCTTCCTTTCTATACGCTGTTTTTTCTCTTGTATCAATATTCCCGGGGCTTGGCCTGGCCGTGGAGCACCCGCAGGGCGCCCTCTGCCAGGGAGCGCATTTCCTCCTCACCGGGGAAGCGCAGCACCGGGGCAAGACCCCCCACATAGGCGGTGATATCGTCGCAGAAGGACTGCTCATAGGCCATGCCGCCGGTATAGGCGATGGCGTCCACATGGAAATGCAGTACCGCCGCCATGGCGCCGATGTCCTTGGCCAGCTGGTATACCAGGGCCTGATAGGCCTCCGTGAACTTGGGGTCCCCCTCCTTCACCCTGGCGCAGATGACCCGGAAGTCCGTGGTGCCCAGATAGGAGAACATTCCGGCCTGGCGGCCCAGGATTTTCTTCACCTCGTCCTGGCTCCTGCCGGAGAAGCAGAAGTTGATGAGCTGGTTCACCGGCAGGCCTCCGGCCCGGTCCATGCCCATGGAGCCCTCGTCCTTGACGTTGAACAGATCCACGATGCGGCCGTTGTGGTGGGCCGCCACGGACACGCCGCCGCCCAGGTGGCAGACGATCAGGTCCGCCTCCTCATAGGGCTTGCCCAGGGCCGCCGCAGCCTTCCGGCCGATGGACTTCTGGTTCAGGGCGTGGAACTGGCTCAGGCGGCGGAAGGGGGCAAAGCCCGTGTAGTGGGCCACCTCCGTCAGCTCATCCACGCACACCGGGTCCACGAAAAAGGCGGGAACGCCCACCATGTCGCCGATGCGCCGGGCCAGATACGCCCCCAGGTTGGAGGGATGCTCGCCATAGGGGGCGGTCTCCACGTCGTGCATGACCCGGTCGTTGACGGCGTAGGTGCCGGAGGGGATGGGCCGGTACAGGCCGCCCCGGCCGCACACCGCGTCGAAGTCCGACAGGCGGAATCCGCTCTGCGCCACGGCGTCCAGAATGGCCTGCTGGCGGTAATCCGCCTGGTCGATGACCCGGTCGAAGCGGTCCAGCTCCTGGGGGGAGTGGTCCACGGTGGTCTTATAAACCTGCGTCTCCTCGTCGAAAACGGCCACCTTGGTGCTGGTGGCGCCGGGGTTGATGACTAATACCTTCATGGGCAGGCTCCTCTCTGTATGAGAATTTCACCGAATAACTTAATGAACAGTTCCATTATGGCAGTGTCGGGCCGGTTTGTCAACGGTGATTTCCGGCGGGAACCAAACCTTGTGGGACCCCACAAAAAAACCGCCTCCGGCCCTGTCGTTTTGACAGAACCGGAGGCAGTGCCGCCGGGAATTATTGCAGATTCAGCCGCTTTTTCAGCATCAGCAGGGTCAGCATGTAGTACGCCGCCCCCAGCAGGGCGGACACCCCCGCCGCCGCCCACGCCAGGGAGCTGAACACCTGCACCACCGGCAGGTTGGTCCAGAGGTCAGGGTTGATATTGATCTGAATGCCCACCGAGGCGAAAATGGACCCGATGGTCTGGGTGACGATGCCGAAGCCGATGTAAAACACCACCGACAGCAGGACCTTGTGGTTGGAGAAGCTGTGGCCCAGGGAGATGGCGGCGTAGAACTTCAGGAATGACACCAGGCAGGACACCAGGCACAGCACCACCAGGGCCGCGGCGCAGCCGGTGAGGTTGCCGGACAGATGCTGCCGCAGGCTCCGCAGCCCCTGGGCGATCAGGGAGAACACGTTCTCCCGGCCCACCACGGAAATTTCCGCCATCCACGCCAGCGCCGCCAGCACTGTGGACAGGACGCTCCACACCAGGGCCACCAGCAGCTTGGACCAGATCAGCTGGCTGCGGCTCACCGGCAGGGTGAACATCAGATACCCCTCGTCGGTCATCAGGTTCTTATAGAACCGGTACACCATCAGCACCAGGGTCAGCAGCAGCATACCGAAGGTGGTCACGCCGAACAGGGTGGCAAACACCGTCTGGACGACGGACAGCACCGTGCTCTCGGGATACCGGCCCAGCAGGCTGCCGAACAGGGTGCAGCCCCCGCAGGACACCAGCAGCAGGGCATACACCGGCAGCATGATCCGCCCGGTGGCCCGGAACTCGTATTTCAGCAGCTTACTCAGCATAGCGGAACACCTCCCGGAACAGCTCGTCCACGCTGCAGCCCTTTTCCTGGCGGATCTGGTCCACCGACTGCTGCAGCAGAATGCGGCCCTTGTTGATGAAGATCACGTCGTCCAGCACGTTCTCCACGTCGGCGATCAGGTGGGTGGAGATCACCAGGGAGGCATTCTCATTATAATTGCTGAGAATGGTGTGGATGATATAGTCCCGGGTGGCGGGGTCCACGCCGCCGATGGGCTCGTCCAGCAGATACAGCCGGGCCCTTCGGCTCATGACCAGGATCAGCTGCACCTTTTCCCGGGTGCCCTTGCTCATCTGCCGGATCCGCAGCTTGGGGCTGATCTCCAGAGCCGTCAGCATATGCTCGGCGGCGTTCCGGTCGAAATCCGGATAGAAATCACAGAAAAAGTCCAGCAGCTGCACCACGTTCATCCACCCGGACAGATACGTCCGCTCCGGCAGATAGGACACCAGCTCCTTGGTCTCCGGCCCCGGGGCATGGCCGTCGATGGTGACAACGCCGCTGCTGGGGACCAGCAGGCCGTTGGCCAGCTTGATCAGGGTGGACTTGCCGCTGCCGTTGGGGCCTAAAAGCCCCACGATGCGCCCGGGCTCCACCGTCAGACTGACGTGGTCCAGGGCCAGGGAGCTGTCGAAATATTTGGTCAGCTCCCTGCATTCCAGAATCGCCATGTTACTCCTCCTTCCATTCCTCCAGCAGCGCCTTCACCTGCTGCCGGTCATAGCCCAGCTGCGCCATGGACTCCAGATATTCCCGGGTCCGGCTGCGGGCCAGGTCCTCCTTGGCGCTCTGGATCACGGCGGTATCCTCCGTGACAAAGCGCCCTGCCGTGCGCTGGGTGTGCAGCAGGCCGGTGCCCTCCAGCTCCGCCAGGGCCCGCTGCACGGTGTTGGGGTTCACCCCCGCGTCCGCCGCCAGCTCCCGCACGGTGGGAAGCCTCCCCCCGCTGGGAATGGAGCCCGACAGAATGGCCAGGGTGATCTGCTGGGTCAGCTGGGTATAGATGGGTTGGTCGTTGCGAAAATGCCACTCCATGGCCCCGCCTCCTTGTGTTAATGTCTTATGCGAGTAATACAATAATACAAATGCGGCCCGTTGTCAAGCCCCAAATGTAAATTTTTTCCCCATCGGTTGACGGGGCGGGCCGGGAAAGCTATACTGGAAGATGAAAAGAGGTATCCACCCCCTTCCGCGAGAAAGGAGAGTTTTTCATGAATCACAGCTGGAACCACGACCCCTTCCAGGGGGGCGGGCCGGTGCCCCACCGGCCGAAAAAACAGCGCCGGCCCATCGGCACCCCTGTGGGGCGGACGCTGCTGAACCTGGCGGTGACGCTGGTGTTCGGGGCCATCTATTTCTATGTGACGCTGCCGCCGCTGAACCTGCACTCCGGCGACTTCTATGTGTTCGTGCTGCTGCTGTGCGCGGTGTACTGCGGCTGCGCGGTGCTGACCTCCGGGTTTCAGGGCAGCGGGGCCAAGGGCTACTTCGGCTTTGTGAAAAAGCAGTGCACCGTCCCCTTTGTGCTGGGCCTGGTGCTGGTGGTCACGGCGCTGATCGGCGCGGCCATCGGCTGGGAGGTGTTCCGGGCCGGGTCCTACCGGGACCTGCTGACGGTGGAGACCGGCGACTTCGCCGCCGACATCAAGGAGATCAGCTATGACCAGATCCCCATGCTGGACCGGGACTCCGCCGAGAAGCTGGGCAACCGCAAGCTGGGCGAGCTGGCGGACATGGTGTCCCAGTTCGAGGTGGCCGGGGACTATACCCAGATCAACTACAAGGGCCGCCCGGTGCGGGTGACGCCCCTGCGCTACGGTGACTGGATCAAGTGGCTGAACAACCGCGCCGACGGCCTGCCCGCCTATCTCATCATCGACATGGTCACCCAGAACGTGGACGTGGTGCGCCTGGACCAGGGCATCCGCTATACCACCGCCGAGCACTTCAGCCGGAACCTGGGCCGCTATCTGCGCTTCCACTATCCCACCTATCTGTTTGACACCCCGGCCTTCGAGATCGACGAGGAGGGCAACCCCTTCTGGGTCTGCCCCCGGATCAAAAAGACCATCGGCCTGTTCGGCGGCACGGACATTGCCGGTGCGGTGCTGGTGAACGCCGTCACCGGCGAGTGCACCTATTACGACGCGGCGGACGTGCCCGCCTGGGTGGACCATGTGTACCCGGCGGAGCTCATCGAGCAGCAGTACAACTACCACGGCGCCTATATCAACGGCTTCATCAACTCCCTGTTCGGCCAGCGGGACGTCACCGTCACCACCGACGGGTATAACTACCTGGCCATCGGCGACGACGTGTATATGTACACCGGCATCACCTCCGTGGTGTCCGATGAGTCCAACATCGGCTTTATCCTGTCCAACCAGCGCACCAAGGAGACCCGGTTCTATACCGTGGCCGGGGCGGAGGAGTTCTCCGCCATGGATTCCGCCCGGGGCCAGGTGCAGCAGATGAACTACACCGCCACCTTCCCGCTGCTGCTGAACATCGCCGACCAGCCCACCTATTTTATGGCCCTGAAGGACGCGGCGGGGCTGGTGAAGATGTACGCCATGGTCAACGTCAGCCAGTATCAGATCGTGGCCACCGGCAGCGACGTGGCCGAGTGCGAGGGCAACTATCGCCAGATGCTGGCCCGCAACAACCTCATCGACAACTCCGACGCCAGCATCCCCGCCGATACCCAGGAGGCCACCGGCGTGCTGACGGATATCCGCACCGCCGTCATCGACGGCAACAGCCGGTACTATCTGCGGCTCCAGGGCGGGAGCGTGTACTATGTGCTCTCCGCCGCCGACGCGCCCCAGGTGGTGACTCTGAACACCGGCGACCGGGTGACCATCACCTACCGGCCCCAGGAGGACGCCTCCATTCTGGAGGCCACCGCCGTTGCGCTACTGTCCTCCGACGGCAGCACCGTGGTGGTGAAGCCCTCCGACCCCATCAAAATCAACCCCGCCCCGGGCATCGGCGACGTCATCACCGACCCCGGCGACGGCGGACGGGTAGAGCTCCCGGTGGAGCCGCCCCCCGAGGAGGTCCGGCAATAAGGAATAGTAACTGTCCCAAAAAGGTCCCCGGCGCACTGCGCCGGGGACCTTTTGACAATATTTTTTCACTTTCCGCTGACGCTCAACAGAGCGGTGGGCAGGCTGCCGTCCAGCAGCAGGATGCACCGGCGCAGATCGTCGCCGATGTTCTCCGGCATGCCGGACTCGATCCAGTCGAACACGCCGCTCAGCAGGCCCCGGGCATAGAACCGGGACACGAACTCCAGGTCCTCCTGCCCCACGTCCAGGCCCACCGCCGCCTGATCCACGATCCGGCGGATCACCGGGCCGTAGCCCTGCATCAGATAGCGCTCCAGGTCCCGGCGGTTCACGGAGCGATAGGCGTTCATCACCAGGTGCCGCTTGCTGCGCAGAACATCGGTGATGGTGTGCAGCTCCTGCCGCCAGTCGCCTCCGGCCTCCCGGACGGTCTGGGCCAGGTTGGCGGCCTCCCGTTCAAAGATCCAGCGCATCAGGTCGTATACGTCGTGGAAGTGATAGTAAAACGTCTGGCGGTTCACACCGCACCGGGCCACAATGTCCTTGACGGTGATCTTTTCCAACGTTTTGGTTTCCAGCAGCTGGCACAGGGCCTCTGCCAGGTCGTGCTTTGCGTTCATGGGCAGCAGTCCTCCTTTACATGATGCCGGATTTTTCCTTGCTGCGGGCGATCAAGCGGTTCAGGGGCCTGGCCGGGTAGTACAGCAGCATACCCAGCGCCGCAAACAGCACGCACATGCCCGCCATCACAGCCAGATTCGTCCAATATACGTTTTCATACCGTCCGGCGATGGTCTCCCGGATCATATCCATGCCGTAATGGAACGGCATCAGGACATACAGCTTCTGGAACACCTCCGGCAGCACGTCGATGGGATAGGAGCCGCCGGAACCGGCCACCTGGATGACCATGATGATCACGGACAGGGCCATGCCGATGTTGTCCAGGGCGTACACCAAGGCGAAGTTCATCATGGTGAAGTTCAGGCTGCACACGCAGCAGGCCAGCAGGAATAATCCCGGGTGCAGGCACTGCATCCCGATATAGTACACGCAGCCAAGCCCCGTTACCAGAGCCTGGACCATGCCCACCAGGAAGAACAGCTGATACCGTCCGAAGAACCGCTGCCAGGGCCGCAGCCGGGAAAGCTCCGGCATGGGGGCGTTCACATGGATCATGGTAGCCGCCAGCAGGGAGCCCACAAACAGGGCCAGCATGATGTAATACGGGGCCATGGCGCTGCCGTAGGTGGTGATTTCATACACGGGCACCGTCTCCATGGCGATGGGGTCGGACAGATACCCGGCCAGCTCCTCGGGGTTGTTTTCCAGCACGTCCAGAAAGCGGCGGAAGCCGTCGCTGGTGACAATGCGCTCCACATCGTCCGACAGCTTCCCCAGGTCCCCCCGCAGGGTGGCCGACAGCTGGATGGCCCCGCCCAGGGTGGTGCCCGTGGACTGGATGGCGTCCTGATACCGGCCCAGCTTATCCCCCAGGGCCGTCAGCCCGCCGGACACGTTGTCGAACACGTTCTGAACGGCTTGGAGCTTCTCCTGCACGTCCCGGTTCAGCTCCTCCACCCGCTGGTTGACGCTCTCGCTGATGCGCAGAGCCGCCTCCCGCAGGTCCTGGCGGATCTGGTCAACCTTGGCCTGAACCTCCTGGTTCCAGGACTCCAGCTGGCTGGGGTCCTCCAGCTTTTTCAGCAGGTCCCGAAGCTCCCCGATGTGGTAGATGGCGTTGCCCAGCCGCTCCTGGATGGCGGGATAGTTGTCGGCATAGTCCCGCAGCTTCTCCAGCCGCTCATCCAGCCGCTGGGCGGGGCCCGCCAGAAAGCCCGCCACGTCCTCCGCCGTTCCCATGGCGGCGGCCAGGTCGTCGGCGATGACGTCCAGCTGGTTGTCGATGTCCTCCAGCTGCCGGGCGATCTCGGCCTCTGTCTCGTTCAGGCGGCCCACGCCCCGGTTCAGGGCGTCCTGCACGCCGGACAGGTCGCCGCTTTTGACGATGTTGTTCAGGTCGTCGGACACCACCCCGGCGCAGGCCAGGATGCTGTCCGTCTGGTCCACCAGGGTCTGCATGGCCGTCAGGGTGTTCTCCAGGGCCAGCAGGCTCTCCTGGGCGCTGCCCAGCTTCTCGATGATGCCCTGGGACACGTCGTCGGCGTCCAGGCCCAGGGCCTTGCACACGGAGCTGACGGTGGTGACGGCGTCGGTCACGGTTTCCACCACCGTGGCGTTGATCTCGTCCTGCACGGCGGTTTTGGCCTTGTTGGTGATTTTGGGGGCAATGGCGTTCTTCTTCTGGTTCTCATAATACTGGATCTGGGGATGCCGCAGGTCCGTGTCCAGAATGCTGACAAAGTCCCCAGTGAAGTCCGGGGGCACGATCAGGGCGGCATAGTACTTGCCGGAGCGGACGCCCTCCAGGGCCTCCTCCCGGGAATCCACAAAGTCCCAGCCCATCTGGTGGTTGCTTTTCAGACCGTCCAGCACCATGGAGCCGATGTTCAGCTTCAGGCCCAGCAGCTCATAGCCCTCGTCCTCGCTGGTAACGGCTACCCGGATGTTGGAGGTGGAGTCCGGACCATAGGGGTCCCAGTTGGAGAAAATGTTGAACCAGGCGTACAGGCACGGGATCAGGCACAGGCCCATGACCACCACCACAGCCACCACACTGGCGGTAAGGCGCTGCCAGTCGGACCGGAAGATTTTCCAGATATTTTTCATTTCCGCTCCTCCTTTGAGCCGTTCCCCTGCTGCTCCATATATTGGAAGATGCGTCCCAGCTCGTGGGACAGCGACTCCAGCCCCCGGGCCAGCTGCTGCACGTCCGTCTGAAGCCCGGCCAGCGTCTGATTCAGGTCAGGGGCGGCAGGCTGCGGGGCGGACTGAGACACCGGCGGGACAGGGGTGGGATTCTCCGGGACAAAAACAGGCTCGGAAACGGGGGCGGGCTCCGCCGCGGATTCCGTCACGGATTCCGGCTCCGCCGCAGGCGTCTCCGCCTCGGGGGACCCGTAATACCGGTCCCAGGCCTGGTCGTCGAACAGGCGGGCGAAGGCGCCGCCGTCCTCCT
>ENA-ORTY01004596-ORTY01004596.1-human-gut-metagenome-genome-assembly--contig:-NODE-4596-length-10696-cov-2.321304_pt1 | contig 10696 bp, 4 predicted proteins | sample MGYA00241917_ERZ509198 | MGnify/ENA primary metagenome ERZ509198 (study PRJEB26280, sample SAMEA2338857) | human gut metagenome | biome: human gut; feature: human-associated habitat; material: faeces...
TGGGCGCAGATCATCGACGGCATCGGCTACCACCCGACCTTCCTGTACGAATCGATCTGGTGCTTCTGCCTGTTCTGGTTCCTGCTCTGGTTCGACGACCACAAGCGCAGCTTTGACGGGCAGATGATTTCCCTATACATGATGCTCTACTCCGTTGAGCGCTTCTTTGTCGAGGGACTTCGCACCGACAGTCTGATGGTCGGCCCGCTCAGACAAGCCCAGCTGCTCAGCCTCGGTCTGATCGCCGCAGGCATCGCGCTCTACGTTTTCTTCAAGAAAAGAACAGGGAGGTATCTGCCATGAATCTCAAGATTTTTGAAACCCCGCGTCTGCGCATCCGTCCCTCCGTCTGGGACGATGTCGAAACCTTTTTTCAATGGGAGCAACAGCCCGCGGTGACTGAATTTTTCAGCATCCGCGACGGTCAGACCATGGAGGAAACCGCGCGCAAGTTTCTCAAAGACCAAGAAAATCCAAACGCCGAGCAGTTTACGATTTTGCTGAAGACGCCGGACTTGCAAGGCTTGCCAGCCACGCGATCCGCACAAGATGCCGCGAATGTGCCGCAATCTTCGGACGCGCAGGACACGCGAGCTTCATTGCAAAAAATCGGCCGCATCGTACTGGCCGACATCGAGCGCGGCTGGAAGGGTGAGCTTTGGCGGATTTATATCGCCGATTCTGCCCTGCGCGGGCAAGGCTTGGGACGAGAAGCCATGCGCGCGATGATGGAGCACTGTTTCCGCGATTTGGCGCTGGAACGGCTGTATCTCGATCACTACACCGGAAACCCCGCCGCCTATCTCTACCAAAGCCTCGGATTTCAGTACGAGGGCGTGCTGCGTCGAAATTGCCGTAAAAACGGCGTCCTTTATGATGTCCACCTGATGTCCATGCTGCGCGAAGAATACGAAGAAAAATACGGTCAAGAGGAAGCTGCCTTCCGGTCCGCAGATGCGCCCCTTACCGCATGGTGATCGTTTCCGGCATTCCGCTTCTGTTTATATTTTGGGGCAAGTTTGCGGATGCTCTCCTTGCCACACGCTGATCGACAGCCGCGGCATCTCCGATTCCCCAAGCTGCCGCAAAACGTCGAAACCTTAGTCCGATTATGTGCGTGCCTGCCTGCCGTAAGAATCGCACCCTGAGGTTGCGCAATTGACAACTAGGTTTGCTTGTGCTTTCCCTGCAGTTTCCTGTATAATGAAAGCAACTTCGGTAACTATCTGCAATATGAGCAAGAAAGGTCAGGACAAAAAATGAGTCTAGGCGAACGAATTTATCAATACCGCAAAGCAAAAGGCATGTCACAGGACGCGTTGGCGGAGCTGCTTGACGTTTCCAGACAGTCCGTTTCCAAATGGGAAAACGATACGGCGCAGCCGGAACTCAGCAAACTCACCATCATGTGTGATCTGTTCGGAGTGTCTTTGGATGAGCTGGCGCGCGGGAAGCAGCCGCAGCCTGCAGCCCAGCCGGAATCACAGGAGTCACAGGGATCGCAGGAATCACAAGCATCGCCGGAAAGCGAAACATCGCTTCACGCGGCAAAGCGTACGAAATCGCTGCAAAGAACCCTCGGCATCGGACTTCTGCTGCTCTCCGCTTTTCAAATGACCCTGCTGCTGGTCCTGCGCTTTCAAGCGGATGAAATTCTCATTCTGCTTTTGCCGCTGCTGCTGTGCGGCATCATCTGTCTGGTGTGCAAAAAACACACCTTCCTGTGGATCGGCTGGGTCATCAGCTTATTTCTCGCGCTTTCACCGTATTACTTTTTCTGGGTTCATGTCAATTACTTTTCATGGATCGCTGTCTTCATCTGGGCCTTCGTCACTGTCGGCTACATCATTTGGCAGGGCACTGCCGAGAAACGCCGCCGAGAGCGATATTAAAAAAACAATGCAAAATAAAAGGTCAACACATTTTTCCGATGATTTCAATTCAGTTTTTACACATTTTTCGGACTTTTTTATATAGTTTTCTCACATTTTTCTGCTTTTATGATAGCATCATCATCAATCATCATCAATCACAATCACAGGGCGCATACTTCCGGCAGTGATGGGGCGGAGGCGGAAGTATGCATAACGAAACCTGTGATTCCTTTGCGCACATAGCGCTCACTCATGAGCGTTGCTTCGCAAGGTGCTTTTGTCGATATTTCCTACATGATAACAAGAACCCTTGATACTCGAGCATTTGCCGTTCATCAAGGGTTTTGTTTTCTCAATATTTTTTTGCAGCGGGTCCTATGCGTTTCCTATACATTGAAGAGGAAGTTGACCACATCGCCGTCTTTCATGACGTATTCCTTGCCCTCGGAGCGCAGGAAGCCTTTTTCTTTGGCTGCGGCGAGAGAACCGCCGACTTCCATGAGTTTATCGTAAGCGATGGTCTCCGCGCGGATAAAGCCTTTCTCAAAGTCTGTGTGAATCTTGCCCGCTGCCTGCGGCGCTTTGGTGCCGCGGCGTATTGTCCACGCGCGGCATTCGTCTTCTCCGGCAGTCAGGAAAGAAATCAGATTGAGCAGGGCGTAGGAGGCTTTGACCAGCTTGTCCAGACCGGATTCCTCGATGCCGAGCTCCGCAAGGAACATCGCGCGTTCGTCCTCTTCCAGCTCCGCCATCTCCGCTTCGATTTCCGCGCAGATGACAACAACCTCCGCACCCTCCGCAGCAGCAATTTCGCGGACGGTCTCGACATAAGGATTCTTGCCAGCCTCCGCATCGGCAACCCCGTCATCCGAAACGTTCGCGACATAAATGATCGGTTTATAGGATAAGAGCCCGATCGTCTTGACATATTCGGCTTCCTCGTCCTCCAGCTCCATAGAGCGGGCGTTTTTACCCTCGGAAAGATGCGCGTAGACACGTTTCAGAAGGTCAAGCTCTTCTCTGGCGGATTTGTCGAACTTGGCGTTCTTTTCGGTCTTTTGGATGCGGCGTTCCATAATTTCCATATCGCTGAGCAAAAGCTCGGTATTGATGGTGTCGATATCGCCCGCCGGGTCGATATGTCCGTTCACGTGTACAATATTGTCGTTTTCAAAACAGCGGACAACATGCACGATAGCTTCCACCTCTCGGATGTGTCCGAGGAATTTGTTGCCGAGTCCCTCACCCTGCGACGCGCCTTTGACCAGACCCGCGATGTCGCAAAATTCGATCGTGGCATAGATTGTCTTTTTGGAATGATAAATTTCATGCAGCTTGGTGATGCGTGCGTCCGGTACGGTGACGATGCCGACGTTTGGCTCGATCGTACAGAACGGATAATTGGCTGCCTCCGCGCCCGCCTTGGTGATCGCGTTGAACAAGGTACTCTTGCCGACATTCGGCAGACCGACGATACCTAATTTCATTTTACTATTTACCTATCCGAAAGCCCTTGATTTATCTGGGTTTTCGCCTTTCTTTAGATTTCTTGTACGCCCTTTTTACGCCTTTTTTTGTAACTGGCGGCGTAGTCTGCTGCAACTGACGCATGGCATTACCGGTGACGCGTCCGTAGCATGGACATATCTGTCCATCGTTGTTTTTATACTTGCGTGACCGCATAACTACTGCAACACTTTAGTCTTGTATGCTGCGCGCACAGACTTCCTTTTTTTATGTAGGGAATATCGCTGTGCGCTGTTTTCGGAATCACGACAAAAGTACCATACGAAGCGGCGCTCATTCATGAGCGCCATGTGCGCATAGAAATCGCAGGTTTCGTTATGCGCACTTTTGTCCTCTCAAAAAAAGAGTCCGACGTAACTATGTATTATAGCATAAAAGCTTTGTTTGTTCAATCCTAACAGGAATTTTTTATTATATAACGGAACAAAATTCCGTCACATATCGCAAACTGTCTCCATACAAACAGGGCTGCGCCCCAACGGTTTTTCCGTTCGTGCGCAGCCCCTTGTCTTTGCTTCATTTCTTCCTTGCTTGGCATGGTGCTGAAAGGAAGCTTACCTTTCACTTATGCTTATGCTTTCGCTTATGCCTTTGCTTTTTTCGTCCATACTTTTTCTGCGTATTTGCTCTGCTTGAGGGCTGTTTTCGCAATCAGCTTGCCCTCCTTGTCATAGACGCAAAGCTGTGTCTTGTAATAGTAACGCGTACCTTTCTTTCCCTTGACAGAAGTGTAAGCATTTGTCTTTTTCGTTGTCAATCTCCGGTAGTCTTTGCTCTTCTTTGTCGAACGGAAGAAACGGTATTTTACATTGTATCCAAGCGATTGCAAGGCTTTGATGTCCTTGCGCGTCTTTTTGCTCTGCTTCATCTGCAGTTTTACGCTTTGCTTCTTGGTCTTGGATGCAGTAGTCGTCAGGTGCATCTTGGAAACAATCTTTTTCGCTTCCTTGCGGTCGCTCAGCTTGTCCGTCTCCGGCTCTTGCGCATCTTTTTCTGTGATTCCTGCCTCCTCGGCATCCACCAGTCCGAATTCACTGAAATGGGTCGTTGCGAATACATAGAAATCCTGTTTGCTGCGGCTTTCTCTCTTGCCCTGCATCTGCGTAAATTTCTCTGCGCTGTCAAAATGTACGGCTGCCACCGTTTTCTCCAGCAGCATTGCAGGAATCGGCAGTTTTACCGTAATCCTACCATCAAATTGGCTGATGTTTTGATTTGCAGATGCGAGCGTCAATCGGTAAACCTGTGTAGCCGCCCCGGTCAGTTTCTGCTGCGCTTCTGTCGCAATCTTCGCCTTATGAATCGTCAGCGTCAATGCGCTGCCCTTCGCTTCCTTGGCAATCTGCGCAAGCGTTTCTCTATCGAGCGTCAGCGCGCCATGCTCCGCGTCTACAGTGACTTCTGCCTGCGTATTGCGAACGATATCGCTGACCATGTCTTTTGGCAGTTCCAGCTGGATGCTGTCAGCCCCCCTGGAAGCAGCCGCCGCAACCGTAAGGACGATTTCCCTGGACTGCTTTTCTTTCGCCTGCTTCAAGATTTCGGTTTGATTTTCTTTCTTTACCGTAACGGCAGCAACGCTTTCTTTCACGCCGTCGGCATTGGTCTTTTCCGTTACCGCCACCTCTGTCGGCGCAGTTGTCGTACCGCTTCCCGCAGCGCCGGAAGTCGTGACATCCGTTTTTTGCTCTGACGATGCACCGATGTCCTTGCCCAAGTCCGTCGTATACAGCCATTCTACATCATCTCCGGCTCTTAATTTGTATTCGGAGCAGGAAACCTCCGGATAGACACCGTTGACGCGGTACATCCATCCGCTCTTTGCGCCTTTGTCAAATTCTCCTAAGCCTTCGATTTTTTGCACATAATATCCGCCATACATCCCGTAGTACTTGGCTTCATAGCGCAGTCCCGATTTAGTCAGCAGGGAATAAACCGTTTCGCCCGAAACAAAGTCATAGCTCGTCTTTGGCAGATATGTTTTCCCTTTCGGATCGGCAACGCGCATGGAGACCTTGTCCTGCGCCGCCTGCGGGTCTTTGACGACGATGGTCGCAACAGCCGGAACCGTCAGCCCATCTGCAGTGCTTGCCACAAGCTTGTGCGTTCCTTGCGCAAGGCCGGAAAGCTTCGCATTGCCGTCTGCGTCAGTAGCAGCCAGTACGCGACCGTCTAGAAGACTGATGGTCACGCTGCCTGCGGGAGCCCATACTGTCTGCCATTTTTCATCATGCCCAGCCGCTTGTAAGTTCACGCTGACATCTTTTCCGGCATCGACTGTATAGACCTTTTGATCAAACTTGGTATATCGATCGCTCCATCCGCTCGTATCCTTATACGTGAATACGGAAATATCATCGTTTGTCTGAACAGTATCCTTCAGCCCTGTGCTAGCGGACACATTATTTTTCCAAATGCCTGATGCAGACGCATCCTTTCCCCATAACGTCTTTAACCAACCATTCGTATCACATTTGTAACCGGATTTTGCGCCGCCTGCATAATACCTCTCATGGATTGCGTACAAGACCTCGTCGATGTCCTGCTTGCCATCCTTGTTTCTGTCTTGTACGGTAATCGGAACCGCACCGATGGCAATCGCCTCGCCTTGATGTTTTCCGTCTTTTTGCGTTCCTACAGCCAGTTTTCCCTGCTCTGCAATGGTTACGTTGACAATGATGTCGTCTGCTGCAACACCCGGTTTCGGATTGTAAGCGTAAAGCGCCGCCAGCGCGTCTGCAAGAGTTTTGTCCGCAGCCTTAAGTTCTTCGTCAGTAGCGTTTCCCTTAGCAAGAACGGTCTTTGCAACTTGTTTAGCTTCAATCATTGTCTTCCATAAGTCTGCCTTATAGTAATTTTCCTTTAACGCCTCAGCTTCGGCAACGCGCTTTTCTAATGTTTTTCTAACGTTAAGATCAGTAACATCGTAAATTGATGCCTCTCTTGCCTTAAGTCTTCTGCAGGATTCAAGGGCTAGAAGAGCCTGCTGTGTTGCCATGGCATTCGGTATCGAATCAGTCAGCATATGCTTGAAGCCCTTGCCCTCGATTCTATATGTATCAAGTCCTGTCACCAGGTTTCTTGCTGCACTGTTTACGAATCCATTCTCTGTGTCGAGTGGGTCTTTGCCCAAAGCAGCTAAGGAAATTATCACCTGTGATGCTTTTTCAGAATCCCCGAACTGGCAGTTGCTGTTCATCTTACCCTGCAGATATTTCAGAGCTTCATCAACTGCTGTCTTAACATTTTCATTGCTCTTGTAATATGGTGCCAGCGCCTGGATTGCCATGGCGGTTCCGTCGATGTCAGCCTTTGCGCCCTTACTTGACCATGAGAAGCCCTTTTCGTCTTTTGACTGATATGCAAGAATTTCATCGACAAGCTCATTTCTATTCCATTTTGCATCATTTGAAACAGCATACTTACCACTATCTAAGGCGATCAGCGCCCACATCGCTTCGTTTCCGCCGTCGCTGATTTTGTCGCTGTTATACAGCATCGCAAGAAGATTTGCACCGCCAACATTCGCCGGATCTTTACCCAAAGCGCCTACAGCCAGAATTGTACGAGCGATTGTAGTTGGCTTGGTTTTGTTGGCATTGTCTGACGCCAGGTCTGTGGTGTAAGCCCTTGCTACTGATGTAAGGTAGTCTTCCACCGCCTTGGAGTCAATGGAGACGCCCGCGCGTGACAAGGAGAAGAAATACCACTCGTTTCCAAAGCTTGCCATTTCCGCAGCAGACTTGGATTTCCAGAAATTCTTCGCATCGGTCATTCCGTCAGCTATAATTTTGTCATTGTCTGCTGGCGTTTCTGCTACGCCCGGCGCAACCTCAACAACAAAACGGACTGGCTCGGCTCCAGCTGTCTGATCTACCGGGGTTCCTGTCACAGTTACCGTTCCTTCCTTCAGTGCGCGAATTGTGTATTCGCTGCTTAGGAAATACTGGTTGTTATCCGGAGCACTTTCGTCTCTCTTGAAACCGCCATTTCCTCGTTCGATTGTAACGATTCCATCCTTGCTGTATGTCCATTCCATGCCTGTTTCAGTCACTTCATATCTATCGGTTAAGGCTCCCTTGAAAATCAGACCTGCGGAAATGCTTTCATTTGCCTTTACTTTGATGTTACTTTCCTTTGCAGTTACTGATTGCAATGGATTTTTATAGACGTATGCTACGTCAGATGAGCCTGAGATGGTTTTGCCATTGTCTTCTACTGATGCTGTATATGTTACTGTTCCTGCCTTGTATGGCACATAGCCCTTTACAAGGTAGTCAACGTATTCACCCACAGTCTTGTCGCTGCTTGTGATTGTATATTTTGTGTTGTAGTGACAAGCGCTGGCATTGCCTGGCGTTACGATAACGCCTGCGTATGCTGCGTTAAAGTCCTTACTGCCATCGCTGTTTGCGTTTCTGCCATGAATAGTTATCGTTCCGCCGATGCCGGGTTTGATTGATTTTACAGGAACATATTTGGAAGTGATTTCCGCAGAGGCGAAGATGATGTCGTTATCCTTATAAGTAACCTTGACAGTTGCAGTTCCTGGCTTGGAGAACTGGAACTCTTTTGCGTCGTCATTCATTCTGAATAACTTTCCTGTTCCATCTGTAAACTCAAAATTGCAAGTACTTGAGTTTAGCGTCATGTAGTCCGCTTGTCCTTTGAACTTAGCCTTTACAACGACTGTCTTCCATTCGGAACCCTGAACTGTAGCTTTGTTATCTTTAATAACTTCTGCATCGCCACCTGATTTATCTGAAAGGTAAAGCTGAATCGCTTCAATCTCTGATTTTATAATGCTAACCTTTGTTGCGGCTAAAAACTCAGTTTCTCCATTAGCTTTTTTCAAAGCTGCGGTAACATTCAGAGTTCCTTCTTTATACACGAAGAATCTTCCGTCTGCTTCCGAAATCAAACCATTTCCTTCCGGGTTCTGTGCGGAGCAAGACCAAACTACTTGACCGCCTTCCGGTATTTGATAATCAGGTAAGCTAAACGAACCGATTACTCCAAAGTCATCTTTTTTATTTAGGTCTACAGTCAGTGCTTGATTCTTTATCGTGCTGGGAGTCCCTCCGTTAGGCGTAAATGCGATAGTCGCTTGATTTGCAGGCAGTGTGCCTTCTCCTTCTGGAACATAATTGTGATGTTCTCCGAAGTACGGGAATCCATCTTTGCTGACTGCCCATGTCTTTCCGAAGTCGCCCTTGTTAGCATTAAGAAGTGCAATAAAGTCTGTACTGTAGAGTTCTTTTCTTTCTTTGGCGCTTGATGCGTTAACTGCACCCTTGGCATCGCCAACTGCATGTGCGTTAACTGCATCTAGCCAGTAACAGTTGTTGACTGCGGAGTTTGCCTCACTTCTTGCAGCGATTGCACCTGTAACATAGTCCCCTGCACTACCTGTAACGGTAATTTTTCCTGCAACATATGAATTTACAATAGCGCCGCCGGATTTGAGTTTTGCAACCAAACCGCCGGTGTCTTTTCTGTTTCCATTATTCCCTGCAGTTTCAATATCCGCTAGAGACCAGCAGTTTACTATTAATCCTTCGCAACTTTCTGCAATAGCGCCGATTGCCTTTTGAGATTTCGCACTTCCCTTGATTCCGAGGTTCTGAACTACAGCATTCTTGCCAATGCTACTCCAAAGAGGTGCATCATTCAAGGTGATGGTGTGACCATTGCCGTCAAGATATGCATTTATTGACTTGAAATAGCCAAAATACACATCTCCTATTACAATATCATTTGCTAATTTGTAGTATTTACCTTCCTCTAATTTGTCTAATTGATCATCGCTTTTAATTTCTATTACTTCTTTACCTTCGAAATTAATGGCTGACATCTGACGTTCAACAAGAGCATTTATAGCCGTTGAAAGCTTGGTTGTTGCTGATGTAACAGCCTTCTTTAGAGGTGTTTCAGCATTCTTAACCTTCTTCGCATTTTCTAATGCTGTTGAAAAAGCTTCCCATGTTTCAGCTGTGTATACCTTAGTTTTATCCACAGCTTCTGCATCTGCAATTACTTTGCCTAGCGCAGCAATCTCAGCCTCTGTTGCACTTTCTTCAGGTGCTTCTCCGCCGCCTGCTGCTACAGGTACAAGAAGTCTATCTCTTACGTCTACGTCCCATCTAAGGTCACCTTCTGCAAGCTTCTCGTTCATCTGTGTTTTATAGGTTTCAGGGGTGTATGTTTCATCTGTAATTAGAGTACAGTCAGTTCCAAGGATTGGCGTGAAAATTGTATTCCATTTAGAATCTGAACCTTCCTTCATTCCCAACTGAGTACAGCCTACAGCAACAACATCTTGAATTGTTCCATTTGGATCAAATTCTCCGCTATTACCGACTGATCCGAATGAATTTGATTTTCCATTTGTTATTTTTCCTGTTACTACGCAGTTAGAAGCAGTACCCTTTAGTATCCCTGCAATGCCTCCTACGCCAGCTGTCGGACTGTTGCCATTATAGGTTACATCAGCATCAAAAGAACAGTTTCTAACAGTTCCTGCATAGTTTCGTGCAAGTGCGCCTACGTTTTTGTTTTCAGACTCTTTTACTTCACCTTTTACAACTAGATTCCTTACAGTTGTACCTTTTTCCATAACGGTTCCAATCAATGGTTTTCCTGTTAATGTAATGGAATGTCCATTCCCATCCAGCGTAAATGCTGCCTTAGGATCAATTTCCTTCCAGCTATCATTCAGCGTAATATTCGCAGCAAGCTTGTACTTACCGTTTTGCACCCCCCCAATTTGGGCAAGATGTTCCTGTGAGGATATCTCGGTTACATTTTCTGCTTCGCTTACCGCGCTTTCTTCATCTGCCCAGACCATCCCGGGCATCATGGTAAAGACCATGGTGAATGCCAGGAGCAGGGTCAGCAGCCTTGCTGACGGTTTGTGTTTTGTTTGCTTCGTTTTTTTCATACGCTTCCTTTCTTTCGTTTCTCTTGTTTCTTCCGTTTCTTTCGTTGTTTCAGTTCCTTCGTATTTTACGCATCATGTCGGGTCTATGCATGCGCCGAAGCGCACAAAAAAAACGGGGTGTAAATCGTAAACGGTAAATCAGTGCCATCTTCCGCATGGCTCTGCTTTGCCGCAGCCCGTTCGTACTGTTCCAAATTTCCTTGCTGCGTTACACCGACACATCTTAGGCTTGTTTTCTGTGCATGTCTCCTGGCTTGGATATCCTCGTTTCATTCCCCTTCCCGCAAGCTTCGGCAGCCTCTCCGGCTTGATCTTGCAGTGGTTTTGGAATGTCGCTCCTTCCTTACAGTGGCGG
>ENA-ORTY01004601-ORTY01004601.1-human-gut-metagenome-genome-assembly--contig:-NODE-4601-length-10692-cov-4.322929_pt1 | contig 10692 bp, 8 predicted proteins | sample MGYA00241917_ERZ509198 | MGnify/ENA primary metagenome ERZ509198 (study PRJEB26280, sample SAMEA2338857) | human gut metagenome | biome: human gut; feature: human-associated habitat; material: faeces...
CGTCGCCGCAGGCGCCGAGGTGCTGAGGCTTCCCGATGCGGCGCATCCGGGACGCGTGGACCTCGGTGCGCTTCTCGACGAGCTTGGACGAAGGCAGGTCAACGAGGTCCATCTCGAGGCGGGTGCGGGGCTCAACGGGAGCTTTCTCTCCGAGGGACTTGTCGACGAGATCGTGCTGTATACTGCTCCCTGCCTTTTCGGCTCGGGGATGCCCGTTGCAAGCGTTCCGCTTCCCGAGGAACCCGGTCTGGCGCACCGCTGGACGATTGAAGACTTTACTCAGATCGGTGCCGATCTGCGTGTGATTTTGAGGAGATGACTCTAAATGTTTACCGGCATTATTCAGGCCATCGGTAAGGTTCGTGAACCGGAACCTCTCGGCAACGGCGTCCGCCTGACGATCTGCGCTCCCGATCTCGGTCTTGACGAGGTTCGCATCGGCGACTCGATCGCCGTCAACGGCGCGTGCATGACCGTCGTCGAGAAGACGGACACGGAATTCAAGGTCGACGTCTCCGCCGAGAGCCTCTCGAAGACTACGGGCCTCGACACGTTCGGTGAGGTCAACCTCGAGAAGGCCATGCGTCTCGGCGACCGCGTCGACGGCCATCTCGTGAGCGGTCACGTCGACGGCGTGGGTCAGGTTGAAAGCATGGAGCAGGTCGCCGAATCGTGGCGCCTCGTCATTCGCGCCCCCCGCGTCCTCTCTCCGTATCTCGCCTACAAGGGCTCGATCACGGTCAACGGCGTCTCGCTTACGATCAACAAGGTCGAGGATACGGCGATGGACACGCTCGTGACGATCAACCTCATCCCGCACACGGTCGAGGTGACGACGCTCAAGCACCTCAAGGCCCAGAGCTACGTCAATCTTGAGATCGACACGATCGCCCGCTACATCGAGCGCATGCTGTCGCTTCGTAACGACGAGGACTCCCTCTTCTGATCAGGAAGAAGGCGTTCCGCATCATGAAAAGGCGGCGTTCTTCTGGTGAAGGGCGCCGTTTTTCGACAGCGGGGCCGAAAAAACGGCGCCCGCACCCGCCCGCCCTGCGTCACGCAGGTCTTTCGCGTTAAAATAAACGCCTATCAGTCGTCGCCGGCAGGCCGGCGGCGGCCCGAGGGCCTGGCCTTCGGGATCTTTTCAAAACGAATTCAGCTCCCGCCTGCAGAGGCCCCTAGGAGACAGACATGGCTGTTGATATTGTTCCCACCAAACTCGACGGTACCGACCTTCGCATCGGCATCGTGGTCGCCCGCTTCAACGAATATGCCGGCCGCGGTGAATTCGAGTCCTGCATGGACGAACTGCGCAAGCTCGGCGTGATGGAAGAGGACGTGACGAAGGTGTCCGTGCCGGGTGCCCTCGAAATCCCGTTCGCGCTGCAGAAGCTCGCCCAGACGGGCGAATACGACGCCCTGATCGCCCTCGGCGCCGTTATCCGCGGTGAAACCTACCACTTTGAGCTCGTGAGCAACGAGTCCGGCAGCGGCATCACCCGCGTCTGTCTCGACTACGACATTCCCATCGCCAACGGCGTGCTGACGACGGAAAACGACGAGCAGTGCGAGGAACGCATCGACATGAAGGGCCGCGACTGCGCACGCTGCGCCGTTGAAATGGCCAACTTCGCCAAGGAGTTCTGCGTCGACGAGTTCGACGAGGATTTCGATGAAGTGACCTCCGAAGACTGATGCCGTCATCAAAGGAATCTTGAAGAATGACTGAACACAAGGAAGGCCACCGCAAGTCGGCGGCGCACTCCGCCCGCCATCTGGCCCGCGTCTTCGTGATGCTCGGCCTCTACCAGTGGCTCGCCGATCCGTCCCAGGACTACGCCGGCATCGAAGCCCACCTCTCGAGCCTTCTGCACGACGAGGAAGAGCAGCTCGAAGGCAGCGACATCCGTCCGACGGACTTCGAGAAGGCCGATCGCGAGCTCTTCACGAAGCTGCTCGCCGGCGTGCTTGACCGTCATGCCGAAGTGGCGGACGCCATCGCCCGTCACGCCGACCGCGAACTCTCCCGCATTTCGCTCGTCGAACGTGCGGTGCTCATGATCGGCACGTACGAACTCATGGCCTGCCCGGAAACGCCCTGGCGCGTAATCCTCAACGAATCTATCGAGCTCGTCAAGCAGTTCGGCAGCGGCTACCGCTTCACGAACGCCGTTCTCGAGCTTGTCGCGCGCGAAGTTCGTCCCGAAGAGACGGCTGCGCCGCGTGCCTGACGAATCAGTCTCTGACTGATTCCCACAAACGGGCCGTTCCCTTCGGAGGGAGCGGCTCTTTTTCTTGGAAGCGTGCTTTTTTTCGGAGGTAGAAAAATGCGACGCGGAGAATTTCAGATCATCGACCGCTTCTTCACGCATGACGCGTTCGGAGAGTGGCGAAGTCAGGGCGTGGGCGACGACTGCGCCATCATCGACATGCCGGGCAACCGCATTGCGGTGACGACGGACATGATGGCCGTGGGCACGCACTTTCTGCCCGGCGCCAGGCCCGAGGACATCGGCTACAAGGCCCTCGCCGTCAATCTGTCGGACCTTGCGGCCGCAGGCGCGTCGCCGCGAGCGTTCTTTCTCTCGATCGGACTGCCAGAGCGTGACGACGAATGGCTTGCGGGCTTTTCCCGCGGTCTGATGGCCCTTGCGGAGAGCTCGGGCTGCGCGCTTCTCGGGGGCGACACGACCCGAACGGCTGAGGTCGGCGGCACGCATGCGCCCGTGACGATCTCGATCACGGCGATGGGCTCGCTTCCCGAAGGGAAGGGACTCACGCGCGCGGGCACGAAGCCCGGCGACGACATCTGGGTCTCGGGCACGGTGGGCGACGCATATGCGGCGCTCAAGCACCGTTGGGGCCACTGGCAGCTGATGCCCGATGCGGCCGAGGCGCTTTTCCCCAGAATGGATCGCCCGACGCCGAGGAACATGCTCGGCTCGGCGCTTCTTGATCTTGCGACGGCCTGCGCGGACGTCTCGGACGGCCTGCTGGCGGATCTGGGGCACATTCTCGAACGCAGCGGCGTCTCGGGCAGCATTCTCTGGGAGGCCGTGCCCGTCTCGAGCGCGCTCAGGGCGCTCTCCCCCGCCGCACAGCAGGAGGCGGCGCTGACCGGCGGCGACGACTACGAGCTCGTCTTCACGGCCCCTCCCTCCGCCGCGCTTCGCATCGAGCAGGCGGGACTTTTGACAAAGACCAGACTTACCCGAATTGGTAAGATTTGCGAAAAAGTCTCGGGCGATAATCTCACTGTCCGCTCGCAAAACGGCGGCATCGTGACGACGCCCACGCAGGGGTTCGACCACTTTGCCGCCTGAGGCGAAGCGCCAGGACCCTGATCTCCGACCCCCAGCGCCGCAGGCCAAGCCTGCGGCGGCAACCAGGAAGTGAACATGCTGCAGAAGTACGACGACTCCAATCCTGCTAATCAGATCGAATTGACCAGCCGTTTCGTCTGGTCCCATCCGGCACACATGATCGCCACGTTCTTTGGTGCGGGTCTTCCGTCCAAGGCGCCCGGCACCTACGGCTCGCTCGCGGGCGCGCTCTCCTTCATCGTGCTCTCTCCGGCCATGACGACCGCCGCGTGGGTGATTCTCTCGATCGCCCTCTTCATCGCGGGCGCCTGGGCAGCGGGGAAGGTTGCGGCCGATCTCGGCGTCGAGGACCACAAGGGCGTCGTCGTCGACGAGGTGGTCGGCATCTGGCTTCTCTTCGCGTTCCTGCCTGCGGGCCCCCTCTGGTGGGTCGCGGGCTTTGCGGCCTTCCGCTTCTTCGACATCATGAAGCTGCCGCCGGTCGACATCATCGATGAAAAGATGAAGAACGGCGCGGGCGTCATGCTCGACGACGTGGTCGCGGCCTTCTACGCCTGGGTCGTCGTCAGCATTCTCGGCTGGCTCTTCGGCTGAGGATCATGCCTGATCTCAACGAGCGCATAGCGCTGGCGGCCGAGCGTCTCGGCGTCGTCGCCGACTGGGAGCATCCGTATAAGACCATGGCCCCGAGCTTTGAGGCAGAAGAGGTCAAGGTCTTTGGCGCGATGTACAAAAAGGGCTACATCTACAAGGGCCTCAAGCCCGTCTACTGGTGCTATCACGACGAGACGGCGCTGGCCGAGGCTGAGATCGAATATCAGGACGACCCCTGCACGACCGTATACGTCAAGTTCCCGATGAACGATGATCTGGGTAAGCTCTCGCATCTTGATAAGTCGAAGCTCAACTTCGTGATCTGGACAACCACGATCTGGACGCTTCCCGGCAACCTCGCGATTGCACTCAACCCTGTGGAAAGCTACGTCGTCGTGAAAAACGAGGATAGCGGCGAACTGTATATCGTGGCCGAAGCCCTCTGCGAGAAGGTCATGAACGTCGGCAAGGTCGAGCATTATACCGTCGTCGAATCCCATCCCGGCAGTTTCTATGAGAACATGCTGGCAAGCCACCCGTTCCTCCCGAAGACCTCTCGTCTGGTGCTGGCTGATTATGTCACGATGGACTCCGGTACCGGCTGCGTCCACACCGCTCCTGGCTTCGGTGCAGACGACTATCAGACCTGCAAGCGCTACGGTATGGACATGGTCGTTCCCGTTGACGATCAGGGCCGCCACACCGACTACGCGGGCAAGTACGCCGGCATGATCGTCGATGAGTCGAACCCTGTCATCCTCAAGGACATGCAGGAATCGGGCGTTCTCTTCGCCTCCGAGGAAATCGTCCACTCGTACCCGCACTGCTGGCGCTGCAAAAAGCCGATCATCTTCCGCGCGACCCCGCAGTGGTTCTGCTCGGTAGAGTCCTTCAAGGACGAGGCCTGCGCCGCCTGCGACGATGTGCGCTGGCTGCCCGCGTGGGGCATTGATCGCATGAAGTCCATGATCCGCGAGCGCAACGACTGGTGCATCTCCCGTCAGCGCCGCTGGGGCCTGCCGATTCCCGTGTTCTACTGCAAGGACTGCGGCAAGCCCATCTGCACGGACGAAACGATCGCGAAGATCTCGAAGCTCTTCGGCGAATTCGGCTCGAATGTCTGGTTCGAGAAAGAGGCCGACGAGCTCGTTCCCGAAGGCTTCACCTGCCCGCATTGCGGCGGCAAGCATTTTGACAAGGAAACCGACACGCTGGACGGCTGGTTTGACTCCGGTTCGACCCACTATGCCTCCATGCAGAAGGATCAGGGCTTCTGGCCGGCAACGGTCTACCTCGAGGGTCTCGATCAGTACCGCGGCTGGTTCCAGTCGTCTCTTCTGACGGCAGTCGGCGCGCTGGGCAAGGGCGCTCCGTTCAAAGAGTGTGTCACCCACGGTTGGACAGTCGACGGCGAGGGCAAGGCCATGCACAAGTCGCTCGGCAACGGCGTGGACCCGGCGGACGTGTTCAAGAAGTACGGCGCAGATATCTGCCGTCTGTGGGCGGGCTCGGCCGACTACCATGTGGACGTGAGATGCTCGGACGCGATCTTCAAGCAGCTCAGCCAGAACTACCTCAAGTTCCGCAACACCGCGAAGTTCTGCCTCGATAACCTGACGGACTTCGACCCCAACAACCTGACTGCGCCGGAAGCTATGTCGGAGCTCGACCGCTGGGCCATCACGAAGCTCAACGAACTGTTAGTTAAGTGCGAGGCCGCTTATCAGGACTATGAGTTCCTGACCGTCTCCCACGCCGTGAACGATTTCTGCGTCGTGACGCTCTCGAGCCTGTATCTCGATATTATCAAGGATCATCTCTACTGCGACGGCAAGGACTCTGCGGTCCGTAAGTCTGCGCAGAGCGCGCTGTGGATGATCCTCGACGCCATGACCAAGGTCTTCGCGCCGATCCTCGCGTTCACCTGCGACGAGATCTGGCTTCAGATGCCGCACCGCGCAGAGGACGACGCAAGAAACGTGCTCTTTAACCAGATGTCGAAGCCGTATGCCGAATATGCGCTTTCCGAGGATGAAATGGCCAAGTGGGAGACCGCGTTCAAGGTTCGCTCGGATGTGAACGGCGTGCTCGAAACCGCGAGAGCCGACAAACGCATCGGCAAATCTCTCGAGGCGCACGTAGCGCTCACCGCAGTGGACGCAGCTGCCGCCGAGGCTGTGAAGGCAATTTCCGGCATGAACCTTGCTGAGCTCTTCATCGTCTCCAATGTCGCCGTGACCGAGGAGAAAGCGCCTGAGGGCGCGGTCGTGGGTGCTGGTGTGAACTTCCCTGGCCTCACCGTCACTGTCACCGAAGCCACCGGCAAGAAATGCCCGCGCTGCTGGATGCACTCCACGCAGGCCGACGAGCACGACCTTTGCCCGCGCTGCGCAGCCGTCTGCAAAGCGTTGGACGTTGTGTTTGACTGATTTTCAAAAACCAAAAGCGCCGGCTGACGATGTCAGCCGGCGCTTTCACAAATTATGCGTAGGGGGCGATGTGCTCAATCGGCCCCCATGCATGGATTGTTAAATGGGGTGCAAAAGATTAACCCTTGAGGGTTTGCTTCGCCTCAAGGAGGGCTTCGACGAGCGCGTCGACATCCGCTTCGGTGTTATCACCCGAGAACGAAACGCGGACAGAGCCGTCGATGACGGCGGGGGGAAGATGCAGAGCCTCGAGCACATGGCTGCGGTGGCCTTTGGAGCAGGCGGAACCGGCGGAGACGTAGATTCCTTTTGTTTGCAGGCAGTTGATGATGCCCTGCGAGCGAAGGCCGGGGAGGGAGAGATTTACGATGTGCGGCGCGTCCTGCTTTCCGATGAGGACGAGGCCGGGAATTTGCTGAAGCTTTTCACGGCAGAGGTCCCGAAGCTGCGCCATATGGGCAATATCGGCTGCGGCATTGGTTTCCTCGCAGGCGGCGGCAAAGCCGCAGATACCGGGGAGGTTCTCGGTGCCGGAACGGAAATTTCCCTCCTGTCCGCCGCCGTGGATGAACGGGGGAAGCGGGAGGCTGGGGCGGATGTAGAGTGCACCGACGCCCTTGGGCCCGTGAACCTTGTGGCCGGAGATGGAGATCATGTCCGCGCCGAGGGTTTTTGCTTTGAAGGGAATCTTTAAAAAGCCCTGTACCGCGTCGGTGTGAAAAAGGGCGAGGGGACTCATACGGCGGGTTGCGCGGATCATATCGGCAATCGGCATGACCGCGCCCGTTTCATTGTTTACCATCATGACGGAGACGAGAATCGTATCCGGGCGGAGGGCGGCTTTCAGCGTGTCGACCGAGACAAAGCCTTCCTCGTCGGGCTGGAGGTACGTGACCTCGAAGCCTCTTGCTTCCAAAACTTTAAAAGGATGGAGCACGGCGTGGTGTTCAACGGCGGTGGTGATGATATGGCGGCCGCGCTTTCCGAGCCGCTCACAGGCGGAAAAAATCGCCCAGTTGTCGGCTTCCGTGCCGCCGGAGGTGAAAAAGACGCGCTCCGGTTCTGCACCAAGGGCATTGGCGACGGCCTTGCGGGCGGATTTCAGTTCGCGCTCGGCCTCGATCCCCAGATCGTGAACAGACGAGGGGTTTCCCCAGTGATCGCAGAGTAAGCGCGTCATGGCCGAAACGCAGGTGGCGCTCGGCTTGGTGGTTGCGGAATTGTCCAAGTAGATCATAAGATTACCTCGTTTGAGTAAACAGCCGTGGGTTTTGTTCGCGGCCGGAGTAGGAGAAGGAAAGCGTCAGCCGTTTTGCCAAGGCTATTTGCCGACGCAGAAGCGCTCGAAGATGCGGTTGGTGATGTCCTCGCGGACGACGCGGCCGGTGGCCTCGCCAAGCGCTTCCATGGCAGCCTCAACGTCGACAAGCACCGCGTCGGGGGTCATGCCGAGGCGAAGAGACGAGAGAGCGGCTTCGATGGACGCACGGGATTTTGCAATCGCGTCGGCCTGCCGGGCGTTTGTCAGAATGGAGCCGTCGCAGGGCGCTTCGTCGTCAAAGACCATGTCGAGCGCCTGCTCAAGTAAATCAAGGCCCTCCTGCTTTGCGCAGCTGACGGGGATGACGTAGGAAAAGGGAAGCTCACATGGGTCAATGACGCAGGGAAGGTCCTGCTTGTTTAAAATCGCGATGGCCTCAGGGGCCTGCAGCGCCGCGTCCATGGCGGCCTCGTCCTCGGGCGTGAGCGGCTTGGAGCCATCGACGACGAAGAAGGCAAGCTGGCAGGCTTGCGCGGCCTGGAACGAGCGTTCAACGCCGAGATGCTCGACGGTGTCGCTTGTGTCGCGGATGCCGGCGGTGTCAAGTAAGCGCAGAAGGTGCCGCCCGAGGGTTACGGTCTGCTCGACTGCGTCGCGGGTCGTGCCAGGGATGTCGGTGACGATGACGCGGTCGAAGCCCGCGAGGGCGTTGAGCAGGCTCGATTTTCCGGCGTTTGGTGCGCCAAGGATCGCGGCCTGCACGCCGTTTTTGATGAAGTTTCCGCGGCGGCAGGAGGAAAGAAGCGCGTCGAGCTTCCGGGAAGCGGATTGCAGGGTATCTACGTAGGATTGCAGGCGGAAGGGCGCGATGTCCTCGTCGGGGTAGTCCAGAACGGCGTGGAAATGCGAGCAGATGTCCATGAGACTGTCGTAGATGGGGTCCAAGCGCTTGCGCAGAACGCCCGCAACCTGACCGGCCGCGTTGGCGGCGGCATCGGCAGTCTCGGCGTCAATGAGGTCGATGACGGCCTCGGCCTGCGTGAGGTCCATCTGGCCGTTTAAAAACGCGCGCTTGGTAAACTCGCCGGGGCCTGCCTGATGAAAACCATTGGAAAGGAGCGCGGAGAGTCCGGCGGTCAGGACGGCGGGAGAACCGTGGCACTGGAACTCGACCGTGTCTTCTCCCGTGTAGGAGTGCGGCGCATGGGAGATGAAGACCATGGCCTCGTCGATGGGGCGGTTCTGCGCGTCAAAAAGCGTACCGCGGGCGAGCTTCCGGTCGGGAAGAGACGATAAGGCTTGACCGTTATAGAGCGCAAAAACGCGATTTGCCAGGTCGATGCAGCCGTCACCCGACATGCGCAGGATGCCGATGCCGCTGCGGACCAGACCGGTCGCGATGGCGGCGATGGGATGTGCCATAAAAATCACCTCAGAGAAAGCCCCGGCTCGGTTGGCTGGGGCTTTTATGGTTTATTGGAAGATGACGTCTACGCCCTTGAGCAGGAGCGGGTTCACGTCGAAAATCGCTTTGTCGCCGAGCTTGCAGTTGATATCGGTCACGTCGACGACGGTGTGGAGCATGCCGATGTGGCCGAGGACCTTGCAGCGCTTCGTGCCGAGCAGGACGGTGTAGCCTTTGCGGCCGAAGATCAGCTGCTTGAGGTTTGAAAGCACGCCGCGCAGGCTGTCTCTGCGCCTCGTCAGATCGTTTCCCATCTGGCAGCCGAAGCCGTTGTACCAGCCGACGGGAAGAACGGCGATGCGGGTGGGCTTTTTGGCTTTCCAGCCCGCGCCGTAGCCGCAGGTGTGGCCCTTCGGGAGCCAGCGCAGCTCGTCGACGGTTGCCTCTAATGTGCCGACACGCTTTAAATTGTAGCTTCCCTTGAAGCTCAGGCGGCCTAAGATGGCAGAGCCGACACGGACCGCGTCCATGGCGTAGTTCGGAAAGCGCAGAAGACCGGCGGAATTGCAGCAGTGGCACACGCCGACATCGAAGCCCTTTTCCTGAAGCTGCCGGATGACGGAGCGGAAGGCGACCATCTGCAGATCGGTTGCTTTTTTATTGCAGAACGCAGAATGGAAGTGCGTGTAGATGCCGCAAAGCTCTAAGCCGTCCATGTAGGAATAGAGGTGGATGAGCTTGTCCAGCTCGCTGGGGAGAAAGCCATAGCGCCCCATGCCGGTATCGATTTCGACGTGCGCGTGGATGCGCTGCTTGCGCTGGGTGGCGATGCCGTTGAGAACCGCTGCGTCGTCCGGGCTGGAAACGGTGAGAATGACGCTGAGGTCTAAAAGCTGGTGCACCTCGTCGACATCGCAGGTCGGGCGAATCATGAGGATATCCTGTGGGAAGCCCGCGTCCCGGAGCTGTTTGGCGTCGGAAACCTCAGTCACGCAGAAGGTGTCGACACCCGCGTCCCGGCAGATGGCGGCCAGCGGCACGAGGCCGAGACCGTATCCGTTTCCCTTGACAACGGCGAAGAGGCGGGCTTTTCCGGCGCGCTTTTTGAGCGTCTCGAGGTTCTGACAGATGGCGGCGGAATCTACAAAGTAACGTTTCATGCGCGTGCTCCTTTATTTGCCGCGGTTGCGGATGAGATAGACCTTTTTGCGAAGCTCCTTGAAGACGGACGTGCCGTGCTCGACAGCCCAGTAGATGGCGGGGGAGAGGACAAGGTCCATTTCGCCGATAAACTCGGTGAAATCGCCGCCGAAGCCCTGCTTGAAGCGGAAGAGGCCGTAGAGGGGATTATCCTCGGACACGTCGCCCGACACGCCGCGGAAATCGTAGATGCGGCACTTCGTTTCGACCGCCCACTGGATCATGCGCCACTGGAGCAGATAGTTCGGCATGAGGTTCCGGTGCTCGTTCGATGACGCGCCGTAGAGGTACCAGACCTTGTCGCCGTAGTGGATGGCGAGCGTGCCGGCGATGGGGGCATCATTGGGGTCGAAGGCCATATAGAGCCTTGCGTGCTCGCCGAGGTTATCGAGCATGGCGGAAAAGTATTCGGGCTTTCTGGTGACGAAGCCGTCGCGCACGCCGGTCGTGAGCATGATACGGGCGAAATCCGGCACCATT
>ENA-ORTY01004604-ORTY01004604.1-human-gut-metagenome-genome-assembly--contig:-NODE-4604-length-10683-cov-2.894900_pt1 | contig 10683 bp, 10 predicted proteins | sample MGYA00241917_ERZ509198 | MGnify/ENA primary metagenome ERZ509198 (study PRJEB26280, sample SAMEA2338857) | human gut metagenome | biome: human gut; feature: human-associated habitat; material: faeces...
ATACATAGAAGAAAGCGGTAGTTTATGAAAGCATACGAACTATTATATATAAACAGGAACACTCTTAGGATAATGTCTGAAATGTCATTAGATGCATCAGATATTAAATACCTAGAAATGTATAAAGACTACACCCGTCTTACGGCTGAAGGTCATAAAAAGGCATATATCATGCAGTACCTGGCAGATGAATACAGCATTTCAGAAAGGACCATCTATAGAGTCATTGACAGGTTGTCCGTTGACGTTTCAATTCAATAAGGGGGAAGATTATTCTTCCCCTTATTTTTTTACTGACAAAGCGTGTCAGTGCTATTATGTTCTGAAATTCTTATAGCCATATACCGTTTTTTACCTTTGCTTCAAAATAGATTATATATGGCGAAATTATACATCAACAAAGATATTGTTGCGGATAAAGACAAAATGGAAAATTGGTATCTAACTGGTGAAGAGGGATTGTCTTTTCCCGATATTCAAAATTTCCTATCTTGGATAGATCCGAATGACCACGTTATTGATATTGAGATACATTCATGCGGTGGTGATGCCGTTGAAGGGTATGCCATTTATGACGCCTTACGTGCTTCAGGAAAGCAAATCAGCTGTACTGCAGTAGGACGATGTGCATCCATGGCAACCGTGATATTATTGGCCGCTGCAAAAGAAAGACGTTTTGCTTATCCACATGCAAAGTTTCTTATTCACAAGCCTTATATGGCTTCATACGATGGAGACCTTGATCTTGAAACCCTAGAATCAATAAAATCAAACTTGGAGAGTGAAAAAAACAAGATGCTAGCTTTGTATGTAGAACGCACAGGATCGGAAGCCTCAGTTATCGAAGCCCAAATGAATAAAGCCGGTTGGTTTGGTGGTGAAACAGCCAAACAATTAGGTTTTATCACGACCGTTCTTATGCCTACAACTGCCAAAGGGAGAACTTACACATTTAATAACAAAAAAATGAACAAAGAAAAAGAAGTAACAGTGAAGCAGACTATCATAGACAGGCTGCTGGCCAAATGCGGCTATCAAAAAATTGAAGACGTACAGGTCGTATCTATGGAATTGACAAATGCCGAAGGTAACACGCTTACCGTGGAAAGAGATGAAGGTGAACCCCAAGTAGGAGATACAGCAAGTCCCGATGGCGAACATGTCATGCCTGACGGAAAGACTATCATTGTGACAGATGGCGTTATTACAGAAATTAAAGATCCTGATGAATTGGAAGAGGATGAAGTGAAAGCTTTAAAAGCCCGTATAGAAGAGTTGGAAACTGAGAATGCTTCTCTAAAGACGAATGCCCGTACCATTGAGGACAACAAGATTCTGAACGCAGTCCGTATGGCCGGGGGCGAAAACTGGCTGGCAAAACATTGTAGTACTTATAAAGTGTCAGCTCGTACCCAAACGTTCAACAAGGGTATAAAAGGAGTAGAAGAAAATGAAACGCCTATTCAGAGAAAACTTCGTGAAGAAAGAGAAAAAAGAAACAACAAGTAATAAAAGGAGGGGAAATGCCTATTTTAGATTTTGACAAACTTACACCTGATAATCAGGCTGTAAAAGACTTGAAAGACCTTATTCAGTTAACAGTCTTTCAAAACGAGGACATGGAGCGTTTTATGACGTTTATGCCCAATGTGACTAACGGTAAAAAAGCAGGTTTTATCGGTGAAATGGAAGATATCGGAGTAGCCGGCTCCGGATGCGACCCTGAATATAAAAAAGTGGCTATCGCTGCCGCCCAAAAGGAATGGGAAATCGGGGATTGGCAAATTCCTTTGGAAATGTGCTATACAGACTTGGAAAACACCATTGCCAAGTACTGCCTTAAAACGGGAACAAATATAGGAGACCTGACATCGACCGAATATATGGACGGTATTGTACTGCCGAAGCTGTCTGAAGCTATGATGAAAATGATGTGGCGTTTTACATGGTTTGGAGATAAATCAGCAGCGTCTGTCACTGGAGGTGGTCAAATCACTGACGGAGTAAACATCGAACTATTTAAAACATGTGACGGTTTTTTCAAACGTCTGTTTGCCATCTGTACCAACAATGCCGAACAGCACACTGAAATTGCAGCCAACGCAGAAGAATCATATGCATTACAAAAATCAAAGATGAAAGAAACAGGCATTGCCACATCAATATTCGATGCGATGTTGCAAGATGCCGACAGCCGGATTTTCCAAAAAGACGGATGCGCAATTTTCGCCACCAAGTCAATGTGCGATGCTCTGACTCACGATATGAAAGAAAAGTACAAGGTAATCATGCCCTGGGAAGTTGTATTTGACGGTGTAGAGGTCAGCAAATACGATGGAACAACCATCGTTAAATGTTCCATTTGGGATAGATTTATTCAAGCCTATCAGAACAACAAAACCAAACTTAACTTACCGCATCGTGCTGTTTTATGTTCTCCTGAGAACTTGATGTATGGATGTGAGGGCACCGAACCGATGTCGGACTTGGATATCTGGTTTGATAAGAAAGCCCGCAAGAACTACATTTATTCAACAGGAAAATTAGGCTCCATGATTGGCGAAGATGAGTTGGTACAGGTAGCATACTAACGAAAAAGAGCAAATATGGCAATATGTGATATAACAATCAAAAAGGACATCGCACCATCGTGCGATGATCCTATTGTTCCAGGATTGGAACAGGAGGGCGTAATAATGAATCGTGCAGAAGTGGATTTCGGTGCGGTTACTTTCAACACGACCCGCAAGAATGTGATAGAAGCTCTTGCGCTGAAAACAGGTAAAAAAGGTTACAAGGTACAGGTATTCGGTGCAACCCCCTTTACTGGTACCAATACAACCTTGGCAACAGGAACCTATCGTAACACGTTTACTAACACAGTGAACATGGTTGTATTAGCAAATGACCCCGATGTATGCAATGACATTATTGACGGGCTTGCTAACGGTGATTTTGTCGTTGTATTGGAAAATAAAGCCAAAGGGTTAAATAAAACCGAAAATCCGGGAGATTCAGCTTTTCAGGTTTACGGTTACTACCAAGGTTTGAAAGCCGCAGAGATCGGCAATGACAAGTACTCTGAAGAAACGGAAGGGGGATGGAATATCTCTTTGCAAGAAACCAAGGTTCCCAAATCAGCATTATTCTTGTACAAGACATCTTACGATGCGACAAAAACACTTGTTGAAACACTGACAAAACCAGCTGAATGATCATGGAATTAAAAGAAGTGGTTGATAAATTAAAGGAGCTAGGAGATCTTCCCTCCTACTCCTCTTCTGATAAATCGGAGATAGAAAGATTGTACAAGGAAGTATTAGGAAAAGAATTCACCAAAACATCATGTAACGACTGCTATCGCGATGCTGTAATCGAAATGACTGTTTACATCAAAAAGAATAACCGTATGAAAGAAAAATGTAATTATATATTAAAAAATGGTGTCCTGCTTCAACCGGAGTTCGGAAGCAATAAAATGTACACTAATGACAACCTCACTGATGAAGTTGCTGAAAAGTACCTTGCCAAAAATCCGAAAGGTGAAATTTATTTCGCCCATGTACCTACGGACTGGAAAGAACGTGTTAACAAATGTGGATACAATCAAAGCCTGCTTGATTCAATGGTAGAATCATTACAAGACGGAGTTTCTGAAGAATCCGTGGCTGACACGTTGAAAGATTTCCAAATCAACGGCAAGAAGATCAGTAAAAAAGCTCTGAATCTGCATCTAAGCAAGGCCATTGAGATTGTGAACGCAATGAATGGAGAAGGCGAAGATAAAGTTGAATAAAAGAAATAAAGGACGAACGTAAACCTCGCGAATATGAGAGTAAGAGATCTAAAAAAGAAAAGCAGTAACCGCATTGATACAAGCTATTTACAAAATCTAGGAATTCAAGCCTACGGACAGGACAACCTATATCCGCAGACATTAAAGAATATCATTGCTGCAAGCTCTACTGCATCTGAATGCTCAGACCGTTTCGCTGACTTCATTGAAGGAAACGGATTCCGTGAGGTTGCTTTTTCCAAATATGTAGTCAATCGAAAAGGTGACACATTGGATGATGTGCACATGTTACTATGTAAAGACATGTCCGAACTCAATGGAATAGCAATCCATGTTAACTACAATGTTTTCTGTGAGATAGTGGAGATGCAGCACGTACCGTTTGAAAATTGCCGTCTGACAGAAGAAGATGAAAACGGTTATGTGGCAAAAATAGCAGTACATCCAGACTGGAGCGGAAAGAAGACACGTAAAGGGAAAGCTCTGCAGGTCAAGAAAGAAAACATCGACTATATAGATGTTTTTAACCCTCAAAAAGATGTGATACTGGCTCAAATAGAAGCTGCCGGAGGCATTGAATACTACAAAGGTCAAATCCTATGGGTGTCAATGGCCGGGAAAAATACTTATCCTGTCGGGAAAGGTGACCGAGTGGCTACAGAAATGAGTACCGATGAAGGGCTGTCCAATGTCAAGTACAGAAATGTACGAAATAATTTCTTCCCTGGCGCTATGGTATTCACCAAAAAGGGATCGAACATAACCTTTGACGAAGAAGGCAACGAAGTGAAAGATACAGACGATGACGACAGTTTCTCAAATACACTCATCCAGTTGCAAGGTGATACGAATGCAGGAAAGATTATGGAAGTTACTTTAGAAAGCGATGAGGAAAAACCTGAAATAATAAATCTGAACTCACAAAATTACGACAAAGAATTTACCGTTACTGACGCAAGTGTGGTTGAACGTATTTATTCAGCTTATGGCCAAGAGCCATGGTATTGCATCCGTATTGGTAAAGTCGGATTCTCAGGCGATATTTTGGAAGATGCTTTCGAGTATTACAATTCTATCGTAAGCAAGCAACAGCGCTTAATTGAGCGTACCTTTAGCCGTATATTCAGCTATTGGTATGAGGTAGTCAACCCCTCTAATGATTATAGTGTTGAACCATTAAAGTATGTACGAAATGCAGCAGTATCTAATAACAACAGATGAGGTATCGGCTTTGTCTCGCGGAATGTCTGTACATCTCGATCCTGACAAGATAGAAACCTACATCCGTGAGTCGGAGAATATCTACATCAAATCAGCGTTGGGAGACGAACTGTTCCTTGACGTGAAAAAAAATCCTGAAAAATACCAGCTACTGCTTGACGGAGGTACTTATGAAACTAAATGTAAAAAGAAGATAATCATCACTGGACTTCGCGTAGCTTTGGCTTATTATACCTATGCCTGTATTGTCAAAAATGGAGATGGGAATGTATCCCGTTTCGGCTTCGTAAACAAGGAAGGTGAATATAGCAGTCATACAGTATTCAAGGAAAAGATGATGGTGTATAGCGATGCATGTAGTATAGCTGACCGCTACCTGAAAGAATGCGTGCTTTACCTAAAAGAATGCGGTATGCCACTTTATAACGGTGAAGGGAAATTAAAATCTAATAGAACTGTTTTTCGTGTAATAGGAGAATGAGCGATTCTGTTGACATATTAAAGAAACTGGCTCTTCAAGTAAGAAACGCATCTACAGAAGGAGAGAATACAGCTGAAAGGATTGGGCGCATATTTATCGGGATTCTAGAAAACATGGATAATTCCGATTTAGAAAAGCTCACCAAATACTTTTTGCGCAAAGACAAGGAGGATTCTACAAATTTTCTTTTATCATTATTGGGCGGAACTGTCATTAAGAAATACGCCAAGTTCGGTGATTTCGTTACTGGTGTATTAGGTGGATACATAGACGAAAAGGGCAATCTTGAAATGGAAAGCGGTGTATTTCGTAAGCGTTTGTTTGTTCCTGAAATAGCTTATAACCGTACAACCTATTTCAAAGGACGTATGGTAAACTCCCCCGGTGGTGGTTGTACCGTATTGTCATACGTGGATAACGGCGATGGAACCTACACCATCACTCCCGATCTGACGGATGCGGACGGATTGAGCCAGTTTGTTGATGACATCCTTACCACCTATTTTGTGACTAAAAATAGCGAAGGCAAGCTGAACGGCTTTGAAGAAATGAAATTCCGGGTGACTGCCGCAGATTATACAGCCAAGAAGTTTACTGTCATTCCCCGTCCGGGGCATTCTGACTGGAAACCTGCCGAGCAGATGGTATTGGCACAAACAGGTAACTTTACGGACCCGGAACGTCAGACTTATATACTTATTGATTCAGTCAACGGAAATAACTGTATTACATTCTTTGACAATGCCAATACCTGGGATCCGGAACCGGCACAGGTAAAGAGTTGGTTCGGTAAGAAAAAGGGCATGACTGTAGCCGGTATTAATGCGGACAATTACTCAGCCGTTCTTCAGAACATCATCATGACCGGGCTTATCTTTCAAGTTGACGAGATCACCGGACAGACAGTTCGTGTACCTTTGGACAAAGGTGAATGGGTTGCAGGTAAGTACGCCTACTATGACCGGGTGTCACATAACGGGGCTTTGTGGTTGTGTGTTGATGATAATGGAACAACAACAGAACCGTCAGATGATAATCCGGCATGGCTGAAACAAGTGGCGGAAGGGCAAAAAGGTGATCCGGGCCTATCTATAGTCGGTGGTGGTCATTGGGAATCCTCCAAAACCCCGTACAAAGCCAATACAATGGTCACTCTTGCCAATTGTGTCTTTATATCCAAGGTGGAAACCTCCAATCCTCCCATCAGAATATTGCGTGTCAAAGGTGGCAATTTCTTAAGGAAGAAGGACGGTGGTTACTATCTTGCCGGGAAACCTGCCGACTGGGAGGTTAACGAGGATTGGAATATGTTGCTTGACGGGCGTGAGCTAAAAGGCGAGAGCATCACTTTCCTAGGTGAATTTGCCACGGCTCCTGCCAATCCGAAAAATGGTGATTCATACCGTAACACGACTGATCGTGCTACCTACATCTATCAGGACGGAAGATGGCAGCTTATGATATCGGACGGAAAAGACGGTAAGGGCTATGAGTATATATATACAAGAGGCAATATCATAGATAACACCCCTGAAAAGCCGGACAGTCAGCAGAAAGATGGTTATATTCCGGAAGGCTGGACGGATAATTATCTTGGTACGGACGCAGACCATCAGGTTGAATGGGGTTGTACACGTTTTAAGGAAAATGGCGTATGGTCTGAGTTCAGTGATCCGGCTGTGGTGCATCGCTGGAGTAAGGACGGGGAGAATGCCATCATGGCGGACTTCGATAACGAGATGGTCAATGCAGCCCTTACTTCAGATGGAAAGGTCGTATCCTCACAGACTTGGAATACAACTGTCAGTATGTGGTATGGAACGGAAAAGCTCACGCTTGACAGCATCACCTGTACACCTGACACAAATCTTCTGTGTGCGACAGACAAGAATACGGGAGTGGTGACAATATCGGTATCTGCCGGAGCTACTCTTGCTGCGACAAACACGGTGAAGATCACAATCAGGGCTACAAAGAACGGGCAGCAGTATTCCCGTGATCTGTCATTCACTGTAGCCGGGGTCCGTGGAGGTGCGGACGGTTCAGATGCCGTGCTATACAGTATAATCGTTTCTGCCACTTCTGTAAGCAAGGACAAGAATGGGAACTACAGCGTGTCTTCCGTATCATGTTACAGGCAAAAGTCAGTGGGAGGCGTGATATCCACCACAACGGACGGTACATTGAAATACAGCATAGACGGTGGAACAGAAACTACCATAAACAACAATACAGCCATATCAAGCGGAAACTTTACGAAGACATTGAAGTTTATCTTTTACGTGAATGACCAGATAGTGGATGTTGAAACCGTTCCCATGCTTTCTGACGGAAAGGATGGTGCTGACGGTGAGAGCATCACAGCCGCAGGTCATTGGGAGTCCGCCAACACTCCGTATGCGAAAAACAGCACAGTATCGTTTGCCGGAGGATCTTACTTAAGCAAGGTGAAAACATCCAATCCTCCCATCAGGATCGCAAGGTTCAAGAATGGCAGTTATCGTCGCAAAAAGGATGGCGGATATATCCTCGCCGGCAGATCTGCGAACCGGACGGTACATGCGGACTGGCAGGAGATGGTTGCCCCCGTCGGACCGTCGGCATCCTACTGGCTGGACAGTCCTGTCAGCGTGATCAACTTCACCAGTACGGGCACGCCATCCCCGTCTGGATTCCTTGTCACTTGCAAACAGAATGTGGCAGGCAATGTAAGCACGTGCAGCACGCTTTATCTGGCAGCCCGTAAGTATAACGGAAGCTGGCTGGCTCATGTAGGTGCTACCCTAAGCAATCAGATATCCGTTCCAGCGACAGCCGGATACACCCAGTTTGCCGTCCGGGCTTATCAATCCGCATCGGACGCGAACGCATGGAATAATAATTTTGTCGCTGAAAAAGGGGTGGGTGTTGCAAATGATGGCGCCATAGGAGCAACTGGAGCGACAGGGGCTTCTCCAAGAGATATGGGAGTATTCCAATCTGGTACTAGCTATGTATGGAACGCCAGCTATCGTGACAAGATCATCTACAAGTTCAATGGCGTGTATTATAATTTCCTTGTGCGGAACTATGGTGCCAGTGTAACCGCCGCCCCTACATCTGTCAACGGGGATTCCAATTGGGAAGCCATGCAGAAGTTTGTTAATATCGCCACTGACACCCTGTTTGCTACAGGAGCCAATATATGCGGATTCATGTTCACATATAAAGGAATGGATGCCAACGGCATACCTTTTGGAGATATAAAATCACAGAAGTCAACCAATGGTGTGCCCAACCTGATACTGAATTCCGAATCCGGTTATATTCATGGCATTAATATGGACATAGAAGGAGGACGTATCGGTCCGTTCTCCATCGCTTCGGGGATGTTGTCCTCAAAGATCCTTTATGAAAATGAAACAAATAAATACGTCGGTTTCAATCTGTCTGCCGGACAAATTGAGTTTTATAACGAAAGGACATTTGCAAACGTAAGAATCGGGGGAAACACGCAGTTTGTCACCATTGAAGGGATTAAGTATGATGCTGGAATTGACATACAGAGTCCAAATGTCATGATCGGGATGCACATCAAGACTCCAAGCATTCCTCTATTCGTGGAGGGAGGTAACATTTTCCTTCATCCGAACAATGACAGCTATGTTTCTCTTCGTGGCATAGTTGGCAACTGGAGGAACATATCCGTCAGCACTCCCCTGAATAACAATGATGATAATGTGATGTTTATTAATACGGGCAATATAGAAGTGACACTTCCTCCGGATGTTCCGGGACATACTATATACTTCAAACGTATGAGCGGCGGAGTAAGATTGACAGGAGGACGGATCCTGCCTGCTCCCGGAGGACAGGAGGTGTCTTATATTGATTTGGATTTTGCATCCGGCTTCATTAAGTGTATGGGTAATTATTGGGTTATGTTTTATTGCGGATAATTTAAATATAAAGTATGAGAATAAATTTTGCACAATTCCCTATTTATGATGGGATTAAAAAAGAAAAGCTTATAGCCAGTAACATCACTGAGGCCTTCGGTGACTGGATATATAAGAACGTAGCGGGCTTGAAGGCGCATCTCCTTGCGGAGAAAATCTTCAAGTCGACTGTAGATGGTGTGGAACTTGACGAAGAGGAGGTGGATATCATAAGACGTTCTACCCCTATGTTGTCCGGCTTGCTGGCCGATTCGTTGAATGATTATCTGGATAAAAAGAAGGAGGAACAACATGAAGATTGAGAATTTGGAACGCGCCAGCCGAATCAATGACGAACTGGCGAAACTGAAGCTGGCGAAAAATACATTGAATAACGGAGGCTATGTCCGTATCTACAGTAGCGCCCGGTCAAGTGCCGGATGTGTGGAACTGGATATAGCGAACTTCAATGACGAGGTGAATACGTGTATAGACAACCATATTGCTGAACTTGAATCAGAAATAGAAACGCTATGAAAAAGGTATATTGTAACAACCTTCTGGCAAAGGTGCTGCTTGCGTTCAGTTCTTGCCATACGATAACAATCGGTCCGTTTGTTTTAAGCAAGCGACCGGAAGAGAAAATCACTCAGAAAGTGAGAAACCATGAGTGTACCCACGCCCGTCAATGGGTTGAGATGGCAGTTGCCACCGGTACAGTTATCTGGATCTTGCTGTTGTGTTTTGACCTTTCCGCCTGGTGGCTGGTACTGGCCGGGCTGGCATTCTATCTCTGGTATGGTGTGGAGTGGCTGGTCAGGGCGGTACGGTTGAAGGATGCCGGCAGGGCGTATAAGACGGTATCGTTTGAGAGGGAGGCATATTCCAACGAGGATGATCCGAATTATATTGAGAACAGTAATTATTTTGCATGGGTGAAGTATTTGTTTTAATTTTAAAATTTGCATTATGGACTTGAATAATATAGTTGGCTTTAAAGCTGTGGATAAAAACGGCAAAGAACGACAGGTGACCGTCGATGAGATGACAGAATTAGTTTCCGCACGGATTGTTTCCGCTGCATCAGAAATATCAACATTTGCTGCCGCTGCGGCAGCCGGAACAGATGAGTTTGAGGACCAGTTGCCCCAGTCCGACACCTTCTCTTGGCTCCGTACTTTGGACGGTTCCAAGAACCCAACTTTAACATCTTCTTCGGCTGCCGCGAAAGTCCTGGGAGGACTTCTGCAAAATGGAAACTATATAAG
>ENA-ORTY01004609-ORTY01004609.1-human-gut-metagenome-genome-assembly--contig:-NODE-4609-length-10675-cov-2.126460_pt1 | contig 10675 bp, 10 predicted proteins | sample MGYA00241917_ERZ509198 | MGnify/ENA primary metagenome ERZ509198 (study PRJEB26280, sample SAMEA2338857) | human gut metagenome | biome: human gut; feature: human-associated habitat; material: faeces...
CATATCCATTTTTCGTAAAGAAGAACTTTGGCCACTGTCCCCTCTCGATAATAGCAAGAGCCTTTTTCTTTGCTGATTCAAGCGGTTCCGAAAGCATAATTGCCTTTACATTCTTTCTAATACTCTCTTCTGGTACACCACATACTTGTGCACGTCGTTCATCATCATGAATATCAAGGAATTCATAATTTGCCCAATTACTCATTTCCTTAAGCATACTGTTCTGTTCCAGCGGCCAGCACGCACCATTATATGGATATATTAGTTCTCCCGTAACCGGATGCTGAATTGCATATACCATTCCCTGGTGGGTAGCAGCTGATGGAGCGAAGGCATCACTCGTTCTCCACAGCGTATGATCATTGTCCGGATTTTTATAAACAGAATTCATCTTCTCTGTCCTAGGAAGCTTGTTAGGTTTCCAATTGGGCATTTTACTATATACCAATATACTTTCCACCTCGCTGCTTACACCATGAGCGTCATTTCGTGGAGAGTAGGTCTTCTGCCATGAAATATCTGCAACAAAACAATCCATACCAAAAATATCATCAGCCAAAACTTTTAAATAATGCTGACCATCTTTTCCAACACTTATCCAAATGCTTCCATCAGCACTAAGCAACTCACGAGCTATGGTAAGTCTATTTTTCATAAACACAAGCCATGTTGATAATTTGAAATTTGAGTTATACCCAAACGTATCCGCACTTTTATTGTCAACAAAATAATAAGGTGGATCGATATAGATACACTTTATCCTATTCGTGTACACTTTCTTTAACGAAGCTAATGCTAACAGATTATTGCCTTTGATAATCAGATTATCGTCGTCTTTGGTACTAACTGCTTTATGTTTGCCCTCCTCATCATAACGGATTGCTGATGAAAAGCATTTTGGATAAAGAAGTCGATCAACCTCGTCTGGGGACAGAGTTTCGTTATAGAATACTTCACCCCTCTTTTGATCCTCGGTTGACTGTCCTCCTTCCAAAAAACAATCTTTATATGGGAATACAAACTCTATACTCCCAGTCATTGACAGTAATCTTTCGCTTTCATCAGCAAGCCCTATTTTATTCTTAAATCGTGTATAGCTATCCGGAAGAAACTGACGGTTATTAATCACCCAGGCAAACCCAGTTTTATCAAATACTTTCACTCCGTCCACATCCGTAAAGAATCGGCTGCTTGTCTCTTCATTTTCCAGAAGGAGCCGGATGAGTTTAGCGTCCATCTTCATTGCAGCCTCATAGACCGCATTACGAAGAAATGTGCCATCCTCTGCCACAAATCTCTGATCTGATTTCAGTACCGTCAACACGGTTTCAAAAAAATTAGCCATCTTAATTGTCTCCTTCTTCTATGAATAGCTCCGGTACATTGTACTGGATTTCTTCCGTATCTCGTTTTGTCAGTTCATGCGGACAATTCAACAGTAATTGCTTGTATAACTTGGGATCATCACTATCCGGATCCCTGACATATTTATCTGCATTTCGCCGGATATATTCTGTAGATTCCCGTTTATATCCACTTCTCTGCAGAATGATCCGGAGCTTATTTGTGGTTCCATACTCGACAAATTCATGCCAGTCATTTGTAAATGGTTCATTCGGATGCTGCCGCTTATACTCTTCCGAGAATCTCAGAAAATAATTGGATAATCGGAAAAGCAGCACCTCTTCTATAGCCTCCAATGTATCCGCAATAATAATGTTCTTATGAAGTTGCGATCCGTTATATGGCTCCCACAGATCATACCGGACTTTCACATCCTTCTTTTTCTTGTCGTAATCCTGTATGCTGTCATTGATGATAAAGTTTAATCCATACCCCTGCATCCACTTGATAAGGAGCACAGCATACCACGAAAGCTTTGTATAATTATCGCCCTCGCCAAATCCCAGTGTGCCACTCTCATAAGTTCTCCACTTGAAGGCCTTCGCCAATTTTACAAGGAACTTATACGTTTCAGTATGATCTGCACCTCTCTTAGGATCCTTTATCTCCGGATAACACTCTCCACCTTGGATCAGATCTTCAATCCCATTGATCTGATCATGTGAGACATTAAGATCATCAATCGGCTTCTTTTTCTCTGTAGAAAACAGTGTACGTATCTTCTCAGCGTCCGTAATCGACAAATACGGATCAAACTCTCTCCTGACACGGCTTCTCCTGCAGGCAACGATATCCCCCAAAAGAATGAGCATAGTTTTCCTCATCAGATCATAATTGTTTTCACTCTGATCCTTCCTTGATTTTGGAATTTCTACCTCTCCGGCCAGCAGAGTCTTAACAATCAGCTTCTTCTGATTTGAATTCAGTTCATTCTCAACCGAAAGCTTCTGCGGTTCAACATCCTCCTTCAGTAATGTTTCATATTTTCGGAGATCATCCTCGCCTTCCTGTTCCAGAAGTCTTACTACAAACACATTTCCGTAAAGATTGTATTTTGCCCTGCCAACTCGTCCAACAAGATTCTTGAAATCAACGTTGGAAAACCTTCCGTATCCTTTTTTGAAGCTTGTTATAAACAGGTTCTCGGCAGGTAAATTAACTCCCTCCAGCAATGTGCTGGTACAAAACATGGTTTTGATGAGCCCATCACGGTAATAGTTTTCTAACTGCATTCGGATATTTGCCGGAAGATATCCAATGTGATAAGCAACCCCACGCTCAACCAGCTCAGCCAGGTAATACTCCTTATGAACTTCCTTACGGATTGATTCCGCAAGAGTTTTTAACTTGTCATCGTTCAAAGGATTCTGTTTCTTTGCATAATCCTGAGCAAAACGTATCGCATCAGCCTTTGACCGACAATATACAAGATTGTGCCTTGCTTCTCCAATCCTCATGATCACATCCGTAAGCGTATACTGACGGCTCATATCATGAAATTTGATGAACCGTTTTGAATATGAGTCAAATATACGTATTGTTCGCTCATAAAGATCTACGATATATTTCAACTGACTGACCGGAGCATATCGGCTTGCAATTATTCCGGAATCTTCCCATATCTCTCCCGATGAAGTAATCATATCGAGATACACCCTCGGATTCGGAATATTCGGTGACGCAAATATCACATGTGTATTACTCTTTCGATCTTCCAGCTGTTCTATAACCCTGTAATAAAAAGCGCTTCGCTTGTCCCCGGATGATATTTTATGAGCCTCATCAATGAACAGATAATCTATGCGCATATCTTCATCATCGAGAAGTATATAATGCATCCTCTCGGGTGTGACGACAAAAACATAGTTATGCTCTGTTTCCAATGCCAGCGCGCCGGAAGATGTAACAATCCGATAGTTTTTTTCTTTCAGCAATCCCTTAAGGCCATCGATCAACTCGCTTGTAACTTCATTGATAAGCGCCTTAGTCGGAAGAAGGATTGCAAAGTTCTGTTGCTCTCCACTCTGGATCTGATGCTTTATGAATACCCGCATCATATATGACTTGCCCATAGATGTAGGCGCTGAATAGCTAAAAAAACGCTGTTCAAAGCTATCATATATTTCTTTCTGAGCCGGGAAAAAGCGTGATGCTTCCTCTCCGGGAACAGTCAGGTATTCCATATTAAAATGGGCAAACAACCTTTCCAAAACCGTCGCCCCACGATACTCAGGAGTATATTTGTTGAACCCCAAAAAGTTCCCCGTATTTGTCAGCACCGATCCCAGGACATATTTCACATCCTCGTTGTCCCTGTTCATCTCATAGAGTAGAGCTGCTATTTCCTGCGCACGTGTCTTATGGACATCCGCGAGGCTTGTCCCATAGGACTTCGACAAAATGTCCGAAAAAGTGAGTGCATCATCAATATCCACTGGCTTTTCCTCTTTTTCATTCAACTGAAAAAGTCGCTTGGAATAGTTCCACAGGATATTGTGATATAGTTTATTCAGATATGCGTTTTCATCTATTTTAGAGAACAGATGCTCTCCAAAAGTAACTTCCCTGAACTCACTCATCAGAAGCACCTCCGATCTGAAGCAATCTGTCTACGATTTCCTTTTTATCCGCATCTGCATCCTTAAATGGAAGCAGATAAATATAAATAGAGTATCCCTCAAGGCCATGTTCTGTAATCTTTTGTTCAATATAAGAAATATTGGCCTTAATATCGCTCGCTGCCTGAGCTGCCACATCATCCTGGTACTGCTCTACAGACTTCCCAGATTTATCCACATCATCTATCGTATATCCAAGAAAGATACCAAACGCCGTTGTAGGTTTCTTTTCCTCAGCTTCTGATGGAAGAATAATCTTCTCTAACTGGTCTGAAACTTCCTTGGAAAAAGATTCCGCAAATATCTTCGATTCCACAAAGCGACGTTCTTTTTTCCTTCTGCTCTCCAGACGTTTTGCGGCTGCAAAAGCTGTATCTACAGCGGATTGAATGTTTCCATCTATCATAGATGCGCCTAATATAACCTGGCTGATTGGCGTAGGCACATCAGTGGTCAGGATATGTATACCGGAACTCTCACTTGTATGAATGCCTCCATAGGCTCCCAATTCAACCTTGCTCATGAATTTAGGTGCTTTCAAGACCTGCTCCAAAAATATATAGAGCATAAGTTCACTGAGCATATTCTCTGGAATCCCGCCGCCGGCATCGGCTGTCTGCTTTATATGATCAACAGCATCATAAGCGATGGAACCTATTTCATCTTCATCCATCAGCCTGTTTACCTCGGCTCGTGAATAAACATAATAGCCTATGTTATTACGAAGATATTTCCATAACCCATGATAATCAAAATCATAGTCATCAAACTTCATGCAGAATATCTGAAGATCATGATCTTTAGAGACTACAGATAGTCTTTCAGCTGATACCGGAGAAAAGACCTGATCAAACTTACCTCTGCTGGTAAGAGGAATAAGCGCGATGCCCTTTGGTGCGGATACCTCATAAAGTTTGATGGAATCCGTCATTTGGTCGTACGCAGAACAGTATGTCTTCTTGATTGATTTTGTAAACGTGGCCTCTTTCAGGTTATCTGTCTTCTCAACGGCAAATATGAATGTATCCGCCAGAAATTCTGATAAGACAAAATCATTCTTATTCCTTAACTCACCCTTGGTTAGTTCCCTGATTGTTCCAAGCAGCGTGGAATCAGGAATACCTTTATCTTTCAGGATAACGTTTTTAATAGCAAGAACGGCATTCTTTTTTCGAGACTCATCCAAGCACGGAATTATTTCCTTCACAAAGGATTTTTGAATATTTCCTGAACCCCGTTGACTCACCATCCTTGTCACTTCAGTGGGGAGATTCTGGCCCGCTGAATGGATCTTATTAAAATTCGGATAGGTATAAATCACCTCGTTGCCATTCGCGTCCACGTATGAAAAAGTATCCGCTCCATCCGGACATAATGCCAGCATGATTTTTTCGCAGAAGGGATCAAACTTGCGTTCAGCCGAAACTGCGCAAGATGTAAGCATCCTTACATAGGAGCCTATACTGAAGTGCTCCATCTGACTACCTCCTTCCATAATGTTATCCATGCCCGAACGCTGACTAATTCTCTCTGATTACATCAACAATATCACCGATATTGCAATCGAGAGCTACGCAGATTTTACCAAGCACATCCATACTCACAGCCTTATTCTTGCCCATCTTAGCTATGGTAGAAGATGTTATTCCCGTCTTGGCCATCAGATCCTTCTTCATCATTTTCTTATCTATCAACAATTTCCAGAGTTTGTTATAGCTATATTCCATCCGGCATCCTCCGCGCCTTTGCGCCAAAATTATACACTCCACCGATTTGATAGTATAGCACATATCTTCAATTTATTCAAGTCCGCATTTAACTTTATCGTTCTAACCTTGGAGATGTCAAAGGCAAATTGCCTTCCGAAATCATACTAATATAACCCTCGTGTGATCATTCTCTGTTTACTTCGCTCATTCCGAAAATCTTCTGATTTCATTCTTTTTCCATTCGTTTTTCCAAAACCAGAAATGAACTATTGTATGGTTGAGCGTTGGCCAATGCTCCAAAAACATAAAGGAGCAAAGAAATGAAAAAAGCTGAAAAAGAAAACTGGTTGATCAATCTCAAAGATGTCTCTTCTCAGGTTGATGCCGAAACCGTCAGGTTCGTCTGCGGAAAGTATGGCTCAAAGGATATTTACGGATTATCCACATCCGACTATCAGGAAGCCTGGAATGAATTATTTGACTATGCGAGAGATGCAAACGACTGACAAGCAAATGTCCTGAGCAAGACATAATAAAGGCTCTTCATACTGAAAACGCTACCTTTAGCGCTGAAGGAGGTTCTGCCGGTTTCAGTGTGAAGTAACAAGTAAACACCAGCCTTAAGCAGAACAGCTGGCTATTCAAGCAAAACAGGAGGAATACCTGTATGAATGGCCGACTGATTAAGACAACAGAATATCGCCATACGGTTTCCTCCGCGCAATTCAATGGAGGAAATCCGAGATGGACGATAACAAACTCAACCAGTACGCCGATAAGAAAGCGTACAACAACCTTCCCGTACCGGAAGGACAGTATCTTGCCCCGTTCCTTGTAGAGGACTGGGACACAGTAAAAGCGATGAACCTTTATCGCGACAACCTTGAAACCTGGCACTTTAGCGGTATTCCCGTTTTAGTTGCCTTCACGCCGGTCACAGCGGAGCAGTTTCCCGGCACCATGAAATTCTTTTGGAGCAGTGTGCGTACTCATATTGCAGAGTTACATGGCGATCCGAATGTAATTTCATATGACAAATTTTTGGATGATATGTCAGAAGAAGGTGAAGGCGGTTACGATCCTGCTCAGACGGAATCTTTCGAGAACACAACTCTGCTTGGTATGATCATTGATGATCTGATCCGCGAAGTTGGTGAGAAGAATCCCCGCTATGGCCGTATTCTGAATCTCATCAAGCAGGACTCTACAAAAGGTGAGATTCTTGATGCTCTTCTCGATGAATACGGCATCAAGAAAACGCAGGCCTATGCAGAAATCAAAGCTGCGCAGAAGTTAGCTAAGGATCTGTACTACGGCAATTAAGACTATTTAACAACAGTACAAAGAAGCAGCGATACTGGATTCGTTCCGGCACCGCTGCTTTATCAATGCTTTCTCTATTCAATTATTATCTGTACTTTTGCCCTCCGTATATTTTTTATAACCCCTTAAATTCAATTCGTTTATAAAAAATGAGAAAATGGCGTATTGAGGACTCCGCCGAACTATATAACATCAAGGTACGTGTCCTTCCATGCATATGATACGGCTCCGCATGATGGGAATGAAATATAATAACCACATTATTATCTGGACAATCCGGGCTGTGCAAACTCCAAAAATGCCCTGTGTTCTTACTTCGTATCGTCACATCAAACGGATCCTTATAGAGAACCGTAAAATATGTCGCATCCAACGATTCAAGCTCTTTAGCATCAAACATCGGCAGCCCCCTTTCTAAACCAAGCTTCCAAGGCCTGCTCTACAATGTTGTCTACCTGATTGGGATCCATGCCTTGAAAATATTTTTCAATAATCCTCCCAGGCACCTTATAACATTTTTTCTTGATTGGTTCCTTTCTCAGATAACGGCGTACAAATCCATCTGTTAAGGTTCCTGTATGGCTTCTCAGCCTGATAGCCATATCAGTGGTAAGCTTTGTGCCGGTTTTCTTTGCCACCTCATACACCATCTGCTGTTCATTCTCAGGCAGGAATGCCAACTGAATCGCCACCTTCGTATATAATGTTCCCCGATCCAGCATATCCTTAAGCGGATCTATCAGATCATTCAGCTTCAGAAGTCTGCCAACCGAGCTGCCGGATAACTCGTATTCTTTTCCAACCATATCTCTCGTGGTCAACTTCTGGTCACCGTGACCAGAAGTTATAACAGCCTCTTTTCCTTCCAAACGAGCAATCTCATTGAGAATATCATTTCGCTTACCCTGACATGCCCCCTTCTCATACCTTGCCTTCAATACTGCTGCCTTCTCAGAAATAGCCAGATCAGAAAAGGATCTCTGCATCAGATTTGTTTCAATCACATACACATACGCTTCTTCTTCCGACAGATCTTCCTTCACGATTGCCGGAATCTTCTTAAGACCGGCAAGCTTTGCAGCATTCCATCTGTTATGTCCTGAAAGCATCTCAAACCCCGCATCCATTTTCATAACAATAACCGGATTCAATATACCATGCTCCTTAATGCTTTCCACCATATCGTCCAGCCTATCCCCTTCATATAAATGAAAAGGATGATTGTGAAAAGGCTTTATCTTATCAACTGAGATTTCTGATATTCCCTTACCGGACACGACCGGCATATCCTCCATCAGAAGATCCACAGCGTCATTAAATACTTTTCTTTTCGGTGCATTAGCCTTCATAAGCGATTACCTCCTTTGCGAAATTCATATATGCAATACAAGCCTTGCTCTCCGGTGCATACTCTAAAAGCGGTTCTGAATAATAGACGGATTCCCCAACTTTCACTGTATTGGGAATGAAACTCTCAAAGATTCTGATCTGTCCCTCAAATGTATCGGTGACCTGCTCAGTAATAACCTTGCAAAGATTCGTTCTGGAATCGCACATTGTCAGTAGTATCCCCGTTACAGAAAGCTTAGGATTCACACGGTGCTTAATCTTCCTCACCATCTTCAAAAAATCCTGCATCCCCATCATTGCCAAAAGTTGAGGATTGACGGTAATAATCACTTCATCTGCCGCAGCCATTGCATTTATATTCAACGCCCCTAGCGAAGGTGACGTATCCAGCAGAATATAATCATACTGATCTCTCAGCGGTTCCAGTATTCCGGAAAGCATTTTCTCAGCTCCCATTTCCAGCCTTAGCCTGGCATCCACAGCTGACAACACCATAGATGATGAAATAAAATCAACGCCGTTTCTGACCTGAATATAAACATCCCTTTCTGGTAGATCTTCTTCATCAATCTGAGCCATCATAAGGTGACCGATTGTAGTGGAAACAGTTGCAGGATCCTCTACTCCAAAGCAGGTTGAAAGGTTCGCCTGACTGTCAAAATCGACAGCCAGAACCTTTTTCCCAAGTTCTTTCAAAGAATACGCCAGGTTATATGTCGTTACCGTTTTAGATACGCCGCCCTTCATAGATCCGGTCATAATAATCTTTCCCATAATCTCACGCCTCCTTTGCCACACCATAACCAGTGCCGTTTTCTGCCACAAACTGAGTGCGGAGCTTTTCCTGTTCTTTTCTGAAACGCTTCTGCAGATTAGCCATTTCCCTCTCCATAAACTCCTGCTCAGCCTTTTTAAGTTCTGCACGTTTTGTATCCGGCTCAATGACAATCTTTCCGTTCTCACATTTGACGGAAACATATTCTCCAATCTCAAACCCCAGCTCTTCAAGCCACTTTCCCTTCAGCATGATGGTCGGAGTCGCCTGATACTTATATCCGCTCATTCCATAGATTTTGACGCTTCTTGTATTTTTATTTGCCATAACTGTTATCTCCTTTTCTGCTTGTCTTAGATTTTCAAGTTTTACATAGTCTTATGTACCAATCTGTGCTATACTCTTCACAGATATCCAGAAAAACACAATTGGAGGAAACATCATGAGTGCTGATAAACCAGGCTCTTATAAAGGCTTAACCGAAGCTCGTAAAAGAGCGAATAAAAAATATAATGATCGATTCGTCGAGATAAAGGTACGTGTCACCCCAGAGAAGCGTTCCATCATTAAGGAACACGCTGAAAGTATGGGTGAAAGTGCTACCGCCTTCATAAACAGAGCAATCGATGAAGCCATGGCCAGAGATCAAAAATCCGATCCCGAAAACTAAAAAATCCGGTGACGCATGGATACATTTCCACACATCACCGGATGATTCTTCGTTTCATGAACAATCTCCTTTGTGTAATTCTTCTATAAAAGCATTTTCAGAATAGGCTCTCCACTTAAATAGTCATCTGTTTTTCTTACATTAAGTGGTCTAAATCTGGTCTAAATTCAGTTTTGAACATTCCTCACATACCGAAATCACTCTGTTTCTCGAACTTTCTACGAATGTTGCCCCAGCAGACGAATAATATTCGTATCATAAAAAGCTCTCCTAACTCGGTATTTTCACCACTTTTTTGCCCTTTTCAAATGGTCTAAATGTGGTCTAAATCAGAAGCATAAGTCCTCGCAAACGCTGTATTTATAAGGGTTTTCGAGCAAAGTGCCGCATATTGCCGTGGCAGATGAAAAGTATTTTAATCATCATTATACCTGATTATAAGCCTTTGCAACTCTATTTCTTTGTGCAAGTTTAACAAGTCGCAAAGGCTCTTTCTTTATAAATCTACGTCTCTCTACATAGGTTTTTGACCATTTGGTGTAGGAAATGGCGTAGGAAAAACCTTGATTTTTATAGTAATATCAACCAATTATTCTAAGCTTTGATTGTGCAGTTTCACTATTGAAATTGCAAATTTTTGCCATAGACTCTTCGGCTTTTTCATAGCTGTTATGGGTGTACACGTTCATCGTTACGCTGACATCTGCGTGTCCCATTAAGTATTGCAGACTTTTGATATCCATACCTGCGTTTGCCATATTCGTGCAAAAGGTATGACGGAATACATGTGGATGTGTCAAGTATAGGACAAAAAAATTTTTATTTT
>ENA-ORTY01004621-ORTY01004621.1-human-gut-metagenome-genome-assembly--contig:-NODE-4621-length-10659-cov-2.460392_pt1 | contig 10659 bp, 10 predicted proteins | sample MGYA00241917_ERZ509198 | MGnify/ENA primary metagenome ERZ509198 (study PRJEB26280, sample SAMEA2338857) | human gut metagenome | biome: human gut; feature: human-associated habitat; material: faeces...
GATCTCTTTATGAAAATATCTTTCCAATGAAAGATATCTCCTTCCAAGGATAAAAGTCCTGCCATTTCTGGAGTCATAACAGGTCATCAGATTATGAAGTCCAAGATCAATAGATAAATAATGTCCATTCTGAGAAAGCTGTTCCGGCTCTTCAATCTCATAGATAACAATAAGGTCGCATTTTCCGTTTTCCGGTGGATAGATCCGCAGCTGTTTTATATGATCCATGTCCCTGAAAATCTTATTTTCAAGATATAGAAATTTTTCATGGATCCCGTAGGTTTCTTCCATATAGCTTTTCAGATCCTTTGGCAGAGACAGCCGCAATCGGTCTGAACCTTTCTCATGCCGGATCCCCATCTGCATGTATGTGACCGGTATATTGTCCTGTTTAAAACGGGGCGGATTTGGATCTTTGATCCCTCCGGTCTTTTTCAGGACATAAAAAGATTTCCATGCTTTGTCCAGCTGCTTGCAGGTCTCCTGCGCTGTCTGTGACGGAAGCTGTTTATACCACAGATTTCCTTTATGTGCTTTTTTCTGATAATACCAGTCAGGATACTTTTCCAGTCCCAGTTCTTTATAATGACGCCGTTCATAGTTGCAGATATTCCAGAGTTTGGATGCTGCATAACACATATGCCCTATGATATTGGAATATTCCTGACTGATCTTTATGGATGTTTTATGTGACAGCAGCATCTCCATTCTCCTTCTGATTCATAATTTCTACTATGTTTATATTATAGCACAAAATGCTCTTGTTTTTCAACGCAGATCTGACCTGCTTTCTTCCGAAAACAAATACAAGAATCAGGAGATATAAGAAATCAATCTTTGTTGTTATATTTTTTGTGCGGATACGCACAATCCTGTGCTTTCATCTCGGTAATTGAATTGCAGAGGATTCCCACCTATTGTCCTAAATAGCTTGAGACTGTTTTTTTACTATGTTATACTGGATGTATTGAGAGAATCAACGGGGTTTTTATTAAAAAGAGGAGGCTTTTCTATATGAGAGAGGTAAAAGCAGTAAAAATTAACGCGGCAGATTTTGCACCGTATGGAACATTCTACAGCATGACAGAACCGGAGGGACATCCGCTGGAAGGTGAAATCCATAAATTTTATCCAGATCGTATTTCTGGTGCCTGTGTCGGAAGTATGGCATTTTCTCCGCTTGCTGTCCGCAAAGATGAGAGAATTATTAAAGCAGCGGAATATCATACAACTACATGGGAGGGAATTGTTGCGTTGGACGATGACATGATTATTCATGTTGCACCGGCATCCGGCGGCACACCTGTCCCGGAACTGACGAAGGCTTTTCTTGTGCCGAAGGGATACATGGTAAAACTGAATGCGGCAATCTGGCATCTCTGTCCGCTTCCGGCAAATAACGAAGTACTTCATGCAATGATCATTCTTCCGGAATGTACTTATGCAAATGACTGTACAGTAGTTGATTTTGACGAGAAGGACTGGTTTAAGATTACCGTATAAAAAGTCTCCGGGTTGAACCCGGAGACTTTTTTCCACGAAGATCATAATTTTACAGCAGTTTCTTTTCTGTGAAAAAGAATTGTACAGATCAGTACAGTAAGTGGAACGGAGAGTACGATTCCGAAACTTCCGGCAAGTCCCTGCATGATCGCAATACCAATATTGTTTGAGTTGATGATCTGCTGATATGGAAGATCATAGGCATAATCCAGAAGAAGCGTACTTACACTGCTTCCTGCGAATGCAAGAATCAGGGTATTACTGTCAGTTCCCATCATATCTCTTCCGACACGCATTCCGGCCTTAAACAGTTCTTTTCGTGTGAGGGAAGAATTCTGTTTGTAGATCTCATCAATGGCACTGCTGATGGACATGGCAACATCCATGACAGCACCGAGACAGGAGATCAGAAGCCCGGAAAAAAGAAGTCCGCCAACCTGGATCCGGTTGGTATTCCACAGAGTCATCAGCGTTTCAATATCAGATACATTGTAGCCGGAAATGCCGGATGCTTTGCTGAAGCACCATGCAGAGATACCGGCAAGAACAACACCTGCCAGGGTGCCCAGTGTAGCTGCACAGGTTTTCTTTGTCGGTCCGCCGATCAGATACATAGTGACCAGTGTGGTAAGAAAACAGATAAATACTGCTGACCAGAATGGTGAATATCCAAGATACACAAGCGGAAGATATACAAAGATCACGCAGAAAAAAGTAAAGATCAGGCCAAGACATCCTTTGATCCCCTGTTTACCGCCGATGATGCATAATGCAAGAAGATAAAGAAGGGCAAAGATGTAAATAACCCACTCACGATCCTGAGAGTAAACGCTGGCGATCGTGGTCTCACCGGCAACGCTCTGCATGACAATGACCTTCATTCCTACTGTGCAGGCTGCACCAAAAAGATAACCGGAGCTGCTGGTGACATCAAGTTCTTCTCCCTTTCGTACACCAGTGAGCATTTTTACCCGTACCTTCTGTTCTCCTACACGGGTTCCGTTGGAATCGAGATTATCCTGAAGGATTTCTGTGACTTTTCCCTTTTCAAATGTCTGCCCCGTCCGGACAACCAGTTCTGTTTTTTCTACCTGATTAAGCTTAAAGACAAAAACAGCGAACACACAGACAAGTAAAAGATAAATAAGATACCGGACTGCTTTTTTTCTGGAAAGCAGCCCGGTAAATCTGGTGTGAGTCATACGAGTTCAGATCCCCTTAATTTGCAGAATCGTCGGCTTCAGTATCAGAAGCATCTGTGGTGTCAGCAGATGTATCTGTACCGGATTTCTGGATGGTAAAAGTATCATCGATAGCTTCAGTTTTGCCATCATCGGTGATCTGGTAAGTGTCGATGGAGAAGGAATCAGCACTCATTGTGATGACGGAATAACTTGGAAGCCAGTTCTGGCTGCGTGCTGCTACATAATCCTGCTGTGTGGAGAGCAGTTCGTAATATTTGGAACCGGAAGCGGAGTTTGCTGTCATGTAAAGGATTCCCTGAGGATCTGTTACAGTATTTCCGTCTACATCCTCAATTGTATAGCAGTTGTTGTCCTCGTGGAATGCATCGAGAGCAGCCTGTGCATCAGTATTGCCTTCTTCCGGAGCAAGTGTGATCTGATCGCCGGTATCTACATTTGTAGCGTGATCCCAGTCATAGTCCGTGCCGTCTGCGTTTAAACTGAACTCATAGTTCTGATGAGTCTGTCCGTCACCGTAGAGCATTTTGGAACGGCTGTAGGTGTGGTCATGACCCTGGAGAACGACATCAATATCGTTAGCATCAAAGACAGGAGTAAGCTGGGTACGAAGGATCATACCATCTGTATCAGAATGATCAAGACCGGAGCCGTAAATATCCTGATGGATAGTTACGATACGCCATTTTGCATCCGGATATGCCTTTACAGCCTCCTCGATGGTTTTCTGATGCTCTGCCACGTTATAGTTGTTTGTATTAAGGACAATGAAAAGTCCTTTGCCATAGCTATAATAGTAATCACCGCCGGCAGCAGTTTTTCCGTTGTCTGTATTGTTCGGGTTGTTAAAATGGTAGGAGTAATCAGGATTCAGAGAGTCATGATTACCGATGGTTGTTGCTACCGGAAGGCTTTTCAGTGCGTCTGCACTCAGATAGGAGGCGTATTCCTCTTCTTTGGCTTCACCGGTTTTGTTTACCTGATCACCGGCAGAGATGACAAAGTTTACATCTGGATTTTCAGAAAGTGCGGTATTCAGTGTACGATTCCAGGAAAAGCCATCGTTCTCGGCAGCAGTATTAGCTTCACCGGATTCGTTGGTCAGTTCGGCACCATCCTGGGTCTGACCTTTGGAAGCACCAATCTGCGGATCGCCTACATAGAGGATTTTTACGGAATCTGTTTTCTGTGTTTTATATTCGCACACGTCTGTCTGCTGACCGTTTTTCTCTACTGTGTAGTAGTAGGTTGTCTCTGGTTCAAGTCCGGTTACAGTTACGTGATTATATTCATATGCTTTATCGCCGGTAAGTTCCTGATCTACATCGCTGGCAGTACCCTCGAAGGTTTCAAGATTGTCTTTATCGGTTCCGAAATGGACAACAGGAGTAGCAGTACTGTCACCTTTTTCGCTGTACCATGCAAAGTTAAGCTGTGTGTCATCTGCACCCGGAGTGAGAGATACTTTGGTAAAATCTGCTGCCGTATCTGCCCAGCTGGAAGTCCAGTCAGACCATCCGGAATCAGCACCGGTAACGCTGCTGTCTGTGTAGTGTTCTGTGGATGCATAAACGGAAGGACATACAGTTGTAATGGAACAAAGAGTTAAAAAACCGACAATCAATTTTCTTTTCATAATAATATAAACTCCTTTAAGAGATAGATAATTAAAATGTAATAGATATTTGTTGGATCCAATCCTTACCCTCAGTCGACGCTGTGAAGTATATCACTGTAATTTTCAGAAAACAATAGCATTTACGGAGGTTTGATTGAGATTTTACAGAATCTTCATATAAAAAATATCGACGCATTCAGTTCGGATTACAGAGAATGAAGGGAACAGAAGGCTTTTTGCTTGGAAACCTGTAAAATATGTGATATGGTAAGATGAAACAGAAAAAATGAGGAAAACTATATGAACCATAAGATAAGAGTTCTTTTTCTGGATATTGATAATACTCTGCTGGATTTTGATGCAGGTGCTGCATGGGGAATGGAGCAGTGCTTCCGGAAGGCAGGACTGGAATACAGATCAGAAATGTTTCCTGTATTTACAGAAGAAAACAACAAAATATGGCAGAGGATTGAGTGCAGAGAGCTGACTATGGACGACCTTTTTTATGTGCGCTGGCAGGCAATCCTTGCACATCTCGGACTGGAAGCGGATGGAGTCGAAATGGAAAAGGAATTCCGCAGACTGCTTCATCTGACTGCGATTCCGGTGGAAGGTGCAGAAGAACTTCTGGAATATCTACATAAGAAAGATTACTGTCTCTGTGCTGCAAGTAATGGTCCTTACGAGCAGCAGATCAATCGTCTGAAAAGTGCAGATATGCTGAAATATTTTGACCATTGTTTTGTTTCGGAAAAGATAGGGGCAGATAAGCCGGGAAAACAGTTTTTTGACGGTTGTATGAGGATTCTTCCGGGAGTGCAGCCAGAAGAATGTATGATGATCGGAGATTCCCTGACAGCAGATATTGCAGGCGGGAAACTCTATGGGATGTCCACCTGCTGGTATGTGCCTTCGGTGGAAAAATATAACGAAGAAAAATCAAAAAGTGGAAAACCGGCAGAGTATATTATCCATGAACTGAGAGAATTAAAAAATATTCTGTAAAAAGAAGAGGAAAAAACATGAACAATAACACAGACAAAGGATTACAGGGCAACGAAAAAATAGAAGAGGCGATTGCAGGGCTTCAAAAAGAAACCACACAGGAAATGCTGGCACATACGCTTACCGTGATCCGCCGCTGTATGAAAGCGAACGGTCAGTTCATCATTGCTGTGGAACCGCCAAAGGGAGATGGACAGATCCGACTGGAGGCGATCAAAACAGAGGACGGAAGAAGTTGGTGGGCGGCATTTACCAGCTTTGAGGAAGAACTGAAAGGGGGCGGAAGTGTCAAATCTACCTTTCTTACAGATATTGACAGATTATTTGAAACCGCACTTACTACAGAGGGAATCGAAGGTGTGATCCTTAATCCCTGGAACCGCACGATCATGTTGGATAAATACCTGATCAAGGTGATTCTGGGAAAAAATATATAAGATTTTTTCTGAAATAAGTCTATAAAATTTTATCATAAGTTCAGGTATAATATTTCCCATCACAGCAGATAATGTCATCGTATTGCAAAATCAAAGAGAGGAAGCGTATACGATGATATTAAAAGAAAAGGAACGTACCACGATTGAAGACTTACAGACACAGGAAAAAAGCTGCATTGAAAAATACGGAAGATATGCGCAGCAGGCGAAAGATCCTGAACTGAAGAATCTTTTTCAGATTCTGGAAAAGAAGGAAAGAGAACATTATGATTCTCTTGACCGTGTACTCAGAGGAGAAGTCCCGCAGTGTAACTGCAACGACAATGCAGGGAAAGAGTATCAGCCGAAGGCTGCCTATACGGCGATGAGTTCCCCGGAGGACAAACAGCTGGATGCTTTTCTGGCGACGGACTGTATTGCGTCAGAAAAGCTGGTATCAGGAGAATACAATTCAAATGTATTTGCCTTTGGTGACAGTGGAGTTCGTAAACTGCTCGCAGATATTCAGGTAGAAGAGCAGAATCATGCAGAGATGCTGTATAAGTACAAAACAGTAAACGGCATGGCATAAGATAACAGGTTACTGTGAACGGAGTGAACAGTAACGATAACAGAAGATGAGGGCACAGCTCAGATAAAATGAGCTGTGCCCTTTTTGCTTTAAAGGAAATTAGTCAATCATACTTCCGGATAATACTCTCTGAGGAATGGAACGGAGAAGGTTTCCATGGCTTCTCTGAGATCCGCTGTATTTCGTGGCCCGTAAAGTGGCAGACAGGTAAAATCACGGCAGGTAAGATATCCAAGAACGGCCTGAGTAAGAGAAATCTGATATTCCTCCATCAGTCCGTGAAGTCCCTCGGCAATCTTGAGATTCTCAGGCGTATAGTATTCGGAATCTTTTACAGCGGCTGTTCCACTGGCATATAATTTATGGAAAAATCCACTGCATACAGACATATATGGCATGGCCAGATTCTGAGGATTTTCTGCGTGATACTTCTGCATCTCCTGATCCATGATGGCCAGGGTGTCATCTGCAGGCGGACGCATGGAGGCGGAACCGATATTAAACAATGCCTCATTTGCCGTGAAACCGCGGTATCCTTTGGATGCGGCATAGGCATCTGCTTCTTTCATACGTGCGGTACTCCAGTTGGAGCAGCCATAGTAACGGATTTTTCCCTCTTTTCGGAAATTTTCCATTATTTCAATTAATTCTCCTGCAGGAATCGCTTCATTATCTCTGTGATAAAAATAGATATCAATATAATCTGTACCAAGTGTACGAAGAGAAAGTTCCAGATCCGTACGCATGTTTTCGGCAGAAATCCGTGAAGCGTGCATATCAGGGGTGGCAGAAGTCATATCCGGATGTCCGCCCTTGGTGAGTAATATAACGTCATGACGTTTCCCGCTCTGACGGAGCCACTGACCAAGTACACGTTCACTGCGTCCGATTTCAGAAGGAATCCAGTCAGAATATACGCGGGCAGTGTCATAAACATTGCCACCCATGTCCAGAAATGAATCAAAAATCCGATAAGCATCCTCACCATCCCATTTGATGCCGGCATTTACACAGCCCATTCCCATTGGAGAAAGTTCGAGATCTGTATTGATAAGAGATATTTTTTTCATATAAATAAGTACCTTTCCTGTTGTGTGATATAGAAATAGAATCAAATATATCCTTATTATAGCTATAGTTGGTACACAGGTCAAAGTTTTTTGAAGGTTTCTATTTTACAAAGATTTTACAGGGTTACGATTTTGTATTTTACTTTTCTTCCATATAATTGCACTTGTCAATGAGGAAAACAAAAAAATTAAATAAAGCAAAATCAAGAGGAGAGTTATTTATTATGAAGAAAAAATTTCTTGCAATCGTAACAGCAGCACTTATTGGAACTACCGCTTTCGCATCTGTAGCAAGCGCAGCAAGCGGAACCATTGATGTAATTTCCCGTGAAGATGGTTCAGGAACACGAGGAGCATTCATCGAGCTGTTTGGGATTGAAGAAAAACAGGGTGATGAAAAAGTAGATATGACAACAGAGGATGCAAGCATCACAAACAGCACTTCCGTTATGATGACAACTGTATCAGGTGATGAGAATGCAATCGGATATATTTCCCTTGGTTCTTTGAATGACACTGTAAAAGCAGTTAAGATCGACGGTGCTGAGGCATCCGCAGAGAATGTTGCAAATGATACATACAAAGTATCCCGTCCATTCAACATCGTAACAGGTGAGAAACTCAGCGATGCAGCTCAGGATTTTGAAAATTATATCATGAGTGCTGACGGACAGCAGATTGTAGAGGACAACGGATACATCAAAGTAGCAGATGATGTAAAAGCTTATGAGCAGAGCGATGCAGAGGGGAAAGTTGTTGTAGCTGGTTCTTCATCTGTAACACCGGTTATGGAAAAACTGAAAGAAGCCTATGAAAAAGCAAACGGCGGAAAGATCACAGTAGAAGTACAGCAGAGCGATTCTACAACAGGTATCACATCCGCGGCAGAGGGAATCTGCGATATCGGTATGGCTTCCCGTGAACTGAAAGATGAAGAAACAAGCGAAAATCTTACAGCAACAGAGATTGCAAGAGATGGTATCGCAGTTGTAGTAAACAATGACAATGACATTGATGATCTGACCAGTGATCAGGTAAAAGCTATCTTCACAGGTGAGACTACAGAGTGGGAAGACCTGGCTAAATAAGACATATACAGACTGACAGAACAGGGTGCCCGGTTTATTCCGGGCTTCCTGTATGTCTGAGTACATTGATTGCATATAAAGGAAGCGCCAGCAGCGCATCCGCTAAGTTGGAGAGAGGAAGAGTCCTGTATGAATAGATTTAAAGAACAGGCCATGAAAATTGTTTTTATGGTGGCTGCCTGTGCTTCTGTCCTGGCAGTATTTCTGATCTGTCTGTTCCTGTTTGCGAACGGACTTCCGGCCATCGCAAAAATCGGGCCGCTTAAGTTTCTTCTTGGAACCGTATGGAAACCATCCAATGACAAGTTTGGAATTTTTCCAATGATCATTGCAAGTATCTATGTGACAGGTGGAGCAATCCTGATCGGTGTTCCGATCGCACTGTTCACATCAGTATTTATGGCACGCTACTGTCCGCAGAAAATCTATCGTCCGCTGAAATCAGGAATTGAACTGATGGCTGGTGTACCGTCTATCGTATATGGATTTTTTGGTCTGGTCCTTATGGTACCACTGATCAGAAGTACTTTTGGCGGCACCGGAACGAGCTGGCTGGCTGCTTCACTTCTGCTGGCGATCATGATTCTGCCGACGATTATCGGACCTACAGAATCCGCACTTAGAAGTGTTCCGGAAAGCTATTATGAAGGTTCTCTGGCACTGGGAGCAACAAAAGAAAGAAGCATTTTTATGGTTATGCTTCCGGCAGCGAAATCCGGTATCCTTGCAGCAGTTGTTCTTGGTATCGGACGTGCAATAGGTGAGACAATGGCAGTTATTATGGTAGCAGGAAACCAGGCAAGAATGCCGGTAGGACTGCTCAAAGGTCTTCGTACCATGACTGCAAACATCGTAACAGAAATGGGTTATGCTACAGGGCTTCACAGAGAAGCACTGATCGCAACAGGAGTAGTACTTTTCGTGTTTATCCTGATCATCAACCTGAGTCTTTCTTTACTGAACAGGAGGTCAGAACATGCAAACTAATGCAGCAGCAATAGATCCGGCAACGGAAAATATGGAAAAGAGAAATCAGACATCAGTATCGGACCGCATCCGTTCCTATCTGAGCCATCCAGGTTCAGGAGTGCTTGCACTTCTTACGATAGGAGCAGCAGTAATTACTTTCTCTGTGCTGATCTTCCTGGTAGCATATATCCTTGTCAAAGGTATCCCATATCTGACTCCAAGTCTTTTCAGTTTGGAATATACCTCAGAGAATGTCTCTTTGATGCCTTCTCTTATCAACACCTTTATCATGACCGGATTGTCACTTGTGATCGCAGCACCACTTGGAATTTTTGCAGCAATTTATCTGGTAGAATATGCAAAAAAAGGCAACAAACTGGTACAGATCATCCGTATCACAGCGGAGACACTTTCCGGTATTCCGTCTATCGTATTTGGTCTGTTTGGTATGCTGTTTTTCGTAACAGCACTTCATTGGGGAATGTCTCTTCTGGCAGGTGCATGTACCCTTGTTATCATGGTACTTCCACTTATTATGAGGACCTCTGAGGAGGCATTAAAGGCAGTTCCGGATTCTTACAGAGAAGGCAGCTTCGGACTTGGAGCGGGAAAGCTTCGTACAGTATTTCGCATTGTGCTCCCGTCGGCTGTTCCGGGAATTCTTGCCGGAGTGATCCTTGCAATCGGAAGAATCGTCGGTGAGACGGCGGCGCTGATCTATACCTCCGGCACGGTGGCGGGTATTCCGGATTCTGTTTTAGACTCGGGCCGTACGTTGGCGATCCATATGTACGCGCTGTTCTCAGAAGGTCTGTACATGGATGAAGCCAATGCTACCGCCGTAGTGCTTCTCATCATGGTAGTACTGATTAACTCTCTGTCTGCTTTTATCGCGAAGCGGTTCGGAACCAAAGCACAGTAACGGTGTGCTGTATCAGATGCAGAAAGGATTGAAATCAGAGGATAATGACAATGGATAAAATCAAAATCGAGAATCTTGAATTATATTACGGTGATTTTCACGCCCTCAAAACGATAAATCTCGATCTGCCGGCAAATCAGATCACTGCGTTTATCGGACCGTCTGGCTGCGGAAAGTCCACACTTTTGAAATCTCTCAATCGGATGAACGATCTGGTGGAGGGCTGTAAGATCACGGGAAAGATAACCCTGGACGGGGTGGATCTCTACCGTGA
>ENA-ORTY01004622-ORTY01004622.1-human-gut-metagenome-genome-assembly--contig:-NODE-4622-length-10655-cov-4.546981_pt1 | contig 10655 bp, 9 predicted proteins | sample MGYA00241917_ERZ509198 | MGnify/ENA primary metagenome ERZ509198 (study PRJEB26280, sample SAMEA2338857) | human gut metagenome | biome: human gut; feature: human-associated habitat; material: faeces...
AGCGCCACCTTGCCAAGGTGGAGGTAGCGAGTTCGAGCCTCGTCGCCCGCTCCAATTTTTTTATTGTGGCGCCATAGCCAAGTGGTAAGGCAGTGGACTGCAAATCCGCGATTCCCCAGTTCAAATCTGGGTGGCGCCTCCAGAAAAGAAACACCTGATTTCAGGTGTTTCTTTTTTGTTATATCCGGAATTTGACCAGTGGGTCACTGCTCAGTGAGGAGTGGGAACTGTACGGCCATCAGACAGCATTTTCGATTTCTGCAATAGAAATTCGTTGGTGACTGGTAAACGCTCTGTATATTGGTTCTCAGTGCCTAAGGAACAGGGCTGTGCTTTGTAAGGGGATCTGCGGAGGGGGAATCAGCTTTCGGGATCGGATGGAGTTTGGTTGGCATCGTTTTCCACAAAAAATCATAAAGTGGGGGAAAACTTCGAAAAAACATCCTATAAAAATGGAGAAAATACCTTCTTTTGCAGAAAATTGCAGATACAAGTTGACAAATTGGTTACAAAGTGGTAAAATCTGCTCATATTAAATGATGGAGGCAGACATGAAATTTTCCGTACTTTCCAAGGTAAAAGACTTGTATGAGAATGACCAAGCGCGGGCGGTCTTGGAAAAGTATCTGCCTAAATTGACCCGCAGTCCCTCCTTTCAAATGACCTTCGGGATGTCTTTCAAAACCCTTTGCAGTTTTGCACAGTGGAATTTACCGCCGGAGCAGTTGGATGCTGCGGATCAGGAATTGCGTGCGATTTAATATGGAACGCTGAAACAGTGGACGGTTCTCCAAAAGAGGGCTGTCCGCTTTTTCTTTGCATGGAATTGGAACACTGTGATCAAAAAAATGAAACGAAAAAAGAGCCTGCACCGATGTGCAGGCTCTTTTGCGTTGTAAGATTGTGCTTGGAAGGAATTACTCCAGACCGATGCGTTTCGCCTGGCGATCGGGGTCCCAGAAGAATCCCCACTCTTTCAGCATCTTGTTCCGTGCAGTGTCTGCAGCGGTCCAAGTTTCCAGCTCGCCCTTTGCGTACATGTCGTCAATCTCTTCGTCAGAGACGCCCCACAGCTTGAGGACTTCGCGGTTGTGCTCGCCGAACAGAGGAGCGGAGGCCACGATGTCGGAGGGGTTCTTCTTGAAACGGTTGGTGATACCGATGCCCTTCATGGGACCGAACACCTGGTCATCCCATTCCACGATATTCTCGCGGGCCTCGTACTGAGGATCTTTCTCAATGTCAGCGGGCGTGTAAGCTCTCTGGCAGGGGATATTGGCCTCAGTAAAGATCTTTTCCAGTTCATCAGCAGTGCGTGCTGCACAGAACTCTTCGATCAGTCTCTCTTCCACCTGACCGCGCGGGTCGAAGATGGGGTAACCGGTGCAGCGGCCGTCAACGGTCAGATCCGTGCCGGGCACTTTCTCGTCGCTGCCGGGAGCGGGCATACCGATGATGGGGAATCCGCGGGAAACGGGACCCTGACCGGTGATTGCCACGAAGATGGCATTGCCGTCTTTGGTGTCGTAGAAGGAGAAACCGGCGGAAGTGTCGTGTTTGTTGCCGGAACGGAAGGAGATGGGCTCGCCCTGTTTGGGATATCCCTTGTTGAACCAGACTGCGGGGTAGTTGTCCAGCAGACGGAACATATTGTCGTACTGTGCCACGTCACAGGAGTCGCCTTCGCCGTACTTCAGTGCGTGAATATGACCGGCCATTGCGCAGATGCAGACGTTGTAAGCGGTAACATAGTCAGACAGGTAGGGGTTGACCTTCAGAGGACCGGAGGTGGGATTGATACCGTTCATGTACATATAGCCGCCCATAGCCTGACCGGAAACGTCGTAAGAAGCCTTATCTTTGTAAGGACCAAACTGACCGTAGCCAGAGACATGGACGATGGAGAGCTTGGGATTGTGCTCCCAGCAGACTTCATCAGACAGACCGCGTTTCTCATAACCGCCGGGACGGCCAGCCTCAATCCAAATATCTGCCCATTCAATAGCCTTCAGGAAGATCTCGGTACCGCGCTTGGTGGCAGTGTTCAGCGTAATGGAATACTCATTGCGGTGCAGCTGAGAGCAAGCAGTGGTTCCACGGGTGGAGCAAGCGATTTTCGGATGCTCTGCACGCAGGACCTGTGCGCCCATTTCGGCCATCAGAGAACCGGCAAAGGGGCCGGCGATATTCGTAGCGGTGACAAAGACTTTTACGCCGCGCAAGACACCGAACTGGGGGAAGGAGGCGAAATCCTGGTGCAGAGCATTCTGAAATACTTTCATAGCGAAAACTTCCTTTCTGATTCTATATTGAGAACTTTCTTTCTCGAGATAAAAAAAGTATACAACAATGACAAAATGCTGTCAAGAAAGAGTTCTAAAACTACTCAAAAAGCGAGAAAAAAACTTGTAAAAAATAAACAAAGACTGCGGTGTAAAACCGCAGTCTTTGCAGAAAACAGTGTATTTTTGGAGATTAGCCGTTGTACTCCAGACCCAGACGCTCGGACTGACGTTTGGGATCCCAGAAAAAGCCCCAAGCAGCCAGGTTCTTGACCTTTGCAGTCTCGGCAGCAGTCATGGTGACCATTTCCTTCTTCTCGTACATCTCGTCGATCTCTGCCTCGGAGTAACCCAGGGTTGCCAGGAACTCGCGGTTGTGCTCGCCGAAGGTGGGAGCGGAAGCAACGATCTGAGAGGGGTGTTTCTTGAAGATGTTGGTGCAGCCGATGCCCTTCATGGGTCCGAACACCTGGTCATCCCACTCAACGATGTTCTCACGAGCCTCGTACTGAGCATCCTTCTCGATGTCAGCAGGAGTGTAAGCTCTCTGGCAGGGGATGCCGGCGCCGGTGAAGATCTCTTCCAGCTCGTCGCAGGTGCGCTCTGCGCAGAACTGAGTCAGCAGAGCCTCGGCCTTCTGGCCGCGCGGATCGAACAGGGGGAAACCAGTGCAACCCACGGGGATGTCGCCTTCGCCCACAGTGCCCATGCCGATGATGGGATAGCCGCGGACAACAGGACCCTGGCCGACGATAGCAACGAACATTGCGCCGCCGTCTTTGGTGTCGTAGAAGGAGAAGCAGCAGGCCTGGTCGCTCTTGTTACCGGTACGGTAGGGAACAGGCTCGCCCTGCTTGGGATAGCCCTTGTTGAACCAAACTGCGGGGTAGTTGTCCAGCAGACGGAACATGGTGTCGTACTGAGCAACGTCGCAGGAATCGCCTTCGCCGAAGTTCTTTGCATGGATGTAGCCAGCCAGAGCAACGATGCAGGCGTTGTAAGCGGTGATGTAGTCAGACAGGTAGGGGTTGACTTTCAGCATGCCGGAAGTGGGGGACACGCCGTTCATGTACATGTAGCCGCCCATAGCCTGGCCGGAAACGTCGTAGGAAGCCTTGTCCTTTGCGGGGCCGAACTGGCCGTAGCCGGAAACGTGGACGATAGCCAGTCTCTTGTTGTGCTCCCAGCAGACTTCGTCAGACAGACCGCGCTTCTCGTAACCGCCGGGACGGCCAGCCTCGATCCAGATGTCTGCCCATTCCACAGCCTTCAGGAAGATTTCCTTGCCGCGTGCGGTAGCGGTGTTCAGAGTGATGGAGTACTCGTTTCTATGGTTCTGAGACCAAGCAGTGGTGCCACGGGTCTGGCAGAGAATGTTGGGGGCCTCAGCCTGCACAACTTTTGCGCCCATTTCAGCCATCAGGCAGCCAGCGAAGGGGCCGGCGATGTTGGTACCGGTAACCAGAACTTTCACGCCTTCCAGGACGCCAAAGCCAGGATACTCGTTGAACTTCTGATGCAAAGCGTTGTTGATGACTTTCATTGCAAATAACTTCCTTTCAATATGTGTTTAAACAGCCAGCGTTCTATAATAGAACAGACGCCGGAAATTTAACATTTTTATATCAGCTACGGCCGACATATTAGATGATAACCTTTTAACAACTGGAAGTCAAGAGGAGTACTTTCAGAAAAGAAAGTAGTTTTTTTGTGAACATTGCACAGTTTCATTTTTCTTCGCGGTGCAGATACATCTGACCATTGAGAAAAAATAAAAAACTGGCATCCGAAGATGCCAGTTTTGAAAAATCGGTGCAATATCAGCCGGTGGTCCAGCCGTCGCAGTGGTAGATGCCAGCCTCGCAGTAGGAAGATGCATCGGAGGACAGGAACACGAACATCTTAGCCAGCTCTTCGGGCTCGCCCATGCGGTGCATAGCAATACCCTGGCAGACATACTTGATAGCAGCTTCGCTGGTGTCCTTCATGACCATGTCGGTCTTGACAACGCCGGGGCAGATAGCGTTCACGCGAACGTTGAAGTAAGCCATCTCACGGCCCAGAGAACGAGTCAGGCCAACGACGCCGCCCTTGGATGCACCGTAGCCAGCGCCCATGGAGGAACCGTAAACACCAGCGATGGAAGCGGTGTTTACGATAGCGCCGAACTTCTGGCCGCGCATGATGTTGCAAGCGCAGTGGTCGACATACCAAGTGCCGATCAGGTTGACTCTGACGACTTCCTCAAACAGACCCTCGGGAATGTTCTTGCAGGTGTTGTTGTGGGTGATGCCTGCGATGGAGCAGACAGCGTCCAGATGCTGCTTGCCTTCCTCGTTGGGGAACTTTGCGATAAAGTCCTTCATGCAAGCGTCGATATCCTGCTCGGAGCAGGTAGCCAGGTCGAAGGTGTAGCCGACAATGTTACGGCCGGGGAACTCTTCGTTCAGGGCCTTCAGAGCGGCCTCACGGGTTTCCTCGTAGTGGCTGCAGATAGCGACAGCGTTTGCGCCTTCCTTCAGCATTTCTCTTGCGGTTGCAAAGCCGATACCACGGGAACCACCAGTGATAAACACGTTCTTGCCCTGCATCATGTTTTCCATAATATGTTTCCTCCATTCGATTGATTCAGTAGCGTCAAAAGTTTCGCTCTTGTTGTTAATAATATCACTTGCGGATTCGGAAGTCAATGAATCGAATTGCTTAAAAGAACGGGGATAAATTGTGCAAATTAGAGAAAAATACCGCAGAAGTGGAAACTTCTGCGGTATAGTTTTTCTTTTGGAAACCGAGCGCTCAGATGGAAAAACCGTCCACATTGAACACGCCTGCTGTGCAGTAAGTGGACATGTCCGAAGCGAGGAAAACATACATATCAGCAACTTCCTCCGGCTCGCCCATACGGCGCAGGGCAATGTTGGCTACAGCAGCTTCTTTTGCCTCTTTGCTCAGATTGGCAGACATGGGGGTGCGGATTGCTCCCGGAGCGATGCAGTTGACGCGGATATTGAAATATCCCAGCTCACGGCCCAGAGACTTGGTCAAACCGATGACACCGGCCTTGGAGGCACCGTAGCCGCAGCCCATGGGGTTGCCGTAAATGCCGCAGATGGAGCTGGTGTTGATAATGGAACCGAACTTCTGGTTCCGCATGATCAGTCCTGCCTGCCGGTCCACATTATAGGTGCCAATCAGGTTCACATCGACCTGATGCTGAAACTCACCGTCTGCAATTCGTTTGATGGTGGTATTGTGGGTGATGCCTGCGATGGAGCAGACAGCATCCAGTTTTCCATATTTCTCGGTGAAGGCGCGCATACACTCGCTCACTTCACTCTCCACACACAGATTAGGCCACGCGACCTCAATATTTCTGTCCGGGAATTCCTCCCGCAGTTTCTGTGCGGCACGGGTCGTGACCTCTTCGTCGATATCTGTGAACATCAGGGCCAGTGCGCCCTCATCCAGCATCTTACGGGCCGTAGCGAAACCGATCCCGCCGGCAGCGCCGGTCATGAACACAGTTTTGCCGTCCATTAGATGGTGTCCCATAAAAAGTTCCTCCTGTTCAAATCCTGAGAGCAATGGTCTCAGAGATAAAATCATAGATTGTCAACAATATATAAGGATAAACACTATGCGAAGTGAAGTCAAGAAAAATCGGGTTTTCTGTAGTATATTGTGAGAAAATAGGCAATCGATTATGGGACGGTCTGAAAAAACACCGATTCCTGTGGAAATCGGCGGACAAAATGCCCCCCGAACGCCACAGCGGTCGGGGGGAGATAGGGCGTATTTTCTGTTCACTCAGCAGAAGAATCCTCTGATGCCTCCAGTAAGGCATAGCGTTCCATAATGCCGAACAGTTTCATGAGCAGGAAAAAGAGGGACTGGTTTTCCTGGATCTTTTTCCGTTCGCACTCCTGGGAAATCTCATCGATGAGTTTTTCCGTCTGACGGGTGCGGGTTTCATCCAGATGGACATGGAGATGGGGGTAGTGCAGTTTTGTGCTGTCGGGAGGGATGAAGTAGGGACAGGCGGAGATGTAGAAATACAGACCGCTGTTCACATGACATTCTGATACCTCCAGTGTGTCGCCACGGAGCACATCCAGCCGATGGAAATGATAGGGACTGAAACAGAACATATCCCCCCGGCTGATGGGATACTCCACGGCGTTGACCGTAATGATACCGGCGCCCTCCCGGATCAGCAGCATTTCCAGATCGTCGTGCTGACGGTAGGGGATCTGCTGTCGGATGGTTTTGCGGTCTGCCAGTACGGAGTGGGGCAGAATATTTTTGGTAAAGTAATCCCGGCTGTAAAAGGGCGTGGAATATTTCAATTTTTTCATGCAGGGTCCCCTCGGAATTGATTTCGATATGCGCTGGGCGTGATGCCGTTGCGCTCTTTGAACAGACGGGTAAAGGTGCGCTCGGAATTGAATCCGGAGGTCAGAGAAATGTCCAGGATTGGCAGGTCAGTGACCACCAGCAGCGCCTCGGAATACCGCAAACGGTAGGCGGAGAGAATGTCCTTGAAACTGGTGTTCAGGTTATTGTGCAGCAAGGTACGGATAATATTTTCCGAAATATACAGATCCTGCGCAATGGACTTCAGGCTGATCTGCTCCCGATAATTGGCATGGATATAATACAAAATCCGTTCCACGGTCTCACTGACCATTTTCCGCGGGGTCTGGGCAGCGTTCACTGCGTATTCCCGATATTCCTGGGGCGTCATATTCTTCAGCTCCCGGAAGGTGCGGTAAAAGGCAACTTCCGAGCGGAATCCACAGTAGGTGGACAGAAAGTGGAAAGAAAGTTCATTGAACAGAATGGCGCTGGCAGCCAGATTGACGCGGGAACGGTTGAGGGTCTGGGCAAAATTCATGCCGGAGATAATCCGCAGTTCCCGGTTCAAAGTAGACACACTGATGCCGAATACATCGGCAACTTCTTTGGGGCTGAGATCTTCAGAGCAGTAAAATGCGATATACAGCGTCAGCACCCATCCCATGGGCCACTGGCGGCGGGAGTAGGGATGCGTGGCATGATACTGGTCACACAGGGAGAAAAACTCGTAGGAGAGCTGCCCCAGAATGGCGCACTTGATCAGATTGCTGCCGCAGTCACGGTCATCGTTATAAGAGGTGTATTCCTGCAGCAGACTTTCTACCCGGCTCTTCTGATGCTCTTCCAGATCGAACACCGGGGGAGAGGTAGCAAAGGCCCAGAGATTCTGGCTGCGGTTCTGATTGGTGCGGAAAGTCATATAGCTGGACAGGGGATAGTCATAAACTACCACAGTCAGCTCCAGGGTTTCATCCCAGACCGGCTCAACACTGAAGACATGATAGGATTGCAGCCAGGCAAAAGAGCCGGGCTTGAGATCGAAAACCACGCCGTTGACAGTGAGGTATCCGTGGCCGCTGGTGACATAGACAAACAGTGAATCATCTTCCGCAATGGGAGCAGTGTGTTCACGGATGGAAATGGTCTGCAGCCGCAAAAGCTGATCCGGCCCGGAAAAGACTCCGCTGACCGGTTTTTCACATAATGGTTTTGCTTTTCGCTGAGAGATCAAATTAGAACACCTGCCTTTTTCTGCTGTAATAATAACAATTTAGCAGACAAAAAGCAAGGTTTATAAACAAAAAACAAGAAAGAAACTTTATTTTTCCAATTTGTTGACGGATTTTCGCCCAAATCTTTGTGTGGAATCGACGAAAAATGACGCAGCCGTCCAATGGATGGCTGCGTCAAAAAATACGCAAAATTTATTTCGTTTCTCCGTAGTTTGCGGCAGTCTGCTCGGCGGCGTCTGCTGCGATGGCCCGATCCCGAAGGACCTGACGCAGACCGGTATCAATAACGCCGAAGGGGCGAACCAGGTCTTTCTGGAGACTTTCGCAAGTTTCGGCCAGCTCTGCACGGTTCAGCTTTCCGCTGTCTTTTCGGGGCAGTGCATCCACATATTCCACGGTTTTGGGAACCTTGAACGGCAGCAGGAACTTCCAGCCATATTTGCGGAACTCGTCGTAAGTCAGTTCCCGCTTGGCCTCCACCACGGCATGGATACGCCGGCCCCACTCCGGATCAGGGATGCCAACGACCACGATATCATTGATATCCGGATGCTGCATGAACACATTTTCCACATCCACGGCAAACACATTTTCGCCGCCGGTAACAATCATGTCGCTGCGGCGGTCAGAGAAGTAGAGATACCCTTCTTCATCCACATATCCCATATCGCCAACGCTGCGGAATCCGTCGCCGGAATCCTGAAGCTGCTCCCGGCCCACATACTCCGTTTCCAGATAGCCGCCGGAGGGGGACATATAAATCTCGCCTACCTCGCCGGGGGCCAATTCTGCGCCGTCTTCTCCGCGCACGGAGATTTTGCAGCCGCCGAAAGGACGACCAACGCTGCCGGGATGCTCCAGCCACTCGTCGCCCCGGATTACGGTGACGCCGATCATTTCGCTCATGGAATAGATCTCGTAGAGATTTTTGGCGCCGACGATGTTGATCCATGCCCGTTTCAGGTCGGGGGAACAGTAACCGCCGGTGTGGGACAACGCTTTCAGAGACTTGAAGTCATCAGGATTGAAGTTTTCCAGTTTGATGATGCGGTGCATCAGGGTGGGCACCATTTGGACACACTCGATTTCATATTCCCGGACATAGCGGGCAATGGCGGCGGGCTTGAAGTTGTTGGGCATGACCACCAGGTTGCCGCAGTTTAGGCCGGAGATCAGAGCGGAGGCCGGTGCGCTGTGGAACATGGGACCGCAAATGAGCTGACGGCAGCCGAAAAACTGGCCGGTCATATAGAACCAGGCCATCAGACTTTCGTCAGACTCTCCGGCAGCGCGATTATAGCGAATGAGTTTGGGTTTGCCGGTGGAACCGCCGGTAGTCTGGGCGCGGTAGGGGTTGGCCAGAATGTCCGGGGGCATTTTCTCAGAATAAGCAGGCAGGCGTTCCATCAGCTCTTCACTGGTGATGCATTTGAATCCCTCCGGCTGATAACCGTCGGTGATGATCAGGTCTGGTTTGGCCAGGGCACAGAAATTGTCGATTTCTCTGTCCGTGGAACGCACGGCGGTCGGCAGGTAGCAGGCGCCGTTTTTCCATGCGGCATAGATGGCCAGAACATGGGTGATGGTGTTGGGCAGGCAGACCATCACATTGCTTTTATGGGTGATGCCTTCCTCTTTAAACATCCATGCCATCTGGTTGGATTTCAGATACAGTTCCTGCCAAGTGGCCGTTTTGACTTCTGTGTCGTCTTTGGAGATCTCAATAATGGCGATCTCATGGGGCTTTGTTTTGGCAATGCTCTCAATCTGGCGGCCGGTGGAGATGAAGGTCGGCTCAAACTGAATCTGGCTCTTATTATAGATATTGAAATGCTTTAGTTTTTTGATGTCGCTGACTCCGGGGATCTTTTTTTCGTCTTTCATAATTAACCTCATAAACCTCGTCGTTTCCATCAAGTTGATCGTTTTCGGCAGGGCGTGACCCATACCCGGTTAAATAATAAACTATTTTTTCTGGAAAGGGGAGACAAAATCCAAGAAAATACTCCGAGATGATGTCCAAGAGTGCATTTCTTTGTTATAGATGGATAAAAAGAGAATTTTTAGTTGTTTTTTGTCTGTACAAAGGGTAAAATTGAAGAAAAACAGCAAGAGGTGAGCCACATGAAATGGAATCAAATAATAGCTGCATCGGCTGTGCTTACTTTGTTGACGGGGTTGACGGCCTGTGGGGAACAGGGGCAGACGCCCAATGAGCCGGAACCGACGCCGGTGGTGACGGAAACGCCCGGTCCGGTGCGGACAGATGGCCCTATTTGGGTGGAGGTGACTTCCCAGCAGGGCGAGGTGACTTCCCAGCAGGGCGAGGTGACTTTCCAGCAGGGAGAGACGGTGATGACTTATGACTGGCAGCAGCCCCGGGTCATGGGTGTGCCGGGGGCGGAGCAGATCAATGCAGCGATGAAACAGAAAGAGGAGAATTTTCTGTACGGAGCAGGCGGCGTGGAGGAACTGTCAGCAGAGGCTGAGGAATTTTACAACGCATACGGAGATTTTGGCAGCACCTATGCCCTATCCTCCGGTGTGAGCGTTGCCCGGGCAGACGACCGGGTCATCAGTATGATCTTTGGAGACTACACTTATACCGGCGGCGCCCATGGATACGCAGGTACTTCCGGTTGGGTGTACGACAGCCAGACCGGCCAGTGTCTGGGACTGGCAGACCTCTCTGGGGATGAAACAGCGCTGAAGGAGTTCTTTGTACAGTATATTAGGTCAGTTTACAAGGAACTACACGCAGACCGTGAAACGGGCTGCTGACAAC
>ENA-ORTY01004623-ORTY01004623.1-human-gut-metagenome-genome-assembly--contig:-NODE-4623-length-10652-cov-6.259130_pt1 | contig 10652 bp, 4 predicted proteins | sample MGYA00241917_ERZ509198 | MGnify/ENA primary metagenome ERZ509198 (study PRJEB26280, sample SAMEA2338857) | human gut metagenome | biome: human gut; feature: human-associated habitat; material: faeces...
TTCAAAAATTTTCGCAGAAATAGCAGGCGCTTCGGGAATCGGCGCGAAAAATTGGGTAGACGGAAGGGTAGACGGCGACCCTCTCGGAAAACCCGCAAACCCTTGCGCCCCAGGCGTTTCGGCGGGTAGACATCGGGTAGACATGGACGGTTTTGGGGCAGGCTGCCCGTCAAATGCAACAAAATCCGACGCTTTTAGCACTCTTGGAGTAGGAGTGCTAAAATTCATAGTCCGTTCACACAAATGCGTATCTTTGGACACAATTCCGGGGTAGACTCTGAGTCAAGAAAAGCAAAGGAAGGCAAGCTCCCGAGGCTTTCCAAATCTCGAATTTTCGGAGGTATTCATTATGTTTGAACTGAGACCTTACCGCAACAATAACCACATGACCACCTATGACCCGTTCCGCGACATGGAGGCGCTGGAGCGCGCGTTCTTCGGCAACCGCGACTTCCTCGGCGACGTCGGCACGTTCAAGACCGACATTCAGGACAAGGGCGACCATTACCTGCTCGAGGCCGATCTGCCCGGCATGAAGAAGGAGGACATCGCCATCGACATCGACGGCGACAACCTGACCATCAAGGCCGAGCGCAAGAACGAGCACGAGGAGAAGGACAAGAGCTACGTCCGCTGCGAGCGCAGCTACGGCAGCTACGCGAGGAGCTTCGATATCTCCGGCGTCAAGGCCGAGGGCATCAAGGCCAGCTACAACGACGGCGTGCTGAGCCTGACGCTGCCGAAGAAGGATGTCGAGGTTTCCGGCAGCCGGAGACTGGCGATCGAGTGAGATCTGCCGCCTGAGGGCGGTGCGACATTTGCCGCTTGACAGCGGCGCCACATTTGCCGCCTGACGGCGGCACGACCAAAGGGGCCATTCTCTACCGTAGAGAATGACCCCTTTGAAACCCCAAGAGAGCGCAAGGGGCAAGCCCCTTGACCCCCGCATTGTCAACCCCTGCGAAAACGGTACTGCACGCGCTGCGCAAAGGAGTGTGTGCAGTTTCTTATTGCGGCTTTCGATTTGATCTGCTTCTTGCGGCCGCTGCCGCTCTGCGGCGGGGTTTCGGAAGTGCGGCTGCTCGGAAAGAGAATCGCCCAGGTAAAATGCACGCAGAGTTGCACGGCGGCGGGCACCAAAGCCCCGCCGTGCGGCCTACCTATAAATAGGTCCGCCGAGAGATGCCGCCCTGCCGCGCGCTCTGCGGCGGGGTGAGGGGCGCGTTGCCGTTTGCCGTGCAACAAAAGGCCCCTGTGTGCCCCTCATTTAGAATCACTCGCAACGGCGTAACAAAAATACAGGAATGTTACAGGTGAGTTACAAATCGGCCAAAGCGATTGACGGACAGAAAAGCCGGGTGTAATATGAGTGTGCAATTGATGGTGGGCCAAGGTGAGTTCCCGGTTCAGTTACGGGAACGGCATGCCACGGTAAGTGGATCGAGAAATGCCCGAAACATCCGAGTTTGCAATACAAATCCGACTCAATGGGGATATGGTATCGCCATGCCGGAGGAGCTTCGGTCTGCTTTCGGCGTTGTGAACAATTGCGGAGTTCGTCCTCACCTTTGGAAGCGGCGCGGGAGACGGCGGAAAGGGCCGCCGGCGCGGCGAGGGAGTAGACCCAAAGAGCGGAAATTTCAGAAAGGAGAGTAACACTATATGAAAAAGTTACTCGCTCTGGTGCTGGCGCTGGTCATGTCCATGTCCCTCGTCACCATCAGCAACGCAGCTTTCAAAGATGCCGACAAGATCGACTACAAGGAAGCTGTTGACGTCATGAACGCCGTTGGTGTGTTCGTTGGCGATGAAAAGGGCAATTTCAATGCCAAGGAAAACCTGACCCGTGAGCAGGCCGCGAAGATCATCGCGTACCTCGAGCTCGGTGAGAAGGCCGCTGACGCTCTCGTCGGCTCCGCCACCTTCACCGACGTCGCGGCGACCCGCTGGTCTGCCGGCTTCGTCTCCTACTGCGCGCAGGCCGGCGTCGTCTCCGGTAACGGTGACGGCACCTTCGCCCCCGCCGGTCAGCTGACCGCCCTGCAGTTCGGCAAGATGCTGCTCGTTGAGCTCGGCTACGATGCCAAGGCCGAGAAGATGGTCGGCACCGACTGGGCCATCAACACCAGCAAGCTCATGGCAAAGACCAAGCTGATGGACGGCATCGACGGCTCCGTCAACCAGGTCCTCACCCGCGAGAAGGCCGCTCAGATGTGCCTGAACGCTCTCGAGGCTCCCATGGTCACCTATGAGACCAAGGGCTCCAGCATCATCGTCAACGGCGCGGACATCAACTTCGGCGCTTCCGTCGCCAAGTATGAGACCTCCACCATCGCCAAGGATCAGAACATCTCTTCCCAGAAGCTCACCTCCGGTGAGTACACCGTCGAGCTCGGCGAGAAGCTCTACAAGGATCTCAAGAAGCTCGGCACCACCGACGCTTTCATGCGCTCCGCCACCGAGTGGAAGCTGAAGGCCGCCTCCATCGGCACCTACGCCGATAAGGCTGACGCTACCTACACCGCCGCGACCAAGATCAGCGCCATCTATGCCGACCTCGGCCTGTCCGACGGTATCTCCAAGTCCAAGGTCACCATGTACGTTGACGGTGAAGACGTGAACTACGCGACCGATTCCAGCACCAAGAACTTCGTCAAGGGCGAGACCACCAAGGTCGGTGCGGACGGCTCCCTGCTGAATGTCTATTACGACAACGATGCGGAGACCATCACCCTCGTTCTGATCAACACCTACGTTGGTGAGGTCGGCGCTGTCTACAAGCAGAGCAGCACCAAGGACGCTTATGTGACCATCAAGACCGGCGATGGCTATACCAAGCCTGCAACTACCATCAAGAGCGAATATAAGACCGATGCGTTCGCCAAGGGAGACATCGTTGCCTACACCTATTCCAAGAAGTCCGGCGACGACGGCATCCAGTCCATGGCTCTGGCCGAAAAGGTCACCGGCAAGATGAGCACCTTCACCACTGCCGGCTCCGTGACGGTCGGCGGCACCAAGTATGATGCCAATGCCAAGTCCGTTGCCACCGTGAAGGAGACCCTCAACGGCGACGTGGATAACGGCACCGAAGTGACCGCTTATCTCGATGCCTATGGCTATGTCCTCTACCTGAAGGCGAACACCAGCAAGCAGTACGCCGTCGTTCTCGACTACGGTGCGGGTTCCCGCCTTGAGTCTGCCCGCGTGAAGCTCCTCTTCACTGACGGCACCACCAAGAAGGTCGATCTGGACAAGGCCGTTTACATGGACGGCACCACCGAGAAGCTCGCTACCATCGTTTCGGGCACGAGCACTGCTGCTAACGAGGTGAGCAAGTACGACATCGTGTCCTACACCATCAGCAGCGACGGCTATAAGCTGACTCTGGTCGCGAATGCCGCGCAGACCTCCACTTCCGCGAACGACAAGGTGATCACCAACGGTTCGCCCGCTATGAAGTTCGCTGGCACGACTCTGCCCGCTGACGGCGAGACCATCTTCCTGACTGAGACCAAGAAGAGCAGCACCTCCAAAACCACCTACAGCGTCTATGAAGGCATTGCGAACGTTCCTACCGCGAAGATGCTGAGCGATGACGAGACCTGGTACGCCGCGTACAAGAAGGCCGGCGACAGCGCCTACACGGTCGTGTTCCTGCTGAACAACGATAAAGTTCAGATGTCCTCCGGCAACAAGGACGTCATCTTCGTCAAGGGCAACAGCGACGGCAAGTCCTACACCAAGGATCTTGGTTACTACTTTGCCTACACCGCTTATCTTGATGGCGAGAAGTTCGAGCTGAAGTCTGAGAACGCCATCACCGAGTGGACGCTCGGCTACGGTCCTCAGTACAACGACAAGGGCATCCTGACCAGCTTCGAGCAGAAGGCCAACAGCAGTGCAAGTGCTATGGACGTCCTCTACGCTACGACGACCGGCGACACCAAGAACAGCGTTGTCAAGCTCGGCGGCTCCGTCTATGCTTATGGCAAGGATGTTAAGGTCTACATGATCAACGTCGAGGGCGACGTGAACGCGATCGACGTCACCTCCATTGGCGAGGATGCCAACGATCTGGTTTGGTTCAAGCTCAATGACGACGATATCGTGACCGACCTGTATATCAAGGTCGTTGATACCGCCGAAGGCGTCGACGACACTGTGGCTGCCAAGGTCACCGGTGTTTCCGCGACTGCTGCCCGCGGTACTGCGACTGTCACTGTGGCCGGTACCGGCTTCACTTCCGGCACTACCGCCACGTACGAGGTCAAGATGCTGAACGGCGCCACGGGCACCTATGTGACCGTTGGTACGTTTACCGCTTCCTATTCTTCCGCGACTGCGCTGACCGGCACCTTTGCTGTGAACGCTGGTACCTATTATCAGGTCACCTGCGCCGGTAAGACCGCTGTCGTGTTGGGTGCCTGATCACTCGCAGAGCATCTGATAACGGTTCTTCGTTAGAAGGCAGCATAAAAGCTCCCCGCGCCATTCGGCGCGGGGAGCTTTTTCACGTCTCCCGCGTGGTCTTCTTCCGCTCCGGCAGAAGCTCCTCCGGAATGTCTCCCAGCGGCTTCGTGTGCAGGAGCGACACCTCCCAGTAGCCGGAGCGGAAATTCCGCTTCAGCCGCTGCAGCGTGGCAAGGGCGATGTTCCCCTGAAAGAAGGGATCGCTGGGGTTCAGGTGCTTTTCCGCCCGCATTTTCTCATAATCGTCCAAATACCGGCCCGTTATGCCGATCGCCGCGCTCAGCCACTCGTTCTCCTCCGAAAACAGATCCTCCTCAAGCTGCCGTCTCGCCGCTGTCTCCGCAAGTCCGGTCGGATACGGACTCTGCAAAGTGGTCTCCCACATTCTCACCTTAATGAGCTTCCTTCCGTCCCGATACGGATAGTCCTTTTCCTCCGAATAGAGTACGAGGTACCCCGGCCTCGTCTTTTTCGGCCTCAGTCCGCGCTCCGCGTTGGCGCGCTCGCGGTTGATCCGCAGCAGGTTGGCATTCAGCGCCCGCTGATACACGCTCTCGTCCTTCTCTGCCTCCAGCTCCTGCCGGAGCGCCTGCAGGCGTTCCCCGGCCTCTTTTTTCGCCTGTGCCAGCGCCTCCCGCGCGCTCCGGTTTGCCATCGCAAGCGCGTTGTCTCCCTCGTTTCTTGCCTGCGTGACCGCCCACTCCTTTTCGGAGATGTAGCGGAGCAGCCTGTCGTATTCCTCCCGATCCATCAGCACATGGCTGCACTCTGGATCGTTCTGCCCTCCCGGGACCTCGGCAAATCCGCCCAGCAGCGTTTTCCGCACAAATTGGGTCATTTCAAGCCTCCCCTACAGTCCGCGGATATAGTTATCCGCCACCACGCTGATGCGGTTATGCCCCAGCGCCTTGCTGCACAAGAGCATCGCCGCCTTGTCCAGCTTCTTCCCCGCCTCGTCCTTCCGGCAGGTGTAGACATCGCCCTGAAACCGCTTTCCCGTCCCCTTGTTCACCCGGTCGTAGGGGATCTCCCCGATCGGCCGGGCGTAGGCCTTATAGATCGCCGTGGCGTATTCCGCGCGGTAGGCGTGAATGTCAGCGCTCGTATGGATGTGCTGCCACACCTTCTCCTCCGCGGGCGTGTCGGCGATCCGCTCCACGATCTGCGCCGCGTTTTTTCCGATGATCGGGCTGAGACGCTCCCGTCCGCCCTTGCCGTTGCGGACATGAACGAACCACTCCTGCGGGAAAAGCATCGCGTCCCGCAGCATTTCCAGCCGCTTTGTGACGCTCGGCGCGCGCTCCTCCTCCGGAATCTGCTCCAGCTGCGCGGCATCCGCCGCGATCTGCTCACAGCGCACGAGGTCCTTTCCGCGAAGCTCTCCCAGCTCGCGGCGGCGCAGCCCCGTCCCGCGGCAGAACTTGATCAGCTCGTCGTTGTTCGTCTTCGAGAAGTGTTCGTCGCGCACGCAGTCGCTGCGGCTGCGCTTGATGTCCTCCCGATTCCGCTTGGGCGGCTTGAAATAGTCCTCATCGTCCGGCTCGATCCCGTAAAGCTTGCCGAGCGCCTTCGCCTCCAGCTGCACCGTCCACGCGGAAAGCTCCTCATCCGCTCTGCTCTGAAGCCATTCGTTGACATACTTTTTCGCGCCTTTGAGCGTCGTACACTCCGGATGCTTCTGCTTGATATAGCGAAGGAAATATTTGATGTGCTTCCAATAGCTCTTATATGTATTTACCGAGAAGATCTTATCCTTTTCCGTGCCGGCAGCCACGGCTTCCTTTTTGCTCTCGCCGAAGGCCAGCATCTCGGTCAGCCGGTCGTAGGCCTGCTGGTGCAGATCCTTGTAATAGGTTTTGTTCTTCCGCCCCATCCGGCTCCCTCCTGTCCGTTTGTCTGTCCATTTATGTTCAAGCTTCGCCGCCTCCTGCCAGCTCCGCGCGGAGACTCGGCGATCGGCAAATACACTTTTTAAGGTCTCGTGTGTGACCGTTTTTGGGGTCGCCCCCGACACTTTTTCCTGCTTATGTGTGCAGCCCTGTTTCTTAACTTCCACGGCAGTCAGGGCCTGTCGGCGCCATTGCAGAGGGCGCGCTCTCCGGAAAATCTACAGCATTCCGGCTGCTATCACAGGGTGGATAGGAACATGATACATTTTACTTACCGGCACTTTCAAAGAGATTACTCCTGCCGGGTCCATGGCACGCTTTCCGTTTCGCATTGGCTACTGTGGCAAGCCCGCGCGCCACACAGGCGTATCGCACCTGCTTCGGCTTCTTGTGATGCAAACCTGTCTATGGCTATCTTATCACATGGCACCGACGGCTGTCAACATATCACCAGCATCTTACCTATATCGGTTTACCCGTTCATAATATGTATTTTCCGCGCTCGCGCTCGCCGCATTCGAACGCCGCACGGCAGACGAACCGAATTAATGCTCCGCGAAAATGGTGCTTCTGGCGTTGGCCATCGGCGCGGCAGCGGGCATTTTCGCCGGCCTTGCGGGTTCCTTCGCGTTCAAGCGTCTCCCCCGCCTTATCCATAAAAACAGCAGACGGACGGCCTTATGGCCGTCCGTCTGTCGGTTTTCGCTCTTATTTTTCCTGATGCACGCCCTTCGGAAAAGGGAAAGCCCTTTTGTCCGGTTCGCCCTTCACCGTTAGTCTGGCGGTCACGGTCATCATGCCGCCGGACCGTTGTCCGCGCAAATCACAGCTTGTCGCGCGTCACATAAGCCCCCTTGCTCGAGTAGAGGTTGTTGCTGTGCTTCACACTCTCATCGCTGCTCTGCGTCTTGTCCCAGCAGTCGGTGTAACTCACATACTGGTTTTTGTTATTGTCCAGATAGGTGTAGATCGCGATGAGATTGCCCTTTTGGCCCGCGGTATTCCCCGTGTCAAACGTGACCAGACTCAGGCTGACCCGCACGCGGCCAACGTAGAGCGCACCGCCGTACCCTCCCGCATGGTTGTTCTGGAACGTACCGGCGCCGATGCCCGACTGCTGCGCGTTGTCCGTCAGCATCACCGCACCGCCGTCGCTCGTCGCGGTGTTGCCGAGGAACTTGCAGCCGTTCGTTTCCAGCGCCCCTTTCTTGATGTAGATCGCGCCGCCGTTGTAGGCCTTGTTGTTCCGGAACGTACAGAGTCTGCTCGTGACCGTTCCGAAGCTATTCTTGGTGTCCATGTAAATCGCGCCGCCGTTGGAGATCTTGGTCGAATGGGTGTCCGTCGTGGCGTCGCAGTTCTCAATGGTCACGTTCTCCAGCTTCACGTCCGCGATGTAGACCAGCAGGCCGCGCGCGCCGCCGTCGATCGTAAGATTCTTGATCGTCACCGTGGGACGCGCCGTTATGTCCGTCACGGTCGTCTTACCGATGCGGAACGCGGTCTTGCCCCCCGCGGCGCTGAGCGTGTAGTTCGTATCCTTGTTGTCCGTCGTCAGGGGCTCGCCGGTGACCGTGATGCTTTTGGTGATCGGGACCTCATCGGCCAGCGCGATGTCCGCGCGCAGGCGCACCGTCGACGTCTGGTACGCGTCCTCCGACAGAGCCGCCCGGAGCTGGCTCTCGTCGTAGGCGTACAGCTCCGACCAGCCCGCCTCCACCGTCATCGTTTCGACGATCAGCCCGCTGTAGGCCTGACCCATGTGGCTTGTACCCTCTTCGTACCAGCCCTTGAACTGGCCGTACCGCGCCATGGTGTCGGGCTTCTGGATATTGTTGAAGACCGAGCTGCTGAAGGTTCCATACTCGACCGTCACCGGATCGATGGTCCCCCCCGCGTCGCCGAGGTCGAAGGTAATGGTGCACATCTTTTTCTTCTGGAGGAAGCTGGGATAGTATTCCGCGTCGCCGGTGACAATGCTCGCCTCGGTCAGCAGCTCACCCGTCTCCGGGCCGGTGCGCCAGCCCTCCAGCTCGTAGTAGTACGCGTCATAGGCGTCCTTGGTCGCCTCGGGCGCGTTCTCCAGCAGCAGCGTGCCGTAGTCATAGGTCTCCGTTCTCAGCAGCACGTACGGCTCTTTCTTTGCGGCGCTGCCCCACCACGGATTGTTCACGCCGTACCACTTGACCGTGTAGGTCTGCGCCGTCGTGTTCCACTTGGCGTAGACCGTCAGGTTCTCCGCGGGCACGGTGGCGTTGTCGTCCAGCGGCTGCGTGAGGGCCCGGTCCGTGTACCAGCCGCCAAAGGTGTAGGTATACTGCGCGTCGGCCTCCTTCGTCGGGTCGTCCGGCCGGACAATGGCCGTGCCGTAGTCCGCCGTGGTGGTGTAGTTACCGGTCAAAGCATTGCCGCCGTCGGTGTCCCACGTGACGGTGTACTGCTTGACCGTCCACTTGGCCCAGAGCGTCACATCGCCCACGCTGCCCGCAGCGATCTCCGTGACCTTCGTGCTGTAGGTGTCGTCGGTGTACCAGCCGTCGAAGCGGTAGCCCGTCTTGGTCGGGTCGAGCAGCGTGATCTTCTGCGTCTCGACCGTGAATCTCTTGGGATTCCCCTCCGCGTTCGTGCCGCCGTCCAAGTTATAGGTGATTGTGTACTCGATCAGCGTCCACTTCGCGTAGTAGGTCACATCGCCCTCTGGCATCTTGTCGCCGTTGTTAAACTTGGTATGCTCAGCAAAATTGCTGCCGTCCGTGTACCAGCCACCGAACGCGTAGCCGTCCTTTGCCGTCACCGTCGGCGCGGTGATGGCTCCCCCAAAGAACGCGGTCTTGCTGTATTCGAGCGTCTCGTTGATCGTGCCGCCCTCGTTGACCATCCATGTGATGGTGTACGGGTTCTGCTTCCATGTCGCCGTCAGCGTGATCGCGCCGGTGCAGCTCTCCTTCGCCAGCGTCAAGGCCTTCCACGCCGTGCTCTCGCCGTTCACGAGCCAGCCGAGGAAGGTGTACCCCGCCTTCGTCGGGTTGGAGATCACCGTGTCCGTATCGTAGGCGTACCAGTCGGGATGCGCTTCGCCGTACTGCGCGCCGTCCATGCCCTCATAGGTGATGGCATAGCGCTCCGCCGTCCACGCCGCCGTCAGCGCGATCGCGCCGGTGTAGTCCTCCGCGCCCAGCGTCAGACCCGTCTGCGCCGCGCCGACGCCGTTCACGACCCAGCCGTTAAAGACGTAGCCCGTTCTGGTCAGGTTGGGAATCTCGGTCGCCGTGCCGTAGGTGTGCTTCTCGGGCTGCGCCGCGGCAAAGGTGCCGTTCACCATATTGCCATAGGTGATGCCGTACACGCTCGGCGACCACTTCGCGTAGTAGGTCTGCGCCGCCGCGGGCATCTTCGCGCCCGCCGCGAGCTTGCCGCTTTCGTTGAACGTCTCGTTGTCGAACCAGCCGCCGAAGTCGTGGCCGCGCTTGGCGGGCTCGGGCAGGATAAGCGCGGTGTCGTAGTAGATCTCATACGCGCCGCCGCGGCCGGTGTAGTCGTTGCTCGCCGTGCCGCCGTTAAACACCCATTCGAGCGCATACTGCGCGCGGTCGTAGTAGAGCTTCACGGTCATATCCTTGGTGACGCGAACCGTATCGTTCAGGCTGATCTCGGTGTCGTCCGCAAGGCCGTATACGCCGCTCACCTTTGCCTTCACGCAGGTGAAGGCCTCGCTCAGGCCGCTCTTTTTCAGCGTCCCGACCTCGATGTCCGTGTCCACGTCCTTGCGCGTCTGGTCGGATTCGCTCGCCGCAGACGGCATATTGCCGGTCGTATCCATGTAGTAGTGCTCCACCGTGAAGTCCACGGGCTGCGCGCCCCAGCGCGCGGTCAGGGTCATGCTCGCGGTGACGGTCTGCGCGTTGAACTCGCTGCCGTCCGGCAGATACCAGCCGGTAAAGCCGTAGTCCGCGCGCTCCGGGTTCGCCACGGAGAAGCGCTGCCCGTAGCGGAAGGTCTTTTCCGCCTCGTCCGTAAGCGTACCGCCCTCGCCCGCGTTAAAGGTCACGCGCAGCGTCTCGCGGTCGTAGTACAGCCGGAGCACGAGTGAGCCGTCCGCCGCGATCACGCCGGAGGAAACCGTCCCCGCCGCGCTCTCGTTGAGCGCGAAGTGGTCGTAGTGCCTTGCCGCCGCGGTCACCTCCGCGTCGGTCGCGCCGGTGAGCGGGTCGGTGTCGCGGAGCGTGTAGCCGTCGTCGTCCGCGTTCTGCTGGTAGTGCTCGACCCTGTAGGCAATGTCGCCCTTCGCCG
>ENA-ORTY01004633-ORTY01004633.1-human-gut-metagenome-genome-assembly--contig:-NODE-4633-length-10634-cov-2.749693_pt1 | contig 10634 bp, 3 predicted proteins | sample MGYA00241917_ERZ509198 | MGnify/ENA primary metagenome ERZ509198 (study PRJEB26280, sample SAMEA2338857) | human gut metagenome | biome: human gut; feature: human-associated habitat; material: faeces...
TCGTGGACAGATTCATAAAGTTAAACATAACCTGGCCGCTCATCAAATATACCGGGAAGTTAGTAATATTGGCTCTCGTAAACATTTTAGAAAATACAATTGCCATGATAATCATAATAAACAGCGGGTTTAATACACTCCACAAATAGCCCAGCACACTGCGGCGGTATTTCAATTTCAAATCCCTGCTCACAAGCTGTCCCATCAAATCTTTGAATCGGACAAAGCCCTTTATTCTAGCAACAAATAATGACATACACTACCTCCATTCTCTAGTCGCATCCGTATGCCTTCCGGCATAAATACGACGCCAAACGATACAATCCATACCCACTATGCCGCAGCATTTTCACGGCACGGTTTGTCACACTGTGATAAATATCCGGAAATTCTTTTTTAATCCGTTTATCCCAAGCCACAATTTGATTTTTGTGAACCGCCTCTGCCGGATAACTCAAATAAATTTTATACTGGCTTGTCAATATTTTCGCTACGCCTTCCGCCACATATGCTTTTTTCTCCGGCGTCAGACGCTCTGCTTCTTCCTTATAAAATTCCAGCAAATGTGTCAGCACCATCTCATGGTGTGCGCAGTTTTTCTGCATATTTCGGATGTTCATACTCTGCGTCTCCATCCCAAGTCTGTAACAGTACACCTGCTTTTCCAAAAACGCAATTGTTTTCACAAACGGAATCGGATACAAATTATACTCGGCGTCCACATAAAAACAATGTTCATCCAGACGTCTTCCCATTTTTTTCAGCAATTCCGTGCGGTAAGTAGCAGCATGCATATTAATGTAAACTTTGCCGCAGACTTCCTCAAATGCATATATTTTCCGATACTCTTTTCCCGGAAATTCATGGTGCATCTCACTCACCATTTCACCGGAAGCATCGTTAAAACTATGGTAGTCATTCACCACCAAATCGACCTCTGCCGTCTGAAGATATATAAGCAGTTCCTTTAACCCTTCTGCAGACACGTAATCGTCCCCGTCAACGGTCTTAAAATATTTCCCCGCTGCCTCTTCGATTCCGCGGTTTACCGTCGAACCATGACCGCCATTTTCTTTATCAATCAAACGGAATACATCCGGATAATTAGTCTGATATTCTCGGGCAATTTCATTGACCCCTTCACCGGAACCATCATTTACAATCAAAACTTCTAACTGGTCCGTTACTTCCGGAATCAAAAAACTATCCAATGTTTCACGAAGATAATCCTCCACATGATAGGCGGCTATGGACACCGTCAAAAGTTTCATTTCAATTCCCCGCTTTCTGCCTCTGCATAAATTCTCCGCATTTTTTCTTCCACTAAATCAATCGAAAAATCCTGCACTCTTTTTTTGTTCCATTCACCCATCCGTTTTGCCTCTTCCGGGTAATCTAAGAAAAAGGAAAGACCTTTTACATAATCGGATGCATTTCCCTCTTCAAATAAGAATCCGCCTTCTCCATCGGAAATCAAATCATGGTTTCCACGGATATCTAAGGCAAGCACCGGGAGTCCGGCACGCATTGCCTCCATCATTGCCACCGGAAGTCCTTCACGCTTCGATGGAAAGGCAAAGCAGTCTGCCTGCAAAAGAACATCCGGAATTTTCTCACAGTAACCGGCAAATACCACCTGTTCATCAAGATGCATCTCCCGCACCACGGTGTGCAAATGTTCCTCCATCGCACCCGTACCACAAATAAGATACGTTAGTTTTTTTCTGCGGAAACGATCCATCGCGCGGAGCATAACTTCATTATTTTTTCCTTCCGTCAGCTCGCCAACACTCACAACTACTTTGTGGTCAGCTGGGATTCCGTATGCTTTCCGCATATCAAAATCAGGGTCTTTTTCAGGTGCAGGTTTCAAGCCAACTCCCTGCACATATTCCACATTTCCGCGAATCGGGAATTTTTTTGCCCTCGCATAATCTTCCTGATTAATCACCAAAAGTTTATCCGTATATCTCGCATAATGCTTTTCTGCCACATAATATTTCCAATTAGAAACCGGTGCGCCCTCATAAAAATGAAAGCCATGTGCGGTATAAATAACCGGAACTTTTCTTCCTGTCATTTTGTATACTTTCTCTGCCGCTTTGCGTGTGAGAACTCCTGTCATCGGCATATGGCAGTGAATCAAATCAAATTTTTCCTCAAGCATCAGTTTTTTCAACGCCAGATAGCACGTCCGCACATCCCTGGAAAATGGCGAGCGTCCAAACGGAATATGATGTCGGTGGATTCCCGTGCCCATCAGCCGGGAATTGTCTTTTCCATACACAACAACATCAAAGTTTGCCGCATAATGAATTTCATATCCCATTTCCTGTAATATTTTCACGTTGTTCATTTCAAACTGTGGTACAAAGCCGCTGACTCTTGTTACCAGTAATGCTTTTTTACTCATGATGCGATTCCTCCCTGGATGTATATTCCTGAATCTTGCGTTCGACCTCTTCGTTGCCCTCGGTGTGTTCTTTCAATCCCGTTGTCTGATCGGTATCCACGCCCTCTGTCGAGTCCTTTTTCAAAACGGTTTTTACTGTCATAAGAATCAGTTTCAAGTCCATCCACAGAGAGTAATTTTCAATATAAAACAAATCCAGTTTCAGTTTGTCATAGGGAACGGTGTTGTATTTTCCGTAAATCTGTGCAAATCCGGTCACTCCGGCTTTTACACGAGTACGGAAAACAAACTCCGGCATTTCTTTCTGATATTCTGCAATAATTTCCGGCCGCTCCGGTCTCGGTCCGACAAGCGACATATCCCCGGAAAGCACATTAAAAAGCTGTGGCAGTTCATCTAACCGGACAGCACGCAAAAAACGGCCCACCGGCGTAATCCGCTCATCATGCTCTTTGGCAAGAACGGCTTCTCCCGACTTTTCGGCATCCACAACCATGCTGCGGAATTTTAAAATAGAAAATTCCCGATTGTCTTTCGTGCACCGCACCTGCCTGTAAAAAACCGGCCCCCCGTCACAGCATTTTATCGCAAATGCCACCAAAAGCATAATCGGCGACAATAAAATCGTAAGCGGCACCGCAATGAACAAATCTACCGTACGCTTCCAAAACCGCTGGTCAAAACTCAAAGAATATCCCTTAGACAGCAAAAATGGGGTGTCAAACACATGAATTTCGTCGCCACCCATCAAAATAATATCGGAAATTTTCGGCATTACATACGCCCGGATTCCATTTCCATAACAATATTTTAAAATTTCATTTCTTGTTTCCGCCGCAATATCTCCAATCAAAACCGCCTGATAATCTTTCACCGTCTCGGCAATGCGGTCGATTCCGGCATGGGCATCAATTGCCCCGTAAATCGCATACTTATCACGTCTTGTCTCCAATTTATCGACTAACTCCGACGCCGGTCTGTCACCATAAATCAGAAGAATTTTCCACGGCTGGAAAATGCGGTTATACAATCGTCTTGTCACAACTGTCCAGACAACCGCAATCACGCAGTCAATTAACTGCATCAAAATCATGTATCCCGGATTGACAAGCCCAAAAGCCAGCAGACAAATCACGAAATACATCACAATATTTGCTAAAAATGTAGCTAAAAACTGCGACAACACCACTTCCATCCGCCGCAGCTGTCCAATTCTGAGTGCCCCATACATCGTCGAAAAAAAGTACACTAAAATTGCGTAAAGCCCAATCAATGCCCAGTTACCTTTGCGGTAAAAATGGAAAAAGTACATCGTATCCCAGTACACGCGGTACCAGAAATACGCAAACACTGTCGCCATCAATGCCACACTTATTAAGGAAAAGAAGAACAAAATCGTCTTCTTGTATGGGTCGTAATTTTTATTCATGACAACCATCCACCTCCCAAACTGTCTGTCATGCACAAGTATAATAATTTTACCATAGATGGAAAGTTATTGTCAATGCAGGGGGGCGAGGGGACTTTTTTTGTTTCCCGTAATTTGGCAAAAAAGCCTTACGGTTCATGGGCGTTCTCACTAATTGAGTGCGTAGCGGTATGGGCACTGAAACTACCAGTGCCGCATACCGACGTACTCAAACCCACGAACCGTAAAGCTTTTTTACCAAATTACGGGAATCCAAAGAAATCGGCAGCGACCCCCTGTCACAAACTAGTCAGTTGCTGCTTGATTTTGGCTCTGAATTGATTTGAAATATGCAAATGTTGGTCTGGCGGTTTTGGGACAACCTTTTTTCATTAATTTTCCCAATAGGGTTGTATTTTTGTCTTATTATCCGTCTTTATTCGGATAAATTACACGTCAACTGCAACTCTTTCTGATGCTTTTGTTTTTATGGTTGCTTTTCTTCGACTTTCATACAACTTTCATGCAACGCTTTTGGATTTTTATAGAAGATAACGTTGCATAAGGTTTTCTCTTTGAGAGAGAATCATACTAAGTTTGAAAGGCATTGCGTATTTTGCAGGCCCATACCTTTACGCGTTTGTTAAGCGGGAGCACCCACGAAACACAAACTTTTCTTGATAAATTACGAAAACCAAAAAGGCGCCAACGCCCCCTAACACAAACCAAAACTCAGTTTAACTTGAAAGATATCTCTTTTTCTACTAAAATAAGAATTAAGATTGAAAAGCAAACGCGCACTTTTTGAGTTTTGCGCAGATTGAGAGGTTAGTATGGATAATCGAAATTTTACTCTGCTTACTGATTTTTATGAAATCACAATGATGCAGGGCTACTTTAAAAATCATGCATCAAATTGTGTTGTTTTTGATTTATTTTACCGTCAGAATCCGGATGATGGTGCGTATGCCGTATGTGCCGGACTGGCTCAGGTAATTGACTATGTCAAAAGCCTTCACTTTGATTATGAGGATATTGATTACTTACGCGGTCTTGGCGTGTTTGATGAAGACTTTTTGGATTATCTTGCAAGTTTTCATTTTACAGGAGATATTTATGCGATTCCGGAAGGCACTGTAGTCTTTCCGCGCGAGCCGCTTTTAAAAGTTGTCGCACCGATTTTAGAGGCGCAGTTAGTGGAAACAGCACTCTTAAATCTGATTAACCACCAAAGCCTGATTGCAACAAAAGCTTCCCGTGTCTGCTATGCAGCAAAGGGCGGTGGCGTTATGGAATTTGGTCTGCGGCGCGCACAGGGACCGGATGCCGGTACATTCGGGGCACGTGCGGCTGTCATTGGCGGCTGTATTGGTACAAGTAACGTAATTTGCGCAAAAGAATATGACGTTCCCGCACTTGGCACGCACGCACACAGCTGGATTATGAGTTATGGGGATGAATTGACTGCATTCCGCAAATATGCCGAATTGTATCCGAATAACACGACACTTCTTGTTGACACCTATGACACCCTTCGTTCAGGCGTACCAAATGCCATCCGTGTATTTGAGGAAATGCGGGAGGAGGGAATCCAGCTGAAAAAATATGGTATCCGTATCGACAGCGGTGACCTTGCTTACCTTTCCAAAGAGGCATATAAAATGTTATCGGCAGCTGGTTTTGATGATGCGACCATTTCTGCATCCAGTGACCTTGACGAATATCTGATTGAGAGCCTGAAAGCCCAGGATGCCAAGATCAATTCCTGGGGCGTTGGAACACGTCTGATTACTTCCAATGATAATCCGGCATTTGGCGGTGTATACAAGCTGGCAGCAGTGAAAAATCCTGAGACAGGTGAATTTGTTCCGAAGATCAAGCTTTCTGAGAACACAGCTAAGGTAACAAACCCTGGAAACAAAACGGTATATCGTATTTATAGCAAGTCCACAGGCAAGATTAAAGCTGATTTGATCTGTCTTGCTGACGAAAAGCTGAACCCAGATGAAACTATGGTAGTATTTGACCCGGTTGACACCTGGAAAAAAACTAAGATTCTGGGTGGCACTTACGAGGTTCGTGAGCTTCTGGTTCCGGTTATTAAGGAGGGAAAACGCGTTTATACGTCTCCGTCAGTAATGGAACTTCGCGCAATCTGCCAGAAGGAACAGAGCACTCTCTGGGATGAGTCCAGACGATTCTCCAACCCACAGAAGGTTTATGTGGATCTTTCTCCAAAGCTTTTTGAGGTGAAGAGAGAGCTGATTGAGGAGATGAGCCGTAAGGATCTGGAGTTTGAGGAAGAGTAATTTAATAAGAAAATAAATGGGGCAATGTATCAGCGGAAACGATACATTCGCCCCATTTTTTGTTGAAATTAATCAGAAAAGTGAAGAAAAAAACATAGTGTACAGAATGTAAAAATGGTAAACTGTAGGAAAGGAAATTTTTTACAGGAGGAGTGTATGAAAAAAAGAAAATCCATTGGTCTGTGTGTGGGAATCTGTCTTCTGCTTCTGGGAATACTGGACGTTGTAAATGTTTTTGCTGCAGTGACAGAGGGAAAGGCCGGGGAAACACTTACTGGGGAGTATGCAGTGATTATTAATACGGATACATCTGATTCGAGGAGTACAGGCACACTGATCTTTGATGACAGTGGAAGTACTGCGTCAGTTTCAAGTGGAAGTGAGCTTCCCGCAGCTCAAAGCCTGGCCGGGCTGAATGCAGGGAGCACCCGCTCAGTCACTGCGCTGAATGAAAAAAGCGCTATTTCGTCCATTACATCAGCAGATGAGACTGACGATGGTATATCCGTCCAGGCAGCGACTACCACTTATGCAATAGGAGAAGAAAAATATATTTACAGAAGCAATGGCAGCGGCAAGACCTATATATGCATTGGGATTGGTGAACATTGTTATATCTGGATGGACAAAAATATGAAAGCGGATTATGATGCCGCTGGAAAAACATCTCTCATAGCATCAGACATGGCGAGTATTTATGACAGACAGCCCTATCAAATCCTGAAAACACTGGCAGGAGGCGATCTTCCCTGGGAAGATGGATCCGGCAAGCTCTCTATTGTGCTGGAAACCTTAAGCGGCGCAAGTGGTCAGTTTCAGTATGATGAGGGAATTACAGCAATCCATATCAACACTCCGGCGGCAGCATCCTATGTCTCCGGTGAAATGACCAGAAGAAACGGTCTGCTGGTTCACGAGGGACAGCACGCAGTATTCTGGCTGAAAACAAAATTCAATGCCTCCGAGAAATATATGTGGATAAACGAAGGTCTTGCAGTAACGGTCATGGATTATCTGTGGGGCGGTACGGACACAAATGGCTGGATGAACGGAATTGCAGGAAGTACCGCTATTCGTAACGGCTCTTCCTTGATGTATAAGAGTTATCGCGATGATATTGCCCAGGACTATGGAATGCCATACCTGTTTGTCAGATACGTAATTGACCGTATGGCAGGAAGCTATGAGCCTATGGCTGTATTGCCGAAATTTTATACAGTAGATGCTTCCTCCCTTACCTGTGAAGCTTATCTGGAGAAGGTAACAGGAATTCCGTTTAAAACACTTCTTTCAGATTTTTATACAGCTGTGGCAGCAGGAGAAGCTTCTGGTGTATACAGTTTTCCAGGTGATCGGATAGCTGCAAAAAAGGCATCTGCATTTCCGGTATTTTCCGGAGACAGTGGCTCAAAATATTCCATTCCGGCAGCTTCCGCGATTCTTGTGAAACTGAAGAATGGAAAATTTACAGTCCCATCTGATGGGGAAAGCGGAATTGTTTATCGTGTAATAGGAAGCCGGACTTCATCTGTGAAACCGGCTGGTGGAAATGGTACAAGCAGCAGTCCTTATCAGATCGATTCTCTGGATGATCTGAATTTGATCGAGGAAAATCAGGGCGCATATTATCAGCTGACCTCAGATATTCAGACACAGGGAAGAATTAATTTTACCATCTCTTATTTTGGTGGAACGCTGGATGGAAATGGACATACGATCTATGGACTGAAGAAGCCTCTGATAGCCATGAATCAGGGAAAAATCAGGAATCTGCGCGTAGCTGCAGATTTTAATGATGATATGCAGAACGTGCAGGGCGTCATCACACAGTACAATGAAGGAAATATTGAAGACTGTATGGTGACAGGAACAATCAGCGGATACATGGGCGGAAACGGAACTGTTGTATATCCGGAATTTGGCGGAATTGCAGGTGAAAATGCACTTGCCGGAATTATTTTTGGCTGCACATCAAAGCTGAATGTTAATTTGACAATGGCTCCTATGAAAAGCTGGGTAGGTGGAATTGCAGGTCTGAACATTGGTACTATAAGCAAGTGTGTCAGCATCGGTACGATTCGTGTTACCCAGACAAACGGAAACGAATATCCGGTCTATGTGGGCGGAATTGCGGGAGAAATCCAGAAGTTTGGGGGCATGGGCGGTGTGCTCAAAGAATGCCTCCATGCAGGAAAAATCACAGTAACTGCAGCAAACAACCGTGTAGGACAGATGTGTGGAACTGCTGCTGATAATGTACTCAGCTCTTCTTACGGTTTAAGCGGACATGTGCTGAACTGTTATGGAAAGAGTGGAGAGGGGAATCTTGTCGGCGGAACTGATGCTTCCATTGGAACAGGTGGACTTCTCACAGAGGCACAGATGAAAGATTCCAAATCTTACGTGGGCTGGGAGTTTGGAACTGACTGGAAGATTTCAGAGGATGGTTTGCCAGAGCGGGTGGAGAATCCGGAGATTACTTCATTGGAGGTAAAAAACAACTGGACTTCCTGCTACGTGGGAGAAAAACCGTGGTATTGGGGCAGGCTTTTGATAAATGGTACAACTTATTCTGAGATTACAGCCGATATGATAAGCGGCTTTGACAGTTCTGCTGAAGGAACTACTCATGTTTATGTAGAATATAAGGGCAAACAGGTTGCTTATTCAATGGAAGTTGTTGCGCCAAAAACCAGTGATATCAGCAGCATTGTAATATCAGGACAGCCGAAGAAATCTTATGTGGAAGGAGATGTATTCAATCCATCCAGAGCCAGTATGTATGCAACGATTGGTGGTCGTGCAGCTTATATTTACAGTGGATTTACCTATGACAAAACAGGCCCACTGAAAACCTCGGATACTCAGGTTACTTTTGATTACTTTGGAGCAAAAATACCGTGGGCGATTACAGTTGCAGCGAATGCACCAGCGGCCTTGACTATGCTTGCAGCTCCTGAGAAACTGAATTATGTAGCAGGAGATAAACTCGATCTGACCGGAGTGAAGCTTCAGATTACATATAGCAATGGAAAAGTATCGCCGGTTATTACAAGGGCTGATCTGAATACTTATGGAATACATTTGGCGCTTGGAAGTGGAAGCGGTTCATCGGCAGTGATTGATAATGGCAGAATAACAGAGTCATCAGATAATGGAAAAGATCTTATTGCTTATGCGACTGATAAGCTGCCGGGAGAATATGGTGCCGTGATCGCTGTGCTTGGAACAATGAGCGTAACAGAACCATTGGCGATTACAGATACTGAGCTGTACGCGGTTACAGGAACTGGAAAAGAGCAGTGGATATATTCAGGCTTTGTTACAGGTGGAAGTGGTAAGTATGAAACTCAGGTTGTTTCTGAGAATTTACCAGCTGGTTTAACTGTTTTTGCGGTTCCTGGCGGAGGCTCTTATGGAAGCAAATACTTTACTTTTTCCGGAACTGTCACTGCACCAGTGGGAATTTATGAGTCACAGTATAAAATTGTGGATACAGGAACAAAGGCAGTTTTGCCAGTCACAATAAAAATTATAGTGACGGCTTCTAATGAGGCAAGATTTTATAGTTTTGTACTTAACAAGGCGTTTAATTCCCAATTAAAAGAGGATGTTGTTGGGGAAATTGATAATGAGAACCGTAAGATTACGCTGCGGTTGCCAAAAGGAACTGATGTTACCAGGCTGGCACCGAATATTGATTATGGTTCTGGTACAGGAACAGCGGTAGCAGATGAGTTTACCAGTGGAAGATCTCATGATTTTACAAATCCGGTACAGTATGTTCTGACAGCACCAGATGGTGTAACGAAGATAACATATACGGTTACAGTTGTTTTTTACGATGAAACGCAAGGTGGTTCCGGGGAAACTGAGCATACGCATACCTGGGATGCCGGAGTTATAACGAAAGAGGCTACCACTTCAAGTATAGGAATTAAGACATATACCTGTACGGTGTGCCAGAGCAAGCGCGAAGAAGAAATTCCGAAGTTGGTTGTTTTACCGACGAATACGCCGGTGCCAACGAATACGCCAGTGCCGACGGCAACGCCAACGAATACGCCGGTGCCAACGGCAACACCGACGAATACGCCAGTGCCAACGGTAACGCCTACGAATACGCTAGTACCAACGGCAACGCCTACGAATACGCCGGTGCCAACGGTAACGTCTACGAATACGCCGGTGCCGACGGCAACGCCTACGAATACGCCAGTGCCAACGGCGACACCGACAAACAAACCGGTGCCAACGGCAACACCGACGAATACGCCGGTGCCAACGGTAACGCCTACGAATACGCCAGTGCCGACGAACACACCGGTACCAACGGCAATGCCGACAAACACGCCAGTGCCAACGAACACGCCGATACCAACGGCAACGCCAACGAACACGCTAGTGCCGACAAACCCACCAGTGCCAACGACAACGCCGACAAACCCACCTGCGCCGACTGGATATAAAGTGGGCACAACAGTGAAACATCCGGCGACAAACG
>ENA-ORTY01004644-ORTY01004644.1-human-gut-metagenome-genome-assembly--contig:-NODE-4644-length-10604-cov-2.498151_pt1 | contig 10604 bp, 10 predicted proteins | sample MGYA00241917_ERZ509198 | MGnify/ENA primary metagenome ERZ509198 (study PRJEB26280, sample SAMEA2338857) | human gut metagenome | biome: human gut; feature: human-associated habitat; material: faeces...
CCGGGCGCGGATAACGCGCTGATAACCCGTCTCGGCATGCTCGCGGACAGAATGAGCGTCAATATCGAGCTGCCGTCGAACAACAGCCTGCAAACTCTCGCGCCGGACAAAACAAAGGAGTCGATACTCCGCCCGATGGGGCTTATTACAAATAAGATAAAAGAGAGCTCGGCGGAGCTTGTCAGATATAAGCACGCGCCGCGTTTCGCCTCCGGCGGTCAGAGCACGCAATTGATAGTCGGCGCAACGCCCGACAGCGACTATCAGATAATGTCGCTCTCCGCGGCGCTCTATAAAAAATACGAGCTCAAGCGCGTGTTCTATTCGGCGTATATCCCGGTCGTCGAGAATCCGCTTCTGCCCGCAAAGACAACTGAACCGCCGCTTCTGCGCGAGCACCGACTCTATCAGGCGGATTGGCTTTTGCGCTATTACGGCTTCGATGCGAACGAACTGCTCGATGAAAAGCACCCGTTCTTAAACCCTTATGTTGACCCAAAATGCAACTGGGCACTCAATCACATGGAGCTGTTCCCGCTTGAAATAAACCGCGCAACAAAGGAAGAACTGCTGAGAATACCCGGCGTCGGCGTGCGCAGCGTTCAAAGAATTTTGGCGGCTCGGCGTGTTTCGCCGCTGAGCTTTGAAGATCTCAAAAAACTCGGCGTGGTGCTCAAACGTGCCCAGTATTTCATAACCTGCAAGGGCAAGCATTTGGCGGGACTCAATGTCAATCCCGACAGAGTCCTCGGCTCGTTAATTTCCGAGCGGTGTCAGTCGCTTTTGCCGAATATGCAGGGCGAACAGCTGAGCCTGTTCGACAACAGGATAACAAGGGAGGATGTAGTACAATGTCTGCACGGTCAGATGTAACATATGTATATGACGGTTCGTTCGAGGGACTTCTGACAGCTGTTTTCGAGAGCTTTGAGAGCCGCGAGCTGCCGTGTTCTATCGTCGCGGAGGATGAGTTCGTGCCGACTCTCTTCGCGTGCAAAACCGTTGACACCGATCCGCAAAAGGCAGACAGAGTCCGCCGCGGGCTCAAAAATGTCAGCGCCGATGTCTGGAACGCCGTGCGGCTCGGGTACCTGACCTGCGTCGAGGACAGGGGAACGCTCATCAACGATTTTGTGCATATGGCGATGCACTACGGCGCGGGTGTCATGCGCATGCTCGCCGACGACACCGTTTCGCGCCTGACGAAAGCCGTCCGCGCCCTCAAGCAGGAGAGTCATAAATATACCGGCTTTGTCCGCTTCAGCATCAGCGAGGATAACACCCTCACTTCAATTATAGAGCCGAAAAATTCCGTCCTGCCCCTGCTCGCGCCGCATTTCTGCGACAGATATCCGAACGAATCGTTTCTGATATATGACAAGACCCATTCGCAGGCACTCGTCTGGCATAACAGGCAGAAAATGATTATCCCGTTAGACGGCTTTGAACAGCCGCAGGCGGGGGATGAGGAGCTGTATTTCCGCGTGCTGTGGAAGCATTTCTATGATACGGTAGCTATCGAGGCGCGGTATAATCCCCGATGCCGCATGAACTTCATGCCCAAACGCTATTGGAATCAGCTCCCGGAGATGGATGAGAGCAATTCTCCCGATGCCGTGCGCGGAGTCAAAAGAATCGGAGCATAAAAAAGCAGGAGCCGTGGGACTCCTGCTTTTGATATTTTTTTAATCCTGCGCGTGGTTTGAAAGCTTGATTTCGTTGTTGTCCGTGAATTCTGCGATGATTCCGTTTTCGTCAACCGTCGCGAATATCGCGCTGTGGCTCACCATCGTCAGCGTCCATTTGACATCGGGATATATCTTTCCGAGCCTGTTTGTGACTATCGCTATCTTCGGCGAAAGTTCCTTTGCGAATTTCCACGAGGTCGAGCCGTAGTAGCCGTGGTGTCCGACCTTGAGCAGGTCCACCTTATGAAGCTGCGGCAGAAGTAAGCCCTCGAGTCCGGTGGTTCTCGTTATGTCCGCGGCGAGGAATGCGCTCCGCTCGCCTTTTTCGACCATCGTACCGACCGATTCGGCGTTTTCGCCCTGTCCGTGAAGACGCGCGTCATCGAGTGCTGTATTGTAGAAAGTAAGCGTGAAGTCGCCGAATTTGAACGGCTCGCTCGGTATCTCGGAAGTAACAACTGTGCCCCTGTTCTGAAACGCCTTTACCGTGTCTGCGTATGTTGTTTCGATGCCCCAGCCGTTGTATTCGTATTCGTGGGCAATCTCGCGGTTGACGGGCTTTATGTAGAATGTCTTTACCGTGATATCCGGGTCGTTGGCTATCGCCTCAAATGTGCCGACATGGTCGTAGTGATTGTGCGTGCCGAGCGCAAATTCAAGCGTTACTTTGCCCTCTGCGTCGCCGGCAGCCTTTTTCAGATATTTTATAACAGCCTCTTCGCTGCCGTTGTAGCTGAGCTTCCTGCGCGGATTGCGGTCGCCCTCGCCGGAGTCGATGAGCGCGAATTTTCCGTTTGATTCTATGAGTATTGCGTCGGAGTTATAGGTGTTGAGAAAATGTATCCTGTCCGCCGTGCCGTCCGACGAAAACTGCGCCGGGGTGATTTCAAATTTATTCTGATATCTGTTGCACATCGCAACGCAGATTATATCCAGCAAAAAGACCGAAAGCATTATCGCCATCATTATCCATGTCGCAATTTTTTTGATTAGCTTGTCTCTTGTCATATTCCCTCCGAAGCGCAAAAATAAAAACGCTTTTAAAAGTATATCATACTTTTTTAGTAAATGTCCATATGCAGACGCGCCAAAAAGCGCCGAATTTAATTGTATTCGGCGCTTTTTTGTGATATCATATACATATTAAGTGCGATACTAATCCTGATTTTCACCCTTGGGGTCGATAGCCTGCATTATCAGCGAGCCGAAGAGCATGACTCCCATGCTCGGGCGGATGCAGTCTAGCGCGTCCTTTGCGAGATATATGCATCTCCAGTAGTCGAATCCGCGCCCCGCGAGTAGCAGCACGCAGATGGCGAGAGTGAAGAGCAGCTCAAAAATAATGACCGCGCCGAGCAGCATCCTGCGTGAAACGGGATTTATGTAGCTTAAATTTTCTGCAATTTTTTCTTTTATGCCGCGCATATCTTCACCTCCGTTTGTTTGATTCTAACCCGGAGTGCGATTTTTCGCAATGCAAAGATTTTTACTTTTGAGGAAAGGAGAGGAAAACGAATGTCCGTCGGAATATCCACCGCCTGTTTTTATCCCGCGGCGACCGAAGAGGCTTTGCACTGCGTCGCCGAAGCGGGAGCAAAAGTTACCGAGGTGTTTTTTAACTCGCCGTCGGAATTGGAGCCGGATTTTCTCCGCCGCATTTCGTCTATAGCCTCTGACAGCGGCATCCGCATCCGCTCGATACATCCGTTTACCTCGTTCGCCGAGGGCTATATCCTCTTCAGCCAGTATGAACGCCGCTTCGACGATTACAGGGAGTTTTACAAAAAATATTATGCCGCCGCATCTGCGATAGGCGCGAAAATAGTCGTGCTCCACGGCGCAAAGCTGCCGGTGAATATCAGCACGGACGAATATGCCGAGCGTCTTAGCTTGCTCGTCCGCGACGCACAGGAGCAGGGGATAATTCTCGCCCAGGAAAATGTTGTCCATCATAACGGGCAGACGCCGGAGCTTATGAATGAACTGAAAGCGCGCCTCGGTGCGAATTTTCATATGGTGCTCGACATCAAGCAGGCGTACCTCGCCGGAGTCGACCCGATAGAATTTTTCGGGGAGTTTTCCGATAATATCTGCCACATACATCTGAGTGATCACGACGAAAATCACAAGTGCATGCCGCCGTTTGACGGAAAATTCGATTTCGCCGCCCTCTTTTCGCTCATGAAAGAAACCGGATATTCCGGCGACTGCGTTATCGAGCTCTACCGCTCGGGCTTCGAGCGCATAGATCAGCTGACCGATTCGATGCGAAGACTCGAAAAGCTTGACATTTGACCGTTTTTGTGCGATAAATATTATATGTTCATCAGGGAGTGATAGCTTTGAAGTGTCCGTTCTGTGGTTTTGAAGAGAGCAAGGTCATCGACTCGCGTCCCACCGACGAGGGCGAGAGAATACGCCGCCGCCGCGAATGTATCAGCTGCGGCAAGCGTTTTACGACCTATGAGATAATCGAGACCGTGCCGATAGTCGTCGTCAAAAAGGACAAATCGCGCGAGGTTTTTGACAGAAACAAGCTTTTCAACAGCATGCTCAAAGCGTGCGAAAAGCGCCCGGTCTATATGGAACAGCTCGAAAAAGCAGTCAGCGAGATTGAGGCTGTGCTCCAGAATTCACTCGACCGCGAGGTGACTACCGTCTATATCGGTGAGCTCGCGATGGAGAAGCTCAAGAGCATCGACGAAGTCGCATATGTCCGCTTCGCTTCCGTCTACAGGCAGTTCAAGGATATCAATACGTTCATGGATGAACTCGCAAAACTGCTCAAAGAAAAATAAAAAGCAAGGATCGCTCCGGCGGTCCTTGAATTTTTATCGCAATATAAATTTTACTTCGACTCCCTTAACGCGGGGAATATAAAAATATATTTGCTGTAGGACGCGAAGGTAGAGGGCGGATATCACACCGTTCAACTATTAATGTATATTAAGCCATAATCATGGCGCAAATTTTTTCTTCTCGTTGCCAAAGCTGTGATAAAGTGATAAAATCTAATCAACATATATTAATGGATGGGGTAAAAGTGAAGTTTGTCAAAATAAATCTGAAAAACAACTGCAAGTCGGCGGGAAAGTATCTGCTGACTTTTCTGAAATGGTTCGCTCTCGCCGCAGTCACGGGAGCCGTGGGCGGCGCGGTCGGCGCGCTGTTTCATCTGAGCGTCGAATATGTTACCGGCGTGCGCAAGGCTCATTCGTGGATAGTGTTTCTGCTGCCAGTCGGCGGACTTGTGATAGCCGGTTTGTATAAGCTCTCCGGCAAAAAAGATATCGGCACTAACGAGATACTCGATGCCGTGCGCTCGCCGCAGGGCGTGCCGGTTTTGCTCGCACCGCTGATATTTGTCTCAACTGTTATAACGCACCTATTCGGCGGCTCCGCCGGACGAGAGGGCGCGGCTCTTCAGCTCGGCGGCAGCATCGCGGGGCTGATAGGCAAAATATCCCGCCTCGATGAAAAAGATATGCATATCATGACTATGTGCGGCATGAGCGCCGTGTTCTCCGCGCTTTTCGGAACGCCGATAACCGCCGCCGTTTTCGCACTCGGTGTTATCAGCGTCGGTGTCATTTACTATGCAGGTCTGCTCCCGTGCGTCGTGTCCGCGTTCGTCGCATATTTTATCTCGACTCTTATGGGCACTGAGCCCGTCGCGTTTACAGTCTCGAATATCCCAGCATTCTCGCTCAAAAGCTGCCTGCTTACCGCTCTGCTCGCCGCGATATGCGCTCTGCTGAGCATCGGATTCTGCCTCGGTCTGCACGGCACGCATAAACTCTTTGCAAAGCTGTTTAAAAATACTTTTGTCCGCGCAGTCGTCGGTGGATTAATAATCGTCGCGCTGTCTCTTATCTGCCGAAGCGGGGATTACAACGGCGCGGGCATGGATATAGTCGAGCGCGCCATCGGCGGCAATGCGAAGCCCGAGGCGTTCCTGCTCAAATTTATCTTCACCGCCGTCACCGTCGGCTCGGGATACAAGGGCGGCGAGATAGTCCCGACTTTCTTTGTCGGCGCGACCTTCGGCTGCGTCGTCGGCGGACTTATCGGGCTTGATCCCGGTTTTGCCGCGGCTGTCGGACTCGTGGCGCTGTTCTGCGGAGTGGTCAACTGTCCGCTCGCGTCGATTTTTCTGAGTATCGAGCTTTTCGGCGCTCAGGCCATGCCGCTGTTTGCGCTCGCCGCTGCCGTCAGTTATCTGCTCTCCGGCTACTACGGGCTTTACAGCAGCCAGAAAATAGTCTATTCCAAGCTACGCGCGGAGCTTGTGAATATAAACGCAAAGTAAATTATTGACTTTGTACCCGTTAACTGATAAGCTTATTTCAAACAATTAGTGGGAGGGAAAATATGGATGCATTAAAAGCAAAAAAAGGATTTATATGTGATATGGACGGTGTCATATATCACGGCGACAAACTGCTTCCGGATGTCAAGGAATTCGTGGAGTGGCTGTATAAAGAAAACAAATCGTTCCTGTTTCTCACAAATTCGAGCGAACGCTCGCCGCGCGAGCTCCAGCAGAAGTTAGAGAGAATGGGACTCTATGTTGACGAGAGCCATTTTTATACAAGCGCCCTCGCAACGGCGAAGTTCATCAGCGGTCAGAAACCCGGCTGCTCTGCTTATGTTATCGGCGCGCCCGGACTTGTCAACGCGCTCTACGACCAGGGGATTACCATGAACAGCATAGACCCCGACTATGTCATAGTCGGCGAGACCTCGAGCTACAACTACGAGATGGTCGTCCACGCATCTAACCTCGTCAGAAACGGCGCGAAGCTCATCGGCACGAATACCGATCTCACGGGTCCAGTCGAGGACGGCATCGTCCCCGCGTGCCGCGCGCTCATATCTCCGATAGAGATGGCGACGGGCAAGAAGGCGTATTTCGTCGGCAAGCCCAATCCGCTCATGATGCGCACGGGACTCAAGATGCTCGGCGTCCATTCGGCGGAGGCAGCTATGATAGGCGACAGAATGGACACGGATGTCATTGCGGGCATCGAAACAGGTCTTGACACAGTCCTCGTCCTTTCGGGAGTCACGAACCTCGAGGATGTCAATCTCTATCCCTACAGACCCACATATATATTCAACGGCGTCGGCGACGTCTTTTCGGAAATATAACAAAAACGGAGAGTTAAAATGCATTACGAAAACAACTGGGAATCACTCAACAGCCGCCATGTGCCGGATTGGTTCGCGGATGCGAAGTTCGGCATATTCATCCACTGGGGTCTCTATTCCGTACCGGCGTATACCGAAAAAGGGCAGTATGCCGAGTGGTATATGCAGCAGATACGCGACGAGAACAGCGCCGCGCGCAAGTTCCACGACAGGGTGTATGCCCCCGGAACGCAGTATGAGGACTTTGTCAGCGGCTTCAAGGCGGAACTTTTTGATGCCGACGAGTGGGCGCAGCTCTTTGAAAAGTCCGGCGCAAAGTATATAAACCTCGTCTCGAAGCACCATGACGGCTTCTGCCTGTTCAAGAGCGACTATGCGTGGAACTGGAACAGCGTCGATGTCGGACCTCACAGGGACTTTTGCGGCGAGCTGAAAGCCGCGCTCGAAAAGACGGATGTTAAGTTCGGCGTCTACCATTCGGTTTATGAGTGGTTCCATCCGCTCTATCTCAAAGATCCCGAGGAATATGCCGTAAAGCATCTTATCCCGATGCTCAAGGAGCTTATAACAAAATATGAGCTATGGACTCTGTTCACGGACGGGGAGTGGGATCACCCGAGCTCCGTCTGGCACTCGACCGATTTCCTCCAGTGGCTCTATAACGAATCGCCTGTCAAAGATACGATAGTCCCCAATGACCGCTGGGGCAGGGAGACAAGAGGACGCCTGGGCGGCAATTTCACCACCGAATACGGCATAATCGACAACGGCAGACGCATCGAAGAGGTCGAGCTCGACCGCCCGTTCGAGGAGTGCCGCGGTATCGGCGCATCGTTCGGACTCAACCGCATCGAGGGCGTTGACGAATATCTGAGCAGCAAGGAACTTATCGAAACGCTCTGCTCGCTCGTCTCAAAGGGCGGCAACTTTCTGCTCAATATCGGCCCCGCCGCGGACGGCACTATCCCTGTTATTATGCAGGAGCGCCTGCTCGATATGGGTAAGTGGCTCAGCGTCAACGGCGACGCTATCTACGGCACGCGCATTTATACCAAAGCGCCGCAGGAGGGTACATATTACACCAGAAAGGGCGACAAGGTCTACGCGATAACGAACGCCTATCCGTTTGGCAGCCTCACGCTCGACAAGGTGGATTACAATCCGGATATAAAGGCGAAGCTTTTAGCGCGTGACGCGCCCATAGCCGTCGAAAACGACAACGGCAAAGCAAAGCTCGTCTTCCCGCAGATAAACCCCGACGAAATGAAGTGCGGCTGGCTCTATGCCTTTGAACTCGACGGAGTGAAGTAAATAGCGATAAAATAATACACAAAAATCCCGGAACATCAATAGCAGTGTTCCGGGATTTCCTATATATTTTTTTAGCTGGTTTAGTCCGTAATACTCTGCATTTACTCTGCACTTTCCAAGCTTTTTTGTATGTTAATACAGGATAATAGAAATGTTTTCATTTGCGGTTTGCCTAAACAAGTGCATTAATAAACTTTTTAGCGAAATATCAAAGTGTTAGAAAAAGTGTTAGAAAATATATACTTTCTAAACCTACACAAAAAATAAAAAGCCTCGAAACCGTTAGATTTCAAAGCTTTTTATTTGAATTATAACGCAATTTTTGATACGGGTTGCAAGCGGTTGCAAAGTTGCATTTTGTGCAACCAACAGAAAATCAGAATCAGATTCTTATAAATCTTTCCAAAATTAAAATATGTTGGTCAACAGTGGAATTCGTTCCGGTAGAAAAGCCACCAAATCCGCCGCGGGTACTGTTGTGTCCTAACTCATTAGCATAAGCAGAGACCAATCGCCATCCATCTAATGCATAATCATTTAAAAGTCGAGTTACTTGTGTGGTTGTAAGTCCACCACCATCATCGTCAACCAAACTTAATGTGGTATATTCATAATACCCTTCATAGCCTTTCGATTTTAGTGAATTGATCCGGTTTTCGAAAGCTTGTTTCTGACATTGGATTTGCCGTTCTCTCTCTGCTTGACGTGCGGCTTCCTCCTCTATTCTTTCTTTTCTTTCTCGTTCTTTAGCCTCCAACTCGAGTGCGTTTTCAGGGCGTGATGCGAGTTCGTCTCTTAATATTTTCAATTCCTCTTCCGAGTATAAATCGACCTGGTCTTCCAGAATCAACAATAAATCTTCTGTAGATAATTCTTTGGCTTCTTTTTTGAAATTGTCCACAACGATTTCCTCCGTTTTTTATTTGATTATACCATAAACATATTGAATTTTCAATGACAATGAAACTATTCTTTGACACGATGAAACCTTTTCTCCCACAATGAAACGAATCTCGGCACGATGAAATTATTCTTTTGAGAAAAGTTTCATTGTGGTTTGCAAGTGCGAAAAATAGGTGGGTTGGAGTCACCCAACTTCGACTTTTCTGTGGTCAATTTTGACACAATGAAACTTATCTTTTCTGCCAAAGTGTCAGATACCCTTATGCTGTGAGGGTTTATGGATAAAGAAAAAGAACGAAAGTTGCAATACCGATGGTATCATAACTTTCGTTCTTATTTGGTCCGAGTGGCGAGACTTGAACTCACGGCCTCTTGACCCCCAGTCAAGCGCGCTACCAGCTGCGCCACACCCGGTTGTACCTAAATTCAGTTTGCTTCCCGCTTGTCGGCTTTTGCTAATCGCCGCGGCGCTTCCTTCAGAAACATAGTCGCGGTACCTCGCTTGGAGCGCTCGTTCCGCTCCTTGTTTCTTCACCTCGAAGCAATGCCTTCATCCGCCACAGGCGGCGGCATTTCTCCTCGCCCAGCTGCGCCACACCCGGAAAGCTCATCAATAATACCACATGAAAAGCGATTTGGCAAGTCTTTTTTTCAAACTTTTTTAAAATATCCGCCACTTTTTTACTTTCTTTCTTATTTCCGCTCTTCCTCTTTACTTTTTGTCTCTATCTATGCTAAAATCTAAAGGACGGAAGGAGAGTCAGATATGGCAAAAATAATCGGAACAAATATACCAAACATCCCGTGGGAGGATAAGCCCGCAGGATTTGAATATCCCGTGTGGCGTTACAGCAGCAATCCCGTTATCACCCGCGACAATCTGCATATGGCGAACAGCATTTTCAATTCCGCTGTTGTGCCTTACGGCTCGGGCTTTGCCGGAGTTTTCAGGGCGGATATCCGCTCGCGCGCCCATAAGCTCGTTGTCGGCTTCAGCAAAGACGCGATAAACTGGGAGCTTGAGAATAAATATATCTTCAACGGCTACGATCCGCGCCTGTGCGAGCTCGACGGAAAATACTATCTCTCGTGGGTCAATCTCACCCCTCACGGCACAACTATCGGCATAGCATATACAGAGGATTTCAAGAGCTGGACTCAGCTTGAGGATGCCTGCAATGCGCGCCACGCCCAGCACATCGCCCTTTTTCACGGTGCCGCTCTGCACGGCGGCAAAGGCTTCGGCGTTCATGGTAATAATGCCGTGGGCAGTGGCTTCCCGGGCGGTGACGGGCTTTGCACTTACGTCCACCATCACGGCGTTGCCGGCGGCATCAAAATGTGTCAGATTATTTTCACTCATATTATTTTTTCACCTTAGTAAAGCTCCCCCTTCGGGGGAGCTGGCAAAGCCGAAAGGCTTTGACTGAGAGGGTTTCAGCAGTGCCCAAAGCCGCAGTTCGGCCAGTGGCACACTTCGCAGTTCAGGCACAGGCCGCCCTCACCCAGACGGGCGATATCCTCAGCGGTGATGGGGTCATCGGCCAGCAG
>ENA-ORTY01004648-ORTY01004648.1-human-gut-metagenome-genome-assembly--contig:-NODE-4648-length-10596-cov-8.250356_pt1 | contig 10596 bp, 10 predicted proteins | sample MGYA00241917_ERZ509198 | MGnify/ENA primary metagenome ERZ509198 (study PRJEB26280, sample SAMEA2338857) | human gut metagenome | biome: human gut; feature: human-associated habitat; material: faeces...
CCGCAAATTCAATGCGGTTTACGGGGACACGCTGGTCGAGCCCGAGATGCTGCTCCCGGACAACAAGGCCTGCCTGCGCCTGCCCGGCATCGACGGCAAGGCCAAGATGAGCAAGTCGCTCGGCAACTGCATCTATCTGGGCGAAGACGCGGACGAGGTCAAAAAGAAGGTCATGTCCATGTTCACCGACCCGAACCACCTCCGCGTGGAAGACCCCGGTCAGGTCGAGGATAACCCCGTATTCATCTATCTGGACGCTTTCAGCCGCCCCGAACATTTCGAGCGCCACTTCCCGGACTATCAGAACATCGAAGAAATGAAGGCCCACTATACCCGTGGAGGCCTCGGCGACATGAAGGTCAAAAAGTTCCTGAACAACGTCCTGCAGGACGAACTGGAACCTATCCGCAATCGCCGCCGGGAACTCGAAAAGGATATTCCCGCCATCTATGACATCCTCAAGGAAGGCAGTATGCGGGCCCGCGAAGCCGCCGCCCGGACGCTGGATGACGTAAGACGGGCTATGAAAATCAACTACTTTGAGGATATGGATCTGATCAGCGAACAGGCTAAAAAATACGCCCGCTCATGTGGATGAGCTCTCAAGCCGTGTGAAGAAATTGTGGAAGGGAAGGAAAACGGAAAACGTTTCTGAAGAAAAGTGAGCCCTCCCTTCCATAAAGAAGAAAGGCCCCGCATTCCCTGCTCAGTCAAGGGAAATGCCGGGGCCTTTTCGCCCATCAATGAAGCCGTGTCACCGTCCTGCCTCCCACCAGCGGAGGCTCTCACCGTCCGAAGCGATGGGCAGGGCGACGGGCTCACCGATCAGGGGCAGGAGAAGCCGATACGGCTTGCCTCGGCTCGCCGCCACAATCCGTTTGAATGGATCATCCCACGTATGGTAGGCAATGGCGAACTTCCCCACGTGGCCCGGGAGCAGCGCGCGGGCACGCAAATCTTCCGCGGCCTGCGCCGTGTCTTCCGGCATCATATGGACGTACCGCCAGTTCTCGTCGTATTGCCCGCAGTCGAGCATAGCGAGATCAAACCCGCCGAAGCGTGCGCCGATTTCCGCGAAATGCTTGCCGTATCCGCTGTCTCCGCTGAAAAAAATCCTGCGTTCAGGGGTAACAAGGGCAAAGCCCGCCCAAAGGGTCTTGTTCCGGGTCAGTGAGCGGCCCGAAAAATGGCGGGCGGGCAGGATGTGGATGGCGAAGCCGCCTTTCCCCTCAAGGACGGAATACCAGTCTCCCTCAAAAACCGTTTCCTTGCCGTAGCCCCAAGCCTCAAAATGGGCCCCGACGCCGAGGGGGCAGACGACCTGCCCCACCTTGGACCGAAGCGCCGTTGCCGTGGCATAATCCAGATGATCCCAGTGGTCGTGAGAAATGAGCAGATAATCGATGTCCGGCATGTCCTCGACGGTGTAAAGGTTCGTCCCCTCGAACGCCCTGTTGGCGAAAAAGACCGGCGAAGCATAGGTACTGAACACGGGATCTATCAAAAGGCGTCTGCCGCCGAGCTGCACGAAGTAGGTAGAATGGCCGAGCCAGACGACGGTATCCGTATTCCTGTCGAGCCCCCGCAGGTCGGTTTTCGCTGAAGGAATGGGACGAGTCGGCTTCTGGCCTTCCGTTGACGAAAAAACGTATTTCATCAACGCGCCCACAATGCCGCCGTTCCCCTTTATGGGCGGCAGCGGCTCCGTATTGCGAAAGGCACCGCCCTCATAGTGAGGCGACTGCGATATCGCGTCAAGGCGTTCACCTTCAGGCAACTTGCCGAATGAAGCCTGCGACATAAAAGCATACCCTCCCCCGATAAGAATACAGAGTAAAAGGACCAGACCGAACGCCACGCGCATACCCCTTCTCATGGAATCTCCAGACATTCTCTCTTTTCAGACGCGGACGGGATACGGCAAGGCGGCCCCGACTATTCCTCGGAACCGCCCTACCGTCCCCCGCCGATGCCCTTCGCGCGCATCAGCGGAGATCCCGAATACCTTACACGGTGATCAGATCGTATTGATTGTTCCCCATGCCTTGAAGCTTCATGTACTCGAGTTGGCGCAGGCCACTGCGGGACTCAATGCGTTCCACAAGGTCGCGCCGCTGCGCTTCGGGCAATGCATAAACCATGTCCACCGAAGCCTGATCGACGGCCAGAATATCCGTCGAGGCAATGATCCCCAAATCCGGCGTGGTGGGTGCCGCCGCGCCGAGCCCGGCGCAGTCGCAATCCACGGACATGTTCCGGAGCACGTTGATATAGGTAATATGTTGCCCAAAATGATTGGTAATGGCTTTGCCGCCTTCCACCATCCGTTCCATGAACAGCGGGCCTCCCGGCCAGGTCCCGTCGCCCGGCAGCTGATGGATCTGTTGCTTGCCCAGTTTCCCTGAGGCGCAGCCGATGGAAATGTTTTTGAGCGAACCGCCGAAACCGCCCACAGTATGGCCTTTGAAGTGGGTCAGCACCAGCATGGCGTCATAATTCAGGATATGTTTGCCGACGGACAGTTCCGTAAGCCATTTCCCGCCGGGAATGGGAAGGCTTACGTCCCCGTCCTCATCCATGATGTCGACGGGGCAGAAGGTCCAGCCGTTGGTCCTCAGGGTTTCACGATGCCCTTCCGTGGTCTGCCTCGGACTGGGATACAAAACATTGCATTCCACAATGCTGCTGTCCGGAATATTCGCTTGGAATCCCCTGACCATTTCGCGGGGCAAAATATTCGGACCATGCGGTTCGCCCGTATGCAGCTTGATGGCGATCTTGCCGCTCATGCCATGATTGACGCGGGCATAGACCTTCATCAACCCTTCGAGGCTGATGTCCTTCGTGAAAAAGACCTTGGCCTTTTCCTGCGGCGCGGCCATAGCAGTATCGATCCTGGGGAAGCCCCCAAAAGCGAAGGCCCCTACAGTGAGCGCTCCGCCCTTCAGAAAACTCCGGCGGGAAAACTGTTCAGCCATATTATGAACTCCTTGATTGCCTCTCCGCAATGATGCTTGCAACCTTTTTATTCATTCTTCTTTCAAAAAACTCTTATGACACCCTACAGCCAGGATGACGGGAAACATATACACACTGCATATGTTCTCCGTGTTCCCAACGCACGGTACACATAAGGCATTGCCCCGCACAATCCGGCCTTTCGGAACAACGGCTCTAATTTCCCGTGTATTGCTCTTCCGTTACTTTTTCCAGCCACTCGACGTTGTTCCCACCCTCTTCTTCAGCCACGGAAATATGGGTCATGGCAACGCCGGGAGCGGCTCCGTGCCAGTGTTTGACGTATGGAGGGAACCAGACCGTATCGCCAGGGCGGACCTCCTGAATCGGCCCACCCTGCACCTGAACCCTGCCGACCCCAGCCGTGATGATCAGAGCCTGCCCCAGAGGATGGGTATGCCATGCCGTACGGGCTCCCGGCTCGAAAGTGACGTAAGCGCTTGAGGCACGTGCCGGCGTATGGGCCGGAAACAGGGGATCGATGCGGACCGTGCCGGTAAACCATGCATCCGGCCCCTTGATGGAAGGCTGCGAACCGTTGCGCAGGATGACCGGTTCGCTCACAGCGGTGGAAAGCGTATCTTTTTCCATATGACGGACTCCTTTGCCGACCATTTTTTCTGTAAGAAACATATCCGGTCACTATGCCGAAGAACAGATACGATCCTCTTTTATTCTTGCCTTATTCTCTCAGTGTAGCCTGCCAAGGAAAAACGACGCCTGAGCCTTCCGGAACCCGCCTCAGTTTCGAAACGCACAGGACAGGCGAGTTCCGCAAACGTCCCAGGAGCTTCAAAACAAGACATTCAACACATGGTGAAAGTACAAAGGATCCTGCTGAAAAAAGGGCGAAAAAAAGCGCCGAACTTCTCTCATCAAGAATTCCGGCGCGTTGAAAAATCTCGCGTGCAAAGGCTGGAAACAGCCCAATCTCATTCACTCATCGCATACCTAAAAAGGCCTCAAGTTTGGGGCCGACAATAGCGAGAACGATTCGAACGCACATAAAAAACATGGCCACTCTTCTGAACGCCCGCAGATCACCGACAGTACGTCTATTGTCCGGCATCGGTTCCTCCATGAGCTTTTGCCAGCGTACAGGGCCTCAAAAGACGATGACGAAAAAACAAAACGGACCGGCAGATTGCTCTGCCAGCCCGTTTACTTTCTTATGGTGCGAAGGGGAGACCCAATCACAAGGTTCAATAGGTTGAAATCAGAGATAAAGTATAACAGACGCCTTGTAAATACCGTTCCAAATACCGTTGGCAAGTTTTTGTGGTTAGCCTGTTGAAGTTATTGAGGAAATAAATTTTGACTTTGTGTCTGAAAATAGGAATTAATATATAATAAATTCAGCATGTTAGTGTCATAAAAAATCTTAAAGTCATCCGAAGTATAGGTTCAGTTCTCCTCCAAAGAACCTAAATAAAATGAGAATATTTCTCCATAAGCCGCCATCGACAAGTAGAAAGGGATTGTTTCAACTGTCCTGGCTGGGCTATAATGAAAGTTTCTTGATGAGCCGAAAAAATACTCTGGGATACGGTTGACATTTCAAACACCATGAGTATTTATCTAGAATATTATAAACCTCTAATGACGAGGACAAACTCATGTCATCCCTACAGATAATGGTTGGGCATCAAAGGACACAGGGAATGAAAAGGTATCAAGAGTTTTCTCCACAAAACAAGAGGCTATAGATTGGGCGCGAAATCATAGTAAGATTGAAGGCAACGAATTGTTTATCCATAATAAGGATGGTAAAATAGCAAATAGAGACTCACATGGGAACGATCCATGCCCCCCTAGAGACAAAAAATAAATCACAAAATTTTTATAATACAACTGCAAGAGTATCAGAGTATACCCTGATACTCTTGATTAATTTAAATTTTATATTCTCTAAAATTAGCAAACAAATCCCCAAAGTTGGAGGGTAGATACTTTTCAAATTCGTCCTGCGGAACATAAACAAAATCATACATTACTTCTGGTTGCGCCTTGTTCACATCCTCGCACCACTGGCGCAGGCGTTCCATTTTGAGCGGAGTATCCAGATCAGCATTGCCCTTGGTCTCCACAATCACGATGCGGTTTTTGGGCAGTCTGACGATGAAATCCGGGTAGTAGTAGGAAATATTGCCGTCCCTATTAACATAATCAAGCTTGAAATTGACCGCAAGGTAGTTTTTGGCGTAGGCCAGAACATCTGTGCAGCTCTCCAAAAAGCTGGCAAATTCCAGCTCGAAATGGCTATCGCCGATTATGCGGTTGAAAACCGATTTTTTGGCGGGCAGGGACTCCTGTTCGGTAACCATGAATGGCCGCGTATTGCGCAGCCTGATGTGGTCACGGATTTCGGCATCGCCCTTGTCCCTGACTGTCAGCGCGTTTATCGCCTTTTTGAAACTCTCGATAATTGTTTTGGTGGCCGCCAGTTCTGAAAGATTGCGCATGGTGTTGGCGTCATCAAGCTCCACCGGCCGGTCAAACAAGTTATCGCGCACGAAGGCCTTCACCGAAACGGGAAGATTGAAGTAGATTTACCTCAAAAATGACAGCGGTTAAAACCGCCTTAGATTTTCCATGTGATTTCAATATTCCCGTTTGCCACCTTGATAACTTTGATTAAAGCGTCCACAACCGCCTGCTTATCCTCAAAGGAAATGTCCTGCCATTTTTTCACATGGTCGGTTATCTGTCCCATTTTGCTTTCTGTCTTAGAACAGGTAAGGGATACGATTTCTTCCTGTAAGGTCTGGCGTTCTGCGTCTAACTCGGAAACCTTGTCATTGATGTACTTCATCAAGATAGAATTTGCGCTTCCTACTTTGGAAAGTAAGTCACCTATTTCCTCGTCTATCTGTGCCAAACGGATTTTGTTCTTAGATACTTTAGGGGTGGATTGGTTTTCTTTTTCGTCGGACAGCTTTTTAAACTCGGACAGCTTATCACGAATGGCGTTTAACATATATTCTTCCAGAACGTCGGCGTAAACCGTACACCCTGTCCCTTTGCAGTTGCCGTCATGTCCTCCTTGACTGCAAACAAAGTAACGTCCCCATTTCGTTTTTGCTTTCCTGATTACCAAAGCATATCCGCAGTTACCGCATTTTACTTTCCCGGTCAGCCATGAATTTTTAGGCTTGCAGGTTTTTGTTGACTGGCGGTTACTTAGACAGCGTATCCGGCAGGCTAACCATGTGGAAGAAGAAATAAAACCTCTGTGCGGTGCTAATACAATCTCTTTGTCGGTAAGGTCGCATTGTTTTCTGGTAGTTGATACCGTCCCTTTGTAGAGATAGCAGGCATTGTAGCCCGTAAAATCACTCGCCGGGTTGTAGACGTTTGCGCCTTGACTTTTGAAGAAATTATATACATCAATGTCAGCTTCCACATATACGGGATTTCTCAGCATATCGCTTAGTCTTGCGGAGTTCCAGGAGCTTCCGCGTAAATGCTTAATGCCATGCTTATTCAGATACCGTATAATGTCGCCCAGAGAATTTGACGGGTCAGCATACATGGAATAAATAAGTTTCAGTTGTTCGCTTTCCTCCGGGACTTCTTCATACATGGAAGTACGGATATTATCAATGACCGTACTCTTTAAGCGATACCCATACGGAATACGCCCGCCCATGTAAAAGCCCCGTTTATTCCTTGCATAATAAGCGTCGGTTACTCGTTTTTGAATAGTTTCCCGTTCAAGCTGTGCAAACACAATACAGATATTCAACATGGCTCTGCCGATTGGTGTTGAAGTGTCAAACTTCTCCGTAGAGGAAACAAATTCAACATTATACTCTTGAAATGTTTCCATCATATTAGCAAAGTCCAGTATTGAACGGCTGATACGGTCTAACTTATAAACGATTACCCGCTTAATCTTCCCCGCCCGAATGTCGTTCATCATCCTTTCAAAGTCCGGTCGGTTGGTATTCTTCCCACTAAAACCTCTGTCGGCATATTCGATATAGGGGTCGCCGTGGGTTTCATACCTGCAATATTCAAGCTGGCTTTCAACGGATATACTGTCTTTTTTCTCTATTGACTGTCGTCCATATAATGCGTCATACATCATGTTTTTGTCCTTTCGGCAAAAACATAGTGCATAAGCCGCCCACACTTACATTATACCAACGGACGAATACTCTTTCAATCCGGTTAAACATATTTCTGGAATATTTTAAAAAGCTGCCGCTCGATTTCCCGTTTGGCAGCTTCCTGTGATTTCCGTAAATATTGTGGACGGCGGTTTGTTATGGTTAAGTTCATTTTCTGCTGATTGATTTCGTCTTTGTCAATCATATAAGTAACTTTATCTTCCACAAAACATACCCCCTTTGGTATTCCGTACATCTTATGAAAGACAGCAAGTACACTATTACAAGGTAAAAATGAGCTTACCGGACGGCTGTTAGCATAGCTCCACGGGACTTTCACCCCTCCGGCGGTCTGCCGAAGCTCTACCCGTTGCCTGCGACGCTTTGAACGCTCGGACTACGGCGGTAAAGGAGTATCATTGTACCGATATATGGATTATGGCGGCAGAGTTGCTAAGTCTGCTTTGGAATGCTGATATTTCCCGCTCGGTTTGTCCCTCCTTTCGTCGTCGCGTATCAGCCCAACGGCTCCCCATATATCGAACGTATCCGGTTTGCCCTATACTGCGCCGCCGTTATCTTGCGCCGCTTTCTTTGTCAAGGTTCAGGTAGTGGCTATGCTCGTCAGCTTTGGAACGGAAAAGGGGAAAAAGCGTTCCGTTGCTGATTGCAGTTATTCGGCTTTGAAAGCCAGAACAGCCAACATCAGTTTTGCTTGCAGCCGTTCACGAATATCCTCGTCCACGCCGAAATAGACGTTTCCGCGCTCGTCGTACAGCGTCCGCATGGAAAGGCGGGCTATGTAGCCGCTGAAATGCTGCAAGACCATTTTCATAGCGTCCGGGTCGCCCTTCGTCGCTGCCAGAATGACAGGATAGGGTACAAGGGCTTTATCCGTAAAACCGGACTGATTACCATTCGTCCCATTCATCAGCATTTTCCTCCAGATATTTTCTTAACAGTTCAAAAGAGCTTGTCCGGCGATACTGTATTGTGCTTCTTGACGTATTGAATAACTTTGCAATCTTTGTGTCATTCATTCCCTCAAAGTAGTACAGCAGTATAGCCTTGCGCTTTTCTTCCGGCAAAGTACGGATTGCTTCAAGAAGCAGTTTCAGCGTGATTTTCTTCCCGCCCATTTCGTAGCTCGGTTCATCATCTTCCTTTTTGAAATACTCGTCAAAGGAATGAAGCTGCCGCGCTTCTTCTAAGGTCATGTCGGAAAAGGTTACTTCCTTTTCCTTGTGCTTCTGAAGCTCTTTATGAGCGTCACACGCTTCATTGTGCAATACCGTGTTACAGTATCTTTGAAAAGCACATTGTTTCTGAAATTCCCTGCGATTAGGTTCCACATTATCACCTCCTTTCTCGAATGAAAGGTTGGTGGTGTCCCCCTTTTCGCGGGGCAATACTGCCTTTTGAAAAAAACGCCGAAGATTTTCGGATTTTTTTCAAAAAATTTTTTGAGCAGCAAAATACGCCTGTCCGAAAAGCCCGGACAGACGTATAGGTATTGTAAGCGGTATTCAGATGATTAGACAGTTCATATTGATAGACGTAGTTTTCCCCGGCGGTGGTCGGGCTTTTTTTGATGTGTCAATGACCGTCGGATTTTGTCGATATGGTATGTGCTTCATGGCGGCTACCTCCTTTTAGCCGCCGCTTTTAACAGTGATACCGCGTCATTTCATTAGAAGATAAAAAGAAACGGCGGCTTTGATTTTTCAAAGCTGCTGCGGAAATCAAAGAACGACAAGCAACAGTTCTGATTTTGCTCCAATATGGTTATTGGGGGCACAAATTAAATCAAAAAAGAGCCGATAACAGCAGTATTTCAAACTGCATATTATCGGCTCTGCGTCTGTGCGTCTGGCTCTTTTAATTAAATTATTTTTGTTGTTTTTTGGCTTTATTATATGTATTAGCTAACTGTCCACAAGCTGCTTTAATCTCTCTACCATGAGAAACTCTCATGGTAACTTCAAGTCCTGTTTGCTCTAATTGATGTTTGAACGCAACCATTTCTTGTTTTTGTGGTGCTCTAATTTTTGAATTACTCGTCGGGTTGTATTGCAGCACGTTAATCATAACATTTTTGCCCTTAAACCATTTTGCAAGTTGCCTTATATCTGAGGAACGGTCATTTATACCTGGTAAAAGCAAATACGCAAATACCACTTTTCGATTATGCCTTTGTGAATAGGACAATGCTTGCTTAACAACATCTTCAATAGCGTACATGTGCATATGAGGAATGATACAGTTTCTCGCAGCCTGTGTTGCTGCATGTAAAGATATTGTCAACTGAATTTTTAGATGTTCTTCGCGCAATTTTTTTAATTGATTAACTGGACCAACTGTTGATACGGTAATGCCGTCGGTTGGAAAGTTAAGTCCATTTCTATCTCGAAGAATATGGATTGCTGCAATCAAGTTGTCGTAATTGAATAAAGGTTCTCCCATTCCCATAAAAACGATACGATTTACTTTTTGACGTATCAATATGACCTGCTGCACAATTTCAGACGGTGTTAGATTACGAACGAAACCATTGCGTCCGGACTCACAAAAAATACAGCCAACAGAACAACCAACTTGCGTACTTACGCAAACAGTCCCACCATCTCGCCGTTTAATAAAAACCGTTTCGATATACCTGTTGTCTTTCAATTCATAAACATACTTTTCAGTATCGCTACTTTTATAGACTTTTTTTGTTGATATTGATAGATTTTTTTTGTGAAATGGCTGTTTATACAATTCCGCATATAAGGCTCTTGCTTTATCCTCTCCAATTACTTCCGACATTTCTTTGTAAGTAAATCCGTATGGGTCATTCAATATTTCCGTAGGTGTACTTTTAGGTAAGTGTTTCATTTAATATCCTTCCTTTTCAAAATTAAAAAGTTTGTTTTTCAGAGTTTTTGATTATGATTTCTAATTTTTCAACATCAACGATATGTGTTAATTTACATTTAGGGCAGAAAAGAGGAAAATTTCTTAATACCGTATTATAAAATACTTGAACCCTCGTCTTTCCGTTACAAATTGGACATTTTATCCAATATTTTTCAAGCATAATATTTCTCCTTTTGCGCAAAAAAATACAGGTCAATTCTCAACATGAGCATTGACCTGCATTTATACATATAACACTACAACAAAATTAAGGCATAGTTTTTATACTATGTCTATACATCGTTAGTTTTGTTGTATAGCATACGCAAAATAAGCATGACAAAAAAGCCCATATTGAAAATGGGAAAAATCTTTTTTGATTTCAATGCTTATCGAATACGCATGCTATGTAACATAAACATTTCCCCCTTTTAATAATACTATACAAAAAAAGCGGCTAGTTGTCAACATATACATATGAATTATTTTAGTCAACTGATAGAACAGTGTAGACATATCCAAGAGGAAAGGTGAACAGTAAAATGTAATAGGGTGAATAATTATGGCA
>ENA-ORTY01004655-ORTY01004655.1-human-gut-metagenome-genome-assembly--contig:-NODE-4655-length-10585-cov-2.469706_pt1 | contig 10585 bp, 8 predicted proteins | sample MGYA00241917_ERZ509198 | MGnify/ENA primary metagenome ERZ509198 (study PRJEB26280, sample SAMEA2338857) | human gut metagenome | biome: human gut; feature: human-associated habitat; material: faeces...
CATCGTCGAGGTGGAGCAGCTTCTCGCGCTCGCCCTCCATGAGCTTTGCAACGGGTATGCCGGTCCATTTTGCGACTATGGTCGCTATCTCTTCCTCGGTCACAGTGTCGTGGACAAGGGTATTTTCGGTGCGCTGCTCACTCTTCTTTTCAGCTTCTGCGAGACGTTTTTCAAGAGAGGGCAGATCGTAATATTTGAGCTTTGCCGCTTTTTCGTATTCGTAGTGAAGCTGAGCCTGCTCAATATCTGCGTGAGTCTGCTCGATTTCCGACTTGAGCTTTTTGACCTCGTCAACGCTCTGCTTTTCGGCCTCCCAGCGCGACTTCATCTCGTTGAACTTGTCTTTGTATTCGGCAAGCTCGGCGCCGAGCTTCTCAAGACGCTCCTTGGAGAGCTTATCGGTCTCTTTTTTCAGAGCCATCTCTTCGATTTCAAGCTGCATTATCTTGCGGCGTACATCGTCAAGCTCCGAGGGCATTGAGTCGATCTCGGTGCGGATGGAGGCACACGCCTCATCGACAAGGTCGATTGCCTTGTCGGGCAGGAAACGGTCGGTAATATATCTGTCCGAAAGGGTAGCGGCGGCGACAAGCGCGCTGTCGTGTATGCGAACGCCGTGATAAACTTCATAGCGCTCCTTGAGTCCTCTGAGTATCGAAATCGTGTCTTCAACAGTGGGCTCGTTTACCATAACAGGCTGGAAACGACGCTCAAGCGCGGCGTCCTTTTCTATATATTTGCGATATTCGTCGAGCGTAGTTGCGCCGATGCAGTGCAGCTCGCCTCTTGCAAGCATGGGCTTCAAAAGGTTGCCTGCGTCCATGCTGCCCTCGGTCTTGCCTGCGCCGACTATTGTGTGCAGCTCATCGATGAAGAGCAGTATCTTGCCCTCGGATTTCTTTATCTCTTCGAGCACAGCCTTGAGTCTCTCTTCAAACTCGCCGCGATACTTTGCGCCGGCGATAAGAGAACCCATATCAAGGCTGAAAACAGTCTTGTCTTTAAGTCCCTCAGGCACATCGCCGCGTACTATTCTCTGCGCGAGACCCTCGGCGATAGCGGTCTTGCCGACGCCGGGCTCGCCGATAAGCACGGGGTTGTTCTTGGTTTTTCTCGAAAGAATACGAATGACATTTCTTATCTCCGTGTCACGGCCGATAACGGGGTCAAGCTCGTTTTCGCGCGCACGCTTGACAAGGTCGGTGCCGTACTTCGAAAGTGCGTCGTAAGTATCTTCGGGGTTGTCACTGGTTACCGGGCTTGTCTTGACCTTTGAAAGCTCATCGACAAAAGCGTTTTTGGTTATGCCGTGAGTATTGAATATTTTTCTGATTTCCGGAGTCATGTTCGTGAATATGCCGATCATAAGATGCTCAACCGAAACATATTCGTCGTTCATGCTCTTTGCCGTCTTTTCGGCGGTGCGGATAACGCGGTCGGTCTCCGAAGAGAGATACATCTCGCCTCCGGAAACCTTCGGGAGAGTAGCAATATAAGAATCAAGCTCGCCGAGAACGGTGTTGCAGTCAATGCCCATCTTGCCGAACAGGGAGGGGATGAGCCCGCCGTCCTGATCAAGCAGAGAGTAGAGCAGATGCTCGGGGACGAGCGACTGGTTGTCGTTCTCTCTTGCTATGTTCTGCGCGTTCTGTATTGCCTCAACGGTCTTCTGAGTATAGTTCTGAGTGTTCTTAAAATCACCTGCTTAGTCTGAGTTTGGAGTTATATTATTATTGACTGCCGCGCGATGTATTCGGCGTAGCAGTGCTCGATATCTGCCGGAGAATATCTGCCGGCAAGGAAGCCTTTCATAAGTTTGTCAAACAGCTCTATATATCCGGATATAGCCTGTGCGAGCTCCTCGGTTGAGGAATTTTTCTTCGGTACGACTATACTGCGGCAGAACTTGTTATAATAAAGGGCATAGTCAACATTCTCCACTCCGTAGTGGGGGAGATATTTTTGCTCTATACCGTGCCACAGGCGGAAGAAGTCTGTCATGTCGGAGATAAGCGCGGCGCTTTGCGTGCGGAATATCACCGAAAGCTCGCCGATGGAATCCTGCCCGTTCTCATACAGCTCCACTTCATATTTGACGGTGGGGCGGTATTTATATTCCAGACTGCTCTTGAGCGACATTGTCAGGTCGTTCGGAGTGAAGAACGGCACAAGCTGCCCGTATGAAGCGACCGCTTCTTCGATAGCCTGGAATACATCATTTATGCGTCTCTGCGGCGTGACCATGCCGAAATATTCGGCAAGTATCTGATTTATTAAATTCGATCGGTTGGTGCCCTTTTGATGCGCAAGTCTATCCGCTTCGCGGACGACTTCGTCGCTGAGCATCAAACTGTATAATGTTTTCTTCAAGAGTATCAACTCCTTTTGTTTTCTGTTCCCATGATATACCTATTTTAAAAACTTGTCAATATATTTATATAAATGTTCATACAAAGTTAATAAAATTCAAAACGAGTTTGCTAAAAAAGGCCGCCCGAAGGGCAGCCTTTTAATATAGCTTTAAGATTTTGAGCGTTTTCTCGGCGGCATCTTTTCTCCAAGCACAAATGGTGCGATTTTGTGTATAGGTAAAGCCACCAAAAGGCACAGCCCGATGGAGAGCAATGCCGCAATAGCGCTCCAGAACAGAGATTTGTCGGCGAGTTTTTCCGATATAAACGGGCACAGTGTGTGAAAAAACACTACCGGGAATTTGTGCATAAGGAGTATCGGCATAGTGTTGGAGCCAATATAAGATATAACTTTAAGCTTCGGGATGAAGAAACACAGCATGGTGAATCCGAGTACGGACATGAAAGCGGATAAATAAAATATCAGTATCCTGCCGTATTCGCTGCTCTGATATCCGACGAGAATGTTCAGTTTCAGTGCCGAAAATCCTCCGGCGGCGACGCATAACAATGATAAAATAAATATGTATGGCTTGCGCAAGTTTTTTTGATTTTGTGCTGCAAATTTTGAGAATAAAACCCCGCTCAGAGAAAACGAGAGCATTGCTATGGCAACATCAGCCTTGAATATCGGCGCTTTTGTCGGAAACAGAGAAAATTTATATATTACATATTGTATAGCGATTGCTGCAATTATAGATACACCGAACAAGGCGTATGACAATCGGTGTTTTGAAGCTATTCGGTCTATTATAAATGTTATGGCATACAAAAACAGCAGTTCAAGAAACAGGCACGGCAAAAACCAAAGCGGAGTATTTACGGCGCAGTATCCTTTTAAAGTGCTTATGATTATGGCAGGAACACTGCTGTCGATTGCCTTCTCCGCGAATGACGAGACGAACTTGCCGAGAATAGCATATGCGCCCCAGCTGACTGCGGCAAATATATAAAACGGCACGAGAAGGCGCGTCAGTTTTTGAATCAGAAACTTCCAGAATCCGTTCTTGCCGCGCGAAAATGTAACGCCGGTCAAAAAGAAAAACAGCGGAACATGAAAAGAATATACATATTGAGCATAGATTCCCTGGTCGTGAAACACATGCCCGATAACTATAAAAAATATACCGATAGCCTTAGCGGCATCGAAAGCAAATATCCGCTCTTTTGAGTTGCTGTTTAAAGTGCTCATTTTTCTCCAATCGGTTTGCAATATTGCTGTATTAATAATTTAAATATAATGCCTGCGTTTTTATACTAACAGGATTCTTTTTGCATGTCAAGGTCTGCAAATTTCGGCTGAATCGGATTATATAAAACCATAACTTTTTATTGCACCGTACATGTTGTTTCTGATATACTTAAACACATGAAAATTGAGCGAAATATAAAAGATGAAAATATTACTTCGGAGATGATAATATGATCTTGTTCTTTACAGGAACGGGCAACAGCAGATATATCGCACGTAGGATTGCCGATTCGCTCGGCGACGAGCTGCTGAATATGAACGAAAGAATTAAAGCGTGGGATACATCTGAGATAAGCGCTGACGGTCGTCTTGTTTTTGTCGTTCCGACTTACGGTTGGCGCATTCCGCGCATTGTCGAAAAGTGGATAGACGAGACACCGTTCAGCGGAAGCTTTAAGGTGTGGTTCGTTATGGATTGCGGCGGCGAGATAGGCGAAATATATCAGGCAGTTATGCTCAAGAAAGTCATTTGACTATATGGGCGTCAAGCAGATAGTGATGCCTGAAAATTATGTTGCTATGTTCGGTGTGCCGAATGATGAGCAGGCTGCACGGATAATTGAAAAGGCTCAGCCAGATATTGCAGACGCTTCAGAGACTATAAAAGCCGAAAAGAAATTTGCTCAGCCGCGCAGAAATGCTTATGATAAGCTTATGAGCGATATAGTCAACCCCGTGTTCTATAAATTTTTCGTCAAGGCGGACGCCTTTACGGCAAATGACAAGTGCGTCGGATGCGGCAAGTGTGCAAAAATGTGCCCGCTCAACAACATTGAATTAAAAAACAGTAAACCGGTCTGGGGCAAGAATTGCACTCACTGTATGGCGTGCATCTGCCTCTGCCCGACGGAAGCCATTGAATACGGCAAGAAAAGCGTCGGCAAACCGAGATATCATCTTGATTAAAAGCGAAGGAAGTATGACTCAAAGCCATACTTCCTGTTTTTATTTTCTTTTTCCGAGCGCTATCATAAGAGCGCCGACGGCGGCGGTCGCCGCGGTTCCCGCCCATATGCCGTATTTTAGCTTTTCCTTGTCATCCGCATCGTTTATGTATCGCATTATTGAGACCGGAGTCTTTTTGAATAGGTCGAAATATGTTACCGTTCTTGTTTTATACTCAAACGGCTTGGTTTCATCGAGCTCAAAGATACGCACGCCGCGCATCTTGTTGCCGTAGCATCGAAATGACGCGCAGGCTGTTTGGATTATGTCAATGTCATCGACTTTGCCCTCAAAGCAATTTAGATGATCGTGCCCCGCGACCGCGGCGAGCACGCCTCCCATTTCTTTCAACGCTTCAAATTCGCCGACATTTTCAGAGCATACGTCCGGATATTCGCCGAGAGTGCCGTGGGCTTTTTGGGGGTCGAGCTCATAAAATCGCCCGTCGTGCTCTGTGCATTCATTATTTTTTTCGCACTCGCGTATGAGCTGCACAGTCTCCGGAATCGGGACATGCTGAAATACAAGAGAGGGGAGAATTCCGAAAGCTTTTTTGATTTTTTCATTCTTTCGGAGCATCCAATCTATTTTGTTGCGGCTTATGGTCGTGTACCAATTGCCGTCTGAGCCTTTTCCTGCGGAGTCGAGCATCCACACGGTGAAAGCGCGCCGCGTTCCGTCCGACGACATTATCGGGATATCATAAGTTCCGCATCCTGCGCAGACGTCCGCGCCGCTTCCGACGCACGATGAGTAATTGCCGTATATTTCCGACTGCTCGGATTTTTCTATGCAGTTCATGTCATCGTGGTTTCCGTACAGCACGGCAAACGGTATCTTTCTCGCTTCAAGCGGCAGGATAATATGACTTATCGCCCGTTCCACGCGTGATCTCGTCGCATCATGTCCGGAGGCTACCTGCCTTGTGCCTATCACGGCATCGTTTATATGATTGCCGAGTATGTTGTCGCCCGTGAACAGAACGAGATCGGGGTGCAGAACATCGCAGGCTCTGTTTATCATCCGGACAAGACTTTTGCGAACGAGCGGGAGGTCCTGCGCATCGCTTATCTGCATTATTGTGAACTTGCCGTCACTGTTGAATTTCAGCATTCGTTTACCTCTTTTAAAATGCGCCGCCGCAGTTTATACGGCAGCGCATTTGCTTTTATTATTCGGTTTCGTCGCTCTCAGTTGATTCTGATTTATCTATAGAAGCTTCGGGTGTTTCTTCAGCGGAATCGTTGCCGATATCCGACATTTCCGTAGATGCAGTGTCGGACACAACGCTTCCGCTTGCCACTGCGGCAGGCTGAGGCTGATGCTTCTTTCTCTTTTTCAGAAGAATCGCAACAGCAACAAGAATCAGTGCTGTAACAACTGATATGCCGAGTCCGATAACCATTCCGCGCGGAGTGTACTTGAACTTTACGCTGTGGTTTCCTGCGCTAACTCTGACTCCGAGCAGTGCGTCGCCGACGGCGACAATGTCATTCTCGCTGACTTCCTTTCCGTCAACAGTAACTTTCCAGCCCTTGTCATAGGGGATGGAGGTGTAAATAATGCTGTCCTCTGCGGCGTTCAGCGTGCCGGTTATCTCCGTGTCGGTAAAGCTCTCGATATTCAGCGCACCGCTGTTGAGCTTGTTGTAGCCCTCAACGAATTTGTCTGTGTCGAGCCCGTAGACAAAGAAGTTGAGCGCACCGCTGTTGACATCATCCTTGACGGTCATTTCAACGGTTATCGGCGTTCCCGCCTTGCACTTGCCGAGGTCATAGATATATTCGCGGCTCGTGTTCTGGGAATATTGCTCGTAACCGACCGAGATAAGAACATCTTCGATTCCCGCGGATTCAACGAACAGATAAACATTCTGATCCTTTTCGGGCGAGACGGTGAACGAAATAGTTCCGGTGCTGTCCGAAGAAGTCTTGTAGTAGTTCATGTAGCCCGTATCAAGACCTATCGAAATAGGATCGATGTTATAGAAATAAGAATCTGTGATATCAAGCCTGTTGAAGACTTCATCGATTCCGGTTGCACGGAAGAAGTAGTCATTCTGCACCTCAAACGGATTGTCCGAATCGAAGCTCCATGCAGTGATATCTTCATTCACACAGTAGGCTATCGGGAGCCAGTATTTGTTCCTGTATGCATGGAACTTGCCGGAGGAGCCGACATATTCATAGAACTCATCGCTCAGCGGCGGGTTGTATTCGTTGTTGTCGACAATATACTTGAGCGACATCATTGAATTGTAGACCGGGGTCTGCGGATTGTAGGTGTAGCTGTTGATATAATTGCCGTAGAGACCGAGCTGCTCCTGCAGATTTGCAACCTTTTCGTATGCCATGGACGAGAAGGTGGATACGCCGTTATAGTTATACCATGCGGGATCCATGCGCGCCCTGAGTGAGGTGAGCTCCATACGGTAAGTGTCATTGCCCTCAATATCATCAAGTTCATTCTTGAGGTCTCTGAAATCCTGATAGTCTCCGGCGTATTCGGTCTTTGTTCTGTCCATGCTGTAGTTGTCGGTGTCGGCGCTTATAGCCTCGGCGCAGACGCAGCAGAGCATCAGAACAGCCATAGCCGATGCCTGATATTTCTTGGTCGAGAAGAGATAGAATATAAGCGTATAGAGCACGACAAACAGCAGGCTGATAATAACAGTTGTTTCATCGACGTTCTTTGAACCGACTTTTTGGATTATAACTATTCCCGAAAGAATAGCTACTCCCGCGCCGAGTATCTCTTTGCCGGAGAACTCGGTAATGTGTCGGAACGCCTTATATGCCATGGTGAGCAGGATGAACGAATACATGAACGAGAATCTGTAGGGCAGATCGTTCGGGAAGTGGAATGCGTGCCAAATATAATTGAGCACATTGAGATTGAAGCTGAAATATATAAGCCCGAGAAGAAGCACATTTGCTATCTTTTCTCTTACGGGTATGCGTTTGCAGAAAAGATAGAGCGGGACAAGTATTACCGTTGCCATTCCGCAATAGACATTGGGAAGAACATCGGTTCCGCTGCTTCTTATTGTGGGAGTGACGCTTGCAAGATGATTTGCGAGGAAGTCGAATATCTTGAAATATGACTTGACGGTCTCGGGCCATGTTCCGCTCGTCGCGGAGCAGCTTTGAAGAATAAAATAGACGGGAATGAGCGCGAACGCAACGAGAGCCGCGCCTGCAATGCTCGAAAGAGCAAATGTTATTCCGTCGGACAGGAATGAGTTGTATCTGATTTTATCTTTTAGCTTGCAATTTTCTGATAGAGTCCCCGTGTAATTCAATCCGGATAGCCTGGTGAACGATTCTATCCAGGACAGCATCCGCTATCGTCTTTTCCCCGATAATATCGTACCAGTCTTTTACCGGGACTTGCGAGGTTATAAGGGTGGATTTTTTCCCGTGTCGATCTTCCACTATATCCATTAGATTCATTCTTCCCCCGGCATCAAAAGGTTGTATCCCGAAATCATCCAGCACCAGTAAGTCCGCCCGTTCTATTTTTTTTAGTTCTTGTAAAATTGTACCTTTCGCTTTAGCCATTTTCAACTGGCCCATTAACCTGGCCGTGTTTGCGTAGAGCACTTTCATGCCTTTCTGGCAAGCTCTATACCCCAGGGCCGTGGCTATGTAACTTTTTCCCGTTCCCGAGCTACCGGTGATGAACAGGTCCCTGGATTCTTTGACGAAAGATAATTCCGCGAGCCTTTCTAGCAGGTTGCGCTCGAGCCCTCGTTCCAGGGAATAATCCACTTCTTCCAGGGATGCCTTGTAACGAAAAGAAGCTTGTTTGATCAGCCTTTCTATCATCCGGTTACAACGGTCATCCCACTCGTTGGAAACCAGCCATGCCACGAACTGGTCGGTTGTCATCGATTCCGTTTTGAAACTCTCCATGCTTGTTTTAAAAGCGTTGTACATGCCCTGGAGGCGCATCTGGCGCATCTTCTCCAGCGTTTCTTGATTCATTTCCATTTTTCTCGTGATGTTTAGTTATAATACTCTTTTCCCCTTATGTTCTCGTGCGCGGGCATCCTCTTTTGCCCGTTATCATCCTCGTTTTCTTCCAGGGGTAATTCATCTTGCCTGTTTTTCAGTATTTCTTCTATAGCAGGGTAATTGTACAAGCCATGGCTGGAAGCCCACCGGCAAGCGTTAACCAGTCTCTTTTGACCCACCCGTGACGCGAAATTCAGTATCCCGCGACAAGACTTGCAAGCTTGTTCCGGGTGGACTTTCGCCTCGATCACGTGACGGATATAATCCTCCACGTCGGGATGCATGGAGGCGGCTTCCGCGATATATTGCCCCGGGTCCCAGTCCACGGGAGCTTTTTGACTGGGGGCAAGGTGAGCCTCGTCGTGGGTGTAGCCATACTGCTTGTATCCCCTTTGATGAACCGCCACTTTCTCGTATTTCAGATAGATTTCCACCTTCTCGCTGTTGTATAAGATGTTAACCTTTTTCCCTATATGGCGATACGGCACGCTGTAGTAATGGTTTTCCAGCCGAACGTAACCGTTTCTTTGCACGGTCGCCACGTGACGTCGTTTGAGTTCGAAACGGATCGGGTTCAACGGTCCCATGCAATCACGCTCTATTTCCTCGTATTGTTCACGGCGGCTATAACTTCGCCCGGTTAACAGGCTATTGTTGTGCAACTCGAGAGCGACACGGATCGCGGCGTTAAGGGATTCCAGGTCGTGAAACACGCGGCCTTCAAGCCGGGTGTAAATACCCCGGTAAACGAGCTTGACCGCCCCTTCCACGAGAGCCTTGTCTCTTGGTTTGCGAACCCTGGCGGGAATGACAACACACCCGTAATGCTCGGCAAAAGCCGCGAAATCCTCGTTCAATTCTGCCTCGTAACGACTCGGCTTGTTCACGGCAGATTTCAAATTGTCAGGGACGATAACGGCCGGGGTACCCCCGTAAAAAAGCAAGGCTGACTCGCAAGCGTGAATCAAGTCTTCCTTGCGCTGGCTCATCACCGCTTCCACGTAAGTTAACTGGCTACACGGGAGGATGGACACGAAAACTTCAACGGGGATCGTTTGACCCGTGTCGCGATCCACGAGCGAGAGCCTGTCCCCGGCGTAATCGATAAACATTTTATCCCCGGCCTTGTGTTCAAGGTGGGCAACCGGGTGAGATAACGCGAGGTAAGCTTGAAAATAAGTACAAAAACGACTCCGGGCATAACCGTCGGGATGATCGGAACGGTATTCTTGGAATAATTGCTGCCGGGTCACACCCTTCTTTTTTAGACGTTTAGCGTAACCGGGGAGAAGAGCTTGTAATTCCTTGTAACGGGCGGGCGGTTCTTCCGAACGTTTGTGTTGCTCTTGGAACAAGTTACAAAGGGAAGAATCATCCAGGGAAAGAACCGATTCAAGTGACAGGCCGCTCTTTTGATAGACCTGCAAATACTTCTTGACCGTGTTACGGGACAGGTTTAACATGCTACTAATACTCCTGGTTCCGCTACCAGAGGCATAACATCGTAATACTTGACGAATTTTGTTCATGCTTATTCGTTTATTGGGCATATATCTGTTTTTTTTATTTATTTAACAGATAAAGTAGCATTTTGGCACGAGTAAAACAAGTATTTGATCATTTTACGGGGATCATTTTCTCGAGGATTAACCGGGTCAATTTCGAGTGGATTTCAAGGACCAAGTTCTATTGGAAAAGAAGGGCCAAATTAGTGCGGATTTTCCAGGGATGACGTTCAAGTTACCTGCCGGGACTTACAAGTTCGGGTTGTGCGTGAACACGATTATCAAGTTGAATCCTTCCCGCGCGAGTTACTCTCTTGAACATGCCGGGGTAACGAACAACTTCGCGATGAAAACATCCTATCTAGATAATTTCAATAGTTTGGAAGAATTGATCATGGACGTCACTGGAAACGTGACATTCACGATGAGCACGACCGACACGAGTAACTCGTTGCT
>ENA-ORTY01004656-ORTY01004656.1-human-gut-metagenome-genome-assembly--contig:-NODE-4656-length-10583-cov-5.622625_pt1 | contig 10583 bp, 6 predicted proteins | sample MGYA00241917_ERZ509198 | MGnify/ENA primary metagenome ERZ509198 (study PRJEB26280, sample SAMEA2338857) | human gut metagenome | biome: human gut; feature: human-associated habitat; material: faeces...
CAGATGGAGATGAATATTATGCTAGTACCTTCAGACCGGTTCTTATTTAATAGTGCAGACTAAGGAACAGTAAATATGGTGTGGGACTGTAAAAAAATTTGTGTAATTTGAAAAGGGTATGAAAAAAATCTTCCTTATGATAATAAAATATCATAAGAAAGATTTTTTCTTTTGCTCTAATATTGAATTGAAAAAAAATATGTTATATAATCATAAAAAGTCAAAAGAGGAGAAGTAAATATATGGATAATTATGCTGTAAAATTATTTGAAAGTTTGCAAAAGTTAAAAGTAACAGATGAAAACAAAGCAGAAGTGGAAAAAATTAAACAAGATATACGTAAAAAGGATTTTAAAAAGGCTTTAGATAGAATTGAAAAAATTAAAAATAGTAATGTAGAAAAGAAAAATAAAGATAGTAATACAGTATATAAAAATGCAGCAGATGTACCAGATGATGACTTTTTTACAAATGACGAAGTAAAAGAAGAAGCCAATACAGAAAGTCAAAAAGAAGATAATAAAGAAGACGGGTATAATAATGATGGAAATTATGACGACAATTATGGTGACGATTATGATGATTATGACGAATTTTCAGAAGATCCTTTATTTAATAAGTTAAAAGCATATAATGATGAAGAGGATGATTATTCAGAAGAAACTGAGAGATATGATACAGATAATTTTATAGATGATGACGAAAGTAGTGAAGTAAGCGTAAAAGATACAGAAGATAACTCAAAGAACAAAAAAGAAAGAAAGAAAAATAAGTCGGATATTCAAAATAATAATGAAAAAAGCGAAAACGAAGCTAATGAAATAAACGATGACGAAGAAAGTAGCAATGTGGCTGAAAACGAAGATAAAGATGTAGACACAGAAGAAAGTGAAGAAGAAAAAGACGACGAAGAAAATGAAAACTCAAACAATGCAGATGAAATAAATAATATAGAGGATAATGAGGATGAAATTCAAGAGGAAGAAGATACTACTGGAATATATCCTAAACAACTAAAAAATGAAACACTAGAACATATATATTTAGGATTATTACTAACAAATCCTAAGTTAATAGCAAAATATTATGTAACAAAAAAACAATGTTATTTTGAAGATGATAAATGTACAGAGATTTATAAAAGTGTTTTATTTACAGAAGGAAGTAAATACACTCCAGAAATTGCTAAAGATGGATTTAATTTGCCAAAATACAATAACGAGATACGAGAACTTAAAGACGACTTAATGGCAGAATATATGGATAGTAATTATAGTATAGAAGAAACTTATATAGAACTTAAAAAATTATTTACATTAAGAAAGAGCTATTTGGAAAATCCAATAAAGGAAAATCAAGACAAAATAGTAGAAATAATAAATTATGTTTTATATAAGTCTATGTCTGTAGAAGAGGTAGAAAGTGCAGTAAATCAAGTAACAGTTACAGGAAAATTTAAACAGGCTGTTTTAAATAAAGATTTAACAAGCTTTTTAGAGATGGGGGACAACACTTTAACAAATGGATTAGACTTTCCATTTCCTATTCTTTCAGGTGTATTTAAAGGATTAAGAAAGGGAGAAACTATGGCATTTGCAATGCCTTCAAACTCTGGTAAAAGTAGATTTACAATAAACTTAGCAGCATATACTGCGTTTGTCCATAAGAAAAAGGTTTTAATTATATCAAATGAAATGTCAGAAGACAAAATGAAACTATGTTTAATTACAACAATAATAAATAATCCAGAAATACAAAAACTTCATGGTCAAGAAATATCAAAAACAGAAGGAGAACTTTTAGAATTTAAGTTTAGACCAGATGACATTAAAAAAGTAAAAGTAGATGAAGATGGTTTTGTTGTAAAAGAAGAAAAAGAAAGTCAAGAAGATTTTGTTAAAAGATTAACAGAAATTTCAACAGAATTTAACAAGACAATAAAAGCTGTAGAATGGGCAAATAAAGAAATTGACAATTCTATTTATTTTATAAACATTACAGACCATACAAATGACGAACTTAAAAAAGTTATAATGAATTTTTATTACAAAGAAAAAATAGAGTATGTATTTTATGACACATTAAAAACAGACACTGCAAATATTGGTAAAGGAGAAGAAATAAAGAAAACGGCTACAATACTTTCAAATTTGGCTCAAAATTTTAATATGTTTATTTATTCTACATTACAATTAACAGAAAGTACAACATTACCAATAAACTTAGATGTTAACGATTTAGCAGTTAGCAGGACTGTAAAAGAAGTTTTAGATACACTTTGTTTAATTAAACAAATTAATAAAGAAACATATGATGATTATGAGTATTCACTAAAAGAAGTAGATACAAAATATTTCAATTTAAAGAAATACACAGATCCAGATGTTAGGTATTATGCATGTGTAGTTGACAAAAACAGAGCAGGTGCTAAGCCCAAGGTTTTATTTAGGCTAAATTTAGCATATAACAGATGGGAAGAGTTAGGATATTTAAGAATGAAACAGCAAGTAAAATAGGAGAGCATATGGTTAAAAAGTGGGAAGTAAACAAAGTTAATAATGAAGAAGTAGAACAATTTGCCAAAAAATATAAAATAAGTAATTTATTAGCTAGTATTTTAGTACGCAAAGGAATAAAAACAGACGAAGAAGTAGCTAAATTTCTACATCCAACAAGAATGGATTTTTACAATCCATTTCTTTTGCCAGATATGGAAAAGGCGGTAAAAAGAATAAATAAAGCAATAGAAAATAAAGAAAAGATAACAATTTATGGAGATTATGATGTAGATGGAATTACAAGTATTACATTACTTAAAAACTTTTTTGCAAATTCTAATATAGATGTTAACACTTATATTCCAAATAGACTTGAAGAAGGGTATGGATTAAACAAAAATGCAATAAGGGAAATTTCATATTCTGATACTACACTAATTATAACAGTAGATTGTGGAATTACAGGAATAGAAGAAATTGAGTATGCTAAAAAAATAGGAATAGATGTTATAGTAACAGATCATCATGAACCGGGTGAGGAAATTCCAAAATGTATTGCAGTAATAGATGCAAAAAGAAAGGATAATAAATATCCTTTTAACCAGTTAGCAGGTTGTGGAGTAGCTTTTAAATTAATGCAAGCTTTAGCAACAGATTGGAAATTGCCAGAAAAAGAATATTTAAAATTTTTAGATATAGCAGCAATTGGAACAATTTCGGATATTGTACCACTTGTAGACGAAAATAGAGTAATTGCAAAACTTGGGCTTATGTTAGTAGAAAGGACAAACAATATTGGTTTAAAAACTTTAATAGATTTATGTGGATTCAAGAAAATGGACTCTACAACAGTTTCTTTTGGACTATCTCCAAGAATAAATGCATGTGGTAGGTTAGGACATGCAGATGAAGCTTTAGAACTATTTTTGGCTAATAATAGGGAAACTACAAAAAAGCTTGCAGAAAAAATGAACGAATATAATTCAGCAAGACAGCAAGTAGAAAGAAAAATATATGACGAAGCAGTACAAGAAATTATAATGGAAAAAGATAAACCTGCTATAGTAATTGGTAAAGAAGGATGGCATCATGGAGTGGCAGGAATTGTTTCTTCAAAAATTACAGACGAGTATTTTAAACCAAGTATATTAATATGTTTTGATGGAGATGAAGGCAAAGGTTCTGGAAGAAGTATACCAGGTTTTGATTTACACGAAGCATTAATGGAATGTTCAGAGTATTTAGAAAAATTTGGTGGGCATTCAATGGCGGTTGGAATTACAATAAAAAAAGATAAATTTGAAAATTTCAAGAAAGCTTTTATAGAATATACAGAAAGAAAAGATATATCTGAGATAGTTCCAGTAATTAATATAGAAAGAAAGGTAGAATTAAAAGATATTAGCATAGAAAATGTAAAAGAACTGCATCAATTAGAGCCATTTGGAGAGCAAAATAAAATGCCACTGTTTTTAATAGAAAACTTGAAAATAGTCTCAATTAGATCTCTATCAGAAGGAAAGCATTTGAAAATTTTACTAAAACAAGATAACTTTTTTATAGATTCAATAGGATTTAATATGGGGGACTTGACAGAGCAGTATAAAATAGAAGATAGAGTAGATATTGTAGGAACAATAGATGTTAACGCATTTAATGGAAATGAGAATGTTCAAATTACAATAAAAGATATAAGAAAAGCTATATAAATAAGTAGATAAAAGTAAAAGCTATAGCATAAGGAAGTGATTTTATGTCAGAAGTAAAAGAATATACGTTGGATGACGTAATAAAAGAAATGAAAAAGCATAATAGAAAAATAGACACAAAACTTATTAGCAGAGCATATGATTTGGCTAAATCTCAACATGAAGGACAACTTAGAAAGTCTGGTGAACCATACATAATTCACCCTGTTCAAGTTGCTTATATATTAGCAACACTTGGACTAGACGACAGTACAATTTGTGCTGCTCTTCTTCATGATGTTGTAGAAGACACAAATATTACTAAAAAGGACATTATAGAAAAATTTGGCGAAGAAATTGCAAATATGGTTGATGGGGTAACAAAATTAAGTAAATTAGAGTATGCAACCATAGAAGAACAACAAGTAGAAAACTATAGAAAAATGTTTTTGGCTATGGGAAAAGATATAAGAGTAATTTTAATAAAACTTTCAGATAGACTTCATAATATGAGAACTCTTAAATTTCTTTCAAGAGATAGACAAATAGCAAATGCAAGAGAGACTATGGTTTTATATGCTCCGCTTGCAAATCGTTTGGGTATGTATTCTTTAAAGTGGGAGCTTGAAGACTTATCTTTTAAATATTTATATCCAGAGGAGTATAGAGAGTTAGTTGAAGGTATAAATAAAAAAAGAGAAGAAAGATTAAAGTTTATTGACCAGATAATGGAACAAATAAAGACAGCATTAAAAAAGCAAAAAATTGAAGGAGAAGTAACAGGAAGAGCAAAACACTTATACAGTATTTACAACAAAATGAAAAGGGATAACATTACACTTGACCAAGTATATGACTTATTTGCTTTAAGAATTATTGTAAATTCTGTTAAAGACTGTTATGCAGCATTAGGAGTCGTACATGAATTGTATAACCCAATGCCAGGTAGATTTAAAGACTATATTTCTGTACCAAAACCTAATATGTACCAATCTTTACATACAACATTAATTGGACCAAAAGGAACACCATTTGAAGTACAAATTCGTACATGGGATATGCATAGAGTTGCAGAATTTGGTATTGCTGCACATTGGGCTTATAAAGAAGCAAGCTTTAGAACACATAAAAAAGCAAATGTTGTAGTAACAGATGATAAATTATCTTGGCTAAGAGAAACTTTAGAATGGCAAAAAGATTTACAAGACCCAGACGAGTTTATGAAAACTTTAAAAACAGAACTTTTTGAAGATGAGGTTTATGTGTTTACTCCAAAGGGACAAATAAAAGCACTACCAAAAGGAAGTACACCAATTGATTTCGCTTATACAATACATGAAGCAATAGGAAATAAAATGATTGGTTGTAAAGTAAATAGTAAAATGATGCCTATTGTAACAAAACTAAAGAGTGGTGATATTGTAGAGATATTAACATCAGACCAATCTAAAGGTCCAAGTAGGGATTGGCTTAAATTTGTGGCAAGTTCTACTGCTAAAAATAAAATACTTTCTTGGTTTAAGAAAAACCAAAGAGAGGAAAATATAGAAAAAGGAAAAGATGCAGTAGATAAAGAATTTAAGAAATTAGGATTAAGTCATACTGAAATATTTAAGCCGGAGTTTGTTCAAGCTGCATTAAATAGGTACAAATTTAATAATACAGACGATATGTATGCAAGTATTGGATTTGGAGGAATAACAGCAGGTAAAGTTGTTACAAGAATATTAGAAGAATATAAAAAAGAACATAACGAGGCAAACATAGAAAAGAAAATAGAAGAGCTTACAAATCAAAAACCACATGAAGATAAAAAATATAATGCAGGAGTTATAGTAAAAGGTATAGACAATTGCTTAGTTAAATTATCTAAATGTTGCAATCCAGTGCCTGGAGATGATATAGTAGGGTATATTACAAAAGGTAGAGGAGTTTCTATACATAGAAAAGACTGTACAAATATAAAATCACTTATTTCAGAAGAAAACAGAATGATAGATGTTGAATGGAGCAAGAGCGAAGAGAAAGCATATGATGTTACAATAGAAATTTATGCAAATGACAGGACTGGTATTCTTGCAGATATTATTACAGCTGTAAATAGCATAAAAACAAAGCTAATTGCAATTAACGCAAGAACTACAAAGGAAAAAATAGTTATTGCAGAAGTTACTGTTGAGGTTGAAAATATAGAAGAATTAAACAAAGTTTTAAAAACTTTAAGAAAAGTAGATAGCGTGTATGAAGTTAAGAGAAAAAAATAAATGATAGAAAATAAATAATAATGATTACTTATTTTTAAGAAAAGATTACGAAGGAAGTTATTAAAATGATACTAAAAATAATAAGAGTAAATGGTGGAATACCAGAAAAAACAAATTGCTATATAATTCAAGATGAAAATACAAAAGAAACTATGGTTATAGACCCAGGTGGAAATCCAGAAAAAGTAATAGAGATGTTGGATATTTTAGAGGCAAAAGTAAAATATTTATATTTAACACATTGCCATGGAGACCATATAAGTGCATTAAAACAAGTAAGAGATGCAAAAGGTGGAACCATATTAATTCATAGATATGATGTAGAAGGTTTATATAACCAAAATATTAGTTTAACAGATTATATTGGAATAAATCATATACAAATAGAAGCAGATTCTAGGGTAGATGATGGAGATTTATTACATGTTGGAGACATAGAGCTTAAAGTAATTCATACACCTGGGCATACAAAAGGTGGAAGCTCACTATATTGTGAAAAAGAAAAGTGCATATTTACAGGAGATACAATATTTAGAGGCACTTGGGGAAGAACAGATTTGCCAACAAGCAGTTTAGAAGATATAATGAATTCTATTACTAAAAAAATATTAGTATTACCAGATGATACAATAATTTATCCAGGACATGGAAAGTCTACTATTGTATATGAAGAAAAAACTATATACTTTGATTTAAAACCTAGAATTGATTAGATAATGGTTTGACACTTTAAAATGATTATTTTATAATATAAAGCTAAATAGAAAGGAATGAAGATTATGATAGAACCAAGAACATTACCAGGATTTATGGAATTGCTACCAAACGAACAAATATTATTTGAGCAAATGAAACAAAAAATAGAAAAAACATATCAAAAATTTGGATTTTTACCATTAGATACACCTATATTAGAACTATCAGAAATATTACTTGCAAAAGCAGGAGGAGAAACAGAAAAGCAGATTTATCAATTTCAAAAGGGAGATACAGACATTGCAATGAGGTTTGACTTAACAGTGCCTCTTTCTAAATATGTTGCTAAGAATTATGGAAATTTAAGTTTTCCTTTTAGAAGATATCAAATTGGAAAAGTATATAGGGGAGAAAAAGCTCAAAAAGGAAGATTTCGTGAGTTTTATCAATGTGATATAGACATTATTGGAGATGGAGAGCTAAGTACTATAAATGATGCAGAAATTCCAAGTGTTATATATAACTTAATAAAAGAACTTGGATTTGAAGAATTTACAATTAGAATTAATAATAGAAAAATATTAAATGGATTATTTGAATATATAAATCAAAAGGATAATTCAGTAGAAATTTTAAGAATAATTGATAAAATCGAAAAAATAGGAAAAGATGCAGTAATAGAAGATTTAGAAAAAATAGGTGTAAGCAAAGAAGCAATAGAAAAAATTATTAATTTTATAGAAATAGATGGAACAACAGATGAGAAATTACAAAAACTACAAGACTTAAATATAGAAAATGAAACATTTAAATTGGGATTAGAAGAATTAATAAGTGTTGTAAAATATATTAGAATATTTGGAGTTCCAGATACACATTTTAAAGTGGATTTAACAATTGCGAGAGGACTAGACTATTACACAGGAACAGTTTATGAAACATTTTTAAATGATTATAGAGAACTTGGAAGTGTATGTTCTGGAGGAAGGTACGAAAACTTAGCAGAATATTACACAGACAAAAAACTTCCAGGAGTAGGAATTTCTATAGGTTTAACAAGACTATTTTATAAATTAAATGAATTAGGACTTATAAAAGCAGAAAAGGCTTCTATGTCAGATGTGTTAGTAGTTCCAATGGTAGATGATTTATCAAAACCAATAATACTAGCTAATTCTTTAAGAGAAAAAAATATAAACACAGAAATATATTTAAATGATAAAAAGCTAAAAGCAAAATTAAAATATGCAGATAAATTACAAATTCCATATGTAATAATAGTAGGAGAAGATGAGATAAACTCTGGTGTAATTAGCGTAAAAAATATGATTACAGGAGAAGAAAAGAAAGCTAATATATTAGAAGAAGGTAAAAACATAAATGTAGAAGAGATTGTAAGTATAATAAACAAATAAAAATTTTACTTTATAGTATTTTGAAATAAATGAAATATAAATTTTATGAAACCTAAACAATAATATTATGTTAATGTATTACAATAATAAATATAGTATTTTTAATTCGACTGCGGACGCACAGCTACTTTAAATTTGTATGCACAAATTTAAAGACCTTGTCTCACTAAAAATATTATATTTATTGTTTTTGTATTGTTAATAATAATTAAAACAGGTTATTTATAAAATTAAATTTATTAGTTTGTCATAATTTAAAATGTACTGGCATATATTAGTATATAAGAACTTGGACAAAGGAGAAGTATATTAATATGATTAATATGGCAGTAATTAGTTTAAAAGACATTATAAAATATCTAGTAAAAATAACTATAATAATTACTATTGTAGTAGGACTTACTAGATATTTTTTTAGTGTAAAAAATAATAAAGAAAACAATAGCAGTATAGAAAAAAGTAGTGAAGCGGAAGTTATTAGTGAAAATAACAGTAAAGACTCAAATAAAAGTTCAAGTGAAATGAAAAGAGAAAATCAAAGCGAAAGCAAAGGTGGAAATGAAAGTCAAAATGAAAATAACAAACAATTAGGATTAGAAAATAATTGGCAAAATTTTTTGTCATGTTTGGATATAAGTATACCTGCAATATCACAAATAAATAATAAAGAAAATAGTAGTAGCCCAAAAGAAAATAAAATAATAGAAGATATTTTAAGTGTAAATTTAGGAGTAATAGATAATTTGAATTCAAATAAAAATGATAAGCAAATGGCAGAAAAAGATGCGGAAGATGGAAATACAAATAATGTAGGAAATAACGGGGGAAATAGTAATGAAATTAACAATAAGCCGTCTGAAAATATAGAACATGCAGAAACAGGATTAAAAACAGAAGTATTAGAATCAAATGTAAGTCCAAGATATTCACAAGAATATTATGGAGTGAAAATAAGAAATGAAACAGATTATAAATTAACAAATGAAGTATTAGATCCAAGCAAATTAGAAATAAATAAAGATAATATTATAATTTATCAAACACATTCATGTGAAAGCTATACAGCAAGTGAAAAATATCAATATAAACAAACAGGAAATTTTAGAACCACAGATAAAAATTTTAGTGTAATACGTGTAGGAAGGGAATTAACAGAACAATTAAAATCATATGGATATAATATAATACATGACGAAAACTATCATGATTATCCATCATATACAGGCTCTTATACAAGTTCTTTAAATACAGTAACAAAATTACTTGAGGAAAATAAAAACACAGACATAGTTATAGATGTACATAGAGATGCTGTAGGAGACAATAAATATGCGCCTACAGTAAAAATAGGAGATGAATATGCAGCACAAATAATGTTTGTTGTAGGGGGAAATGGAAGTAGTATACCACACCCTAAGTGGCAACAAAACCTGAAATTTGCTATAAAAGTACAACAAAAAGCAAATGAGATGTATCCAGGTTTGTTTAAGCCAATAATATTACGAGAGTCGGGATATAATCAACAAGTATCAAAAGCAGCAAGTTTAATAGAAGTAGGTGCAACAGGAAATACACTAGACCAATGCTTAATTAGTATGAAGTATTTAGCAAAGGTGTTAGATGAGGTACTTGGCAATTAGAAAAATTTGTCTAAATTTTTTAAAATAGATAAGCTGTAGTAACTATAAGTAAAAGATATGTGTTTATTTCAATAAAAATTATATTAAAGAGATTACGAATTTTTTATAAGTAATTAAAATGTAATATAAATGTAATGCAAAAGAAATATACAATCTCATAATGAGATGATATAATTGTTCTGCACAAGAAAATATAAAGTAACAAATTATTCTACATTTATTTATTAATCGTATAGAATAAATTAATAAAATAAAACAGTAAAATATAAAGAGAAACATAAAATAAAACAATAAAACCAGTAGACAAAGTAACAAAAAAGAATAAAAATAAACAATGCAATAAAAATATGATTAATAAATAAATTTTGTGGAATAATAACAA
>ENA-ORTY01004658-ORTY01004658.1-human-gut-metagenome-genome-assembly--contig:-NODE-4658-length-10577-cov-5.568428_pt1 | contig 10577 bp, 8 predicted proteins | sample MGYA00241917_ERZ509198 | MGnify/ENA primary metagenome ERZ509198 (study PRJEB26280, sample SAMEA2338857) | human gut metagenome | biome: human gut; feature: human-associated habitat; material: faeces...
AGCTTGTACTATTTCCCACGTCTGAATTTCGTGCTTTCGCCTTATTCGGAGTAACGTATATGATATCATTCTGCTGCAGATAATAATAAGGGGAAAGGATTGTCTCAGCCTTATTCAGGAAGAACAACCCTTTCAATGTGTCTGTTTCCATAGAAAGCACCGGGGAACAAATAGGTTTCACTCCCCGACAAATCAATGCTTGCACTTTTGTAACACATCCAATTAGGGATGCCACGATTCTCTTCATTCGTTTTCATTCTGTTATTTATTAATCATTTATAATTTAATCTGTCACAATCATCTGGAAAAGGTATATGAACTGCATCTTCCACGGTTTGAATTCAATCCACCCACAATATAATTGAGATAAAGAGGAAGCCCCTTCATTCGAGACTTCCCATAGGCATTATCCTCAACCGAACATATTGTAGTTACTCTCTACAAAATTCTCAGGCAGTGTCTTTCTATCCACCCCCAGCAGTCTGATCAGAGAATTCTTCAGGTAGATTTTAGGTTGTCCGGGCAATTGCTGTAGTTCCGATAAAAAGGTTTGTGCTTCAACCGGATCATACGTTATCCCATTACCTGACATCAATCCTATTTTATAGAGATCGCAAAAAGGGAGGGAACCGTTAATCATCTGCATGGAAGACGGAAAATCTACAATCGGTTCTATACTTGCGAATATTCGATACCCCCTGTTATGCAGTTTCTCCACAGCACCGATACGTTCTATATTGGATGATGCACCTTGTTCCAGTTCATCGTGTCCGGTCAGGGTGAATCCGAAAGCCACATGCTTCCTATACTGTTCCTCATCAAAGTTCCCATAGCTAGCCAACAATCCAAAGAAATTGTCCATGAAATCGGCACGCTTGGTCAGAACTTTTACATTCACACCGTTCTCCACACAAGTCTTTACTCCCTGTGCTGTCAGTTCCATTGTTTCAGGAAGCAACGGATCGGTGGTAAAACTGAAAAATAATCCGGCTCCACGTAAGGCCTGTAGATTTTGGGAGAATTCCTTCTTAAATACCGCAATAGCATCCTGTTCATCCTTGAAGGCTTTTTTCAAGGTTACTGTAGAACTCCACAAACCCGGCTTTAAAGCTTCTGAGCAATAACAATAGTCGCACCAATTCGAACAGCCAATATGAAAATTACAAGCCCATTCTCCATATTCGGCAGCTTTGCCGGAAGGCTGATAAATTGCCTTGCCATGATAATTTTTCTCTGTTTGCATATTTCATTTTTAAATTTAAATTAATAATATCCACTTCAATCAAGCCTCCATTTACTTCATACTCAAGAGATTTTCAGGCATAAGAGGGGCTGTGACAGGAGGGGAACGTCCTCCCGCCAGAATAAATTGTGTTATCATTTCAATTGTTTTTTATCAGGACGGAATCAGCATTTACCCTTGTGGGTCTTATAAGGATTGGACTGCAGAAATAACTTGGAAGCCTTATCGAACTGCATTTTGACAAAATCCTCCTTCTTTTTGCCACAGTTACGTTTATAGCCTGACGGGGATGCAATCTCGTCCACATCATTCTGGGTAAGGGACTGTATCAGGTCCATGATGTAAAGGGTAGCGTCTTCCTGGCTGAGGGGCTTGCAGGCTTTCTTCCACTGGGCGATGACAAGTTCGGGAAGGGTCTTGCTCTTCAGGGCCACAGAGTTACTGCCCTTGAACTTCTGTATAGCGGCCTTGTGAATCATAATACCGAATTCGGAATAATCGAATTTAAGTGTCGGTTCGTCAGAATCCATCGCCTTTACAAGCGGATTACGGCGTACTATGCCGGGAACCAGAGTCACCCATTCACAGGCTGCCGTATAGTTATAGCCTTCGCTTTCCAGACGCTGAATATACGCCAGTGCATCCTTCGTATCATCAGCCACTTTGCCGTTTGCCAGTACTCCCGTAATGAAATCGCTGTTGGACCAGGAGAAAACCTTCAAATTGATAGCCTGAAGCATCTTGGAGAGGTCGACCCACTGAAGAGGCGTATAAGCGTAAACCCTGGGCGCTAGTTTGTCGGGATGTTCACGACGAATTCGACGGATACCGGAAAAACGGGTCTGACCGTCAACAATTACGATAACCTTGTAAAGCAGTTCATCCGGAATGGGATTCCCGTCAAAGCCGACTATAGTATATCCGAATTTAGCGGCAACAGTTCCCGGGATAACAAGGCACATGATCTGGCAACCTACATCCTTTATTGCACTGGCAAGCTCACTCACAGCCTTATCCTTGGGGATACGATTCAGAAGGAACTTGGCTATGATAATATCTCCCGCTTCTTCAGCACCCAGAAGATCAAGCAGCAGGAAGGTGTTGAACACCTTGGCAAAATACTTCGGGGAAAGATCGGATATCTTCATCGTTTCATTCTGGCAAAACTCTTTATTCTCGGGGGAAAGTTCACCTGTTATTTTAAGCAGGTCTCTGACTACAGCATGACCCTGACCGGTATTCAGGGGAGTAGGAAGAAGGTGTTTATCTTCTTTTTTCATAGTTTTAGCACTTTCCTTGTTAAGTATATCTGTCTGATTTGCGCCACTGTTACTGTCAGGCGTAGCACTACCCTGAGGTATCATACCATTATTTACACTCTCTACCGTTGCTTGAACGGCTCCCTGCTCTGATAATTCAGTCACAGGATTTTGATTGTTTTCTACCATAGTCTAAATATTTTGTTCTTTCTATTTATTTTCGAGAGCAAATATAAGCAATAAAGTAAAGGGGTAATCCTTTTGAAATCAAGCTGTTATAAAAAGGCAAACCTGATAGTAGGATATCTTTTACATCCATAGATTCGTACCTATTAAACTACGTATGAACTTCATTGAAGGTCTATTGACTTTTCATAGGTTCTTTCTTGATTTATGAACAGACAGCTCCACCGTTGAAAACAGCCGGCATATTTTTTCCAGCGAAACTGTCTATTCCGGTTAATTACCTGAAGCTACTTGCGCCCCCATTTTTTATTAGAAACTCTCAATATGTCCAAAGCCCGCTCAACATCAATTACAACGACCTTACCGTTTTGGGAAATAGCTGCATCAATGACACCGCTACTCTTTATGCGTTGAGCAGTCGAAACGGAGCAATGAAGAGCCGCTGCCAGTTCTTTCATACCCCGGACATAATGTTTATCACCAGATGGGAAGGTGTTGCCCTTTTCATCGTTACCACTCTCACTAATGAAGCCTAACTCTTCTTTCATGACATCTACCAGATCACCTAAAGTAGACTGGAAAAGAGGCTTGTCTCTTAGTTCTAAAGTTTTCATTTCTTTATTTATTTTAATTTATATCCTTGAAATCCTTGGTACGATCGTATTGATTTCTGGCGCAAATATATGCACAAAAAAATGGAATTACGGCAAACGTAATTCCATGATTATAAGGTATATAACGCAAATTATATGAACGTTATATATATGTTATATAGAGTATTATATTATGAAGTCAATTAGTATCCTTCCATTTTAAGATTCTTATTTTTTGAATATTCTCCGCTATCTCTAATCTAATCTCTTCCGGCAATTGGATTTCTCCGGTTTTCAATGTATTCTCACTTAACTTTTTCCCTTTCGGCATAAAAATATTACTGGTTATTTTCCATATGCCGTCAGGAACTGTTTTAAGTTTTCCCTTAGCATCTTTACCATATAGTTCTCTTATAAAAACTTGAAGAGTGTGACGGTCACCATTCCATAATACAGTTTTTGCATCAGTATTAGATGTACTGCTCCCTAAAAAGAAGCACAAAGGCTGTCCGGTATCAACATAACTATAAAAAGCTTGATGAAGTTTTACCAATTTCTTATTATCAAATCCATCTGGCATAGGTAAGCGACTAGTTAATGAGAGTTCAGTAATATCATAAAAACAGAAATCCTTGCCGCCACCAGTTACTTTTCGGTATTCATCATATCTTTTTTGGACATATTCTGCCAACTCCAATTCTTGTAACCTATCAATGATATACTTCTTCATTACTTCAGGTTTTATAAAACCATAATTCATAGCATGGAATAACTGGTTAAAAAACTGTCCTTCAAAAAAGGCATAATAAAATAAAAAGACTTCATTCTTATAACCTTCCCCAAAATAAAACTCCGAAGTAAAGTCTAAATTTATAATACCTTCTACTTCCGCTTTGTTTTTCCACTCTTCATATTCCTTATGATACACAGTAACAACTGCTTGTATGAAATATAAGCAAAATTCAGATATAGGTTCATATTGGGGAGACTGCGTATTATTAATTAATGCATCATACATATCCTCCAAGTTTATCTTATTCCTAACCTTCAAACGCTGATTCTTGATCTCTTCACCAATAAAAGTATAAATATTTTCGATATCCTCTGATTCGAGTTTCTGATGTAAAAGTCTTGCTTCTTCTTCATCTATCTCTTCAAATATTAGTTCTAAAAAACTATCTAAAAAAGACATACCTTTCTTTAGAATATCAACAATATCTTTCGGAGCAATATGCTGAAAACGTGAATTTGTGTCAGACTTTAAATCTTTCCTGAGTTGGAATATACTGTCCTCATTATATTCTCTTTCTCCTTTCCTTATTACTCTTAAAATTGATATAGGAAGAGTGCCCATAAAACGATATGTTTTCTCCGCAAAATCTTTCTTTTCGTGATCTATTTTATCTTTCAAATAAATCTCTTTTATTTCAGCCGAAACTTTATCATCATTTACATCAGCCTTATCATATAAAAGAAAAACTAGATATGAACTTAGATTGGCAATAAGACACTCATTACCACTAGTATCATATACACATTTTCTCTGTTCATATTTTGGCACATTGGATTCATCTATACCATTTATGAGTTTATTTATTATTTGTACGTCATCATCCTTTATATAAAACTCTTCCCCCTTTATATTATAATGGCATTCATCAACTTTCCAAGCTTCCAACCAATTCGGAAACATACTATGGATTTTGGATATTAAGCCATTTACAGACACAGCCTGATTATTAATGAGATATGATTCCTTTTGAAACCTATATTTGCTAATTGATATATTTTTTTTGTTGGAAATATCTTCTACAAGTGGGATGAGTTCTTTTTCAACCGACAACTCCTTGTCTCCGAGTGTATAGTAACAATATTTTTGCTTTATGGTCTTCTGGTGTATAGGAAATAAATCTAGAAAATTAGTTATTTCTGTTACTATCTCAGCTATTGGTCCATCCTCACCATCAATAGAATAACTTGATTTACCTGAGTTACAATTTTCAAGGACTACATCTTTTCCCTGTTCAACAACATCACGTATCAACGGAATAAGTTTTTTGAAATTTTCATCTATGCAAGGAACTTCATTACCGTTGATTTTATAAAGATCTTCATCTATCTTCTCAAAAGTACCTTTTTGAAGGTTATTTTTATTTTCCATAATAGTGTTAATTTGAGATTATTACAATAAAAAAGCAGCACCCAGTTCTCCCGAATGCTGCCTCAAATATATAAAATTTTGTTAAGCTATACTCCTAATATGCTCACAAAGTTCTTTCAATTGTGTCGGATTCATTTTATCTAGCCGTTCTATGATATCAGACTTATATTGGTGAGTATTCCATTTCTCCATTTGCATCTTCTGTGTTTCGTCTGCTACTTCTATATACGGTTTCATACTTTCGTAATCTGCGTGTCCGGTACAACTCATCACAACAGTCGGAGATATACCTAAAGCTAAGGAACAGCAAACGAAGGTACGTCTTCCATCGTGACAGCTTATCGTTTCATAAAACTTATGAATTTCTTCATGCCGTTGCGTACCTATAAAGTACGTTTCAACTATCTCTCTATCTAAACCGGCCAACTCAGCAGCTTCCTTAATATAATCATTAAGTTTTTGATTTGACGGAACAGGGAATACATAAGCTCCCTCATTATCCTTATATTTTTCCAGTATCTTACGAGCATGAGAAATAATCGGAACTCTAATCTTATCCTTTGTTTTTTGAGTATATAGATCAATATATTCTCCTGATACATTTGCTTTTTTCAAAGCCCTTAAATCGGAATAGCGTAGCGATGTAAATGCCATAAAACAAAAGTAATCTCTTGCTCTATCCAGATACCCTTTATTCGTAGGAAATTGGAATGAAGCAAAATGAATTAGTTCCTTATATGTTAGGAAGGTGACTGTTTTAGGCGGAGTAGGCAGATTCGTTTTATATGTAAAAACCTCTTTCTTTACCGGATAACCATTAGAGTCAGCCCACTTTAAAATCCCCTTAAGATTTCGGAAATGCTTATTAATGGTAGCATTATGATAACCATTTGCAATATACCATTCTTTCAGTTCATTCAATTTCTTCTTATTCAATTTCTCCAAAGAAACAGAAGAATCAAAACTGTTCAAGTGATCCCACATCTGATTATACTTAAAATGCGTTTTCTCTCCCCAATTATTTTCAGACGGACGCAACTTCATGAATTCAAAAAAAGCATTTTTTAATGTTTTCTCTTGCACTTCCTCCACTTCTACCGGAACTTCTTCTTTTATTCGTCCCAGCTTCTCATTGACCAGTTCCTTCAATTCACTTTGGGTTGGCAACTGAGAATTTAAACTGTACTCTGTGAAAGACTCCTCGATGCACTCTAGAAATTGAGAAACACGATTGTTGATATCTCTAGCTACCACTGTCTTTCCACCAACTTTATGAGTAGTATTATACCTGGCTCTTTGGTTCTCTTTATCCCATTTGTCTGGGTCGGCATTACAGCCAACAGAAAAGCCTACTTCGTACTTTCGGTTATTCCACCGAACTCGGATCATAACCTGATTGTTCTTGTGTAGAAAAACTCTACAACTGTGATTAATTTCTATCATACGCATTATATTTATGAGTTATTTTTCTGCGAATATAGAAATAAAAATCGTGGGGAGTAAGCCCCAATTCCTACTCCCCCCTTTTTTGAGCGTACAAAGTTTTATACGCTATTAAAAGATAGACAACACAACGTAATACATTGATTATCAGCACCATATAGGTTCAACAAAAATCACATAAAATCATTACATAAATCCCAGGCGGATCACTGAAAAAGAAGAAAAGTCTCTGATAATCAATGGTTATTGGAGACTTTTCTTCTTTTATTCGTATATACAGATAAGAGATATTAAGGATCAATGTAAAAACCTGAGGGATTTTCATTTTATGCATATAACTTAGTAAGTCTGTATAAAAAAAATGCCTTATCTCTGACTCCTCTAAACTGTGCTCTGAATGCCTTGATTTTAGCATTGAATGATTCTGCTGCCGCATTAGTTGCCCTTCTTTCAAAGAAGTTGATAATATTCATATAGTGTGTTTGGATAGAGCGCGCTATAAACGGCAAAACGATTTGTTAGAGTTCTACAAAACATTTTGTTTCGTTTTTACTCTCGTTAACACAAAACAAAATGCGTTTTTTAAGTTGAATAACCTTCTTCTTAAATGCTACTCAAATAGTATTTATAATCACTGATAAATATACTGTTAGTAATGCTATAACCTCTACCCCAAACATCGGTTTGCATTTTATAAAATCGGAAATGATATGCCCAGTCCAGTTTCTTTTCATCTCGATTACTATATACACGATAAATCCAGCCCATAACAGGAGCCAGTACCAAGAGTTACAGCCTACCCATATCTGAGAAAAAACTAGTGTCATGGCTGCTCCGGTTACATGAGCCGTTTTTTGTGAGCCTTTGAAATTAGGAGATACACCTAGTATGCCCATCCCCACAACAGAGAGAAAGATCAAAAACTGACTATTCTCTGTACTTGCATCCAGAGATGCAGGAAGAAGAAGCAATGCTGTACCAATCATGCAGGCCCCGAACCAATAATTGTGCAATAAACTGTAATACGTATCCGATATAGAATAAGGGATACCTTTTGTTTTGAATATCATCACTCCTACATAGGTTGTGATGATCAAGAGAGAAATCAATGCTAAAATCATAATGTGTTACTTTTAAATGTTAGTTGAAAATCAATTTATTAGGATAACCTACTGCGTAATCATAGTTTTCAATCTGTTCCGCAAAGTTCATATTGTTCACAGCTACGAGATGCGCTTGTGTCACGTTATAGCAGTCAAGAGCATATAACTCTAATGCATTCAGCATCATCAATGCGTTAGAAATAGGAATTGTATATTTCACACCATCAAACCACAGCACGGTTTCGGTTCGTCCGGCAGCTTGCTCTATTGATATAGAGTTTCTTAGACCTACCCTAATATCTTTGTCAAGCCACATTTCTTTCCCATTCAATGTAAACGAATTAATCGCCTTTGACTTGTCATACAGCAAGATACGACTTACCTTCATTTCTTTAATTTCCTCGATGGAGTACTCATGTTCTACCAAAATAGGGAAACCATTTTCACCCTCGTAAATTTCTTTACCCTCGGACTGACCTTCCAATAACTCGTTGTAATAGTCATCCTCAATTTCTACTGAACCTTCCTGAGGTTCATCGTAAAATCCTTGTTTCCAGTATTTCATAATTGTAAATCAGTTATTTATGTTATTAATTATATTTTAATTTAAGTTATTAATTAGTTCTCTTGGTACTACGTACGCAAAATCTGACTTTTCAAATGTTGGAACTAAGTCACTTGGGCAAAACGGTTATTATAAGTTTCCTGACGGCCTGCTTATTCAATGGGGAAAAAAGACGAGTGGAACTTACTCTGGAACAATATATTTCCCCTCTTCATTCTATGACACAAATTATTCTCTGCACTTGACTTGTAATAATGGAAATACAGGTAACGATTCATCGTGGATAGCTAACTATACTTCTGTTTCAACTAGTTCTTTTGGTTATAATAACAAGTATCAGCAAGCTGCCAATGCAGGTTCTAATACAGCCTCTTTCTATTGGTTCGCTATTGGTCGTTGGAAGTAACCTTATTTCCAACGACCAATAGCAAACCAATAGAATGCAATACTAAATCCTCCAGCATCAGTATCAACATTTTGATAAACGGAATCCATTATAAAATAAGATGCATATTTATTAAAGACATCAAAAGAATATATGTAATTACTATGTACTTTTCTGGTTCCAGTTAATAGAATAGTGTAATTACTATCATAAAAGGTCGTATTAAGATACACGGTTTTACCTATCCCGGAAGTACTTGAGTACCCCCATTGAATAAGGAGGCCATCATCATATTTACGATAACCGTTTTGTCCAAGTGATTTGACTCCGATATTAGAGAAATCTTTCAAAGCATACGTAGTTCCAAGAGAACTTAGTACACTCTTTTCCGCATCCGTCATAAACTTCTTATTTGTCACTTCTGTTAAGTCTGAAGCAGAATGTGAATGCGATGCGGCAGCATAACTTCCCTTAGGCTGATAAGTTGAGTCATGATTATGATTCCCTTCAGCTTTACCATTCCATGTACTTTTTTCCGTATCAGTAACAAAGCGATGAGTAGCATCCGGAGTCACTTCAGTGGCAACATGGCTATGTGATGAAGGAGCATAACTGCCTTTAGGCTGATAAGCAGAGTCATGATTGTGGTTGCCGGCTGCTTTACTATTCCAAGTGGTTTTTTCGGAATCTGTTACGAATCTATGTGTTGAATCAGGGGTTACATCACTAGCACTGTGACTATGTGATGATGGAGCATAGCTACCAGCAGGCTGATATACTCCGGAATGGTTGTGATTCCCGGCAGCCTTACTGTTCCATGTACTTTTTTCAGAGTCAGATACGAACCTGTGTGTAGAATCAGGTGTAACATCAGAAGCATCATGAGTATGTGATGCTTCAGCATAATCACCAAGGGGTTGATAATCTGCATCGTGGTTATGGTTAGAAGGAGAGGCTCCGACTTCGCTTGCCGTATAGGTAGGTTTCTTTGCTGCCTTTGCCCAAGCAGATACATCACTTGCCGGCATAGACGTTGGGAAGTCGCTAATATCTGCTTTCTTGTGTGTATGAGCTAACGGAGTTCTTGCATTACTTAAGCGGGCATCGTTACCTTCGCACACGGTTCCGGTAGCACTACCAAAGTTCTTATTAAAGGCTGTGTTCTTAGTGAATGCAGGCTCATAAGTACCCGCATGATTGTGGTTCGACGGTGATGCACCAACTTCGCTCGCTGTATATGAAGGTTTGTTAGATGCTTTTGCCCAATCTGGCACATCGCTGGCGGGCATTGAAGCAGGGAAATCACTGATTTCAGACTTCTTGTGAGTATGCGATTTCGGTGTACGAGCATCACTTAAACGAACATCGTTACCTTCGCATACAGTCCCGGTAGCACTACCAAAGTTCTTATTAAAGGCTGTGTTCTTAGTGAATGCGGGTTCATAAGTTCCAGTATGGTTATGATTAGTAGGAGAGGCTCCGACTTCGCTTGCCGTATAGGTGGGCTTCTTTGCAGCCTTTGCCCATGCGGGCACGTCACTTGCCGGCATTGACGTTGGAAAATCGCTAATATCTGCTTTCTTATGTGAGTGAGCTAACGGAGTTCTTGCATTACTTAAGCGGGCATCGTTACCTTCGC
>ENA-ORTY01004659-ORTY01004659.1-human-gut-metagenome-genome-assembly--contig:-NODE-4659-length-10577-cov-4.071374_pt1 | contig 10577 bp, 8 predicted proteins | sample MGYA00241917_ERZ509198 | MGnify/ENA primary metagenome ERZ509198 (study PRJEB26280, sample SAMEA2338857) | human gut metagenome | biome: human gut; feature: human-associated habitat; material: faeces...
CCGTCTCTACGGATCTTGCCCGGGCGGTCAAGTTCCGGGGCGGCGGCTTTTTTGCGGACGGCGTGCCTGTGCTGGCAAACCGGCGCATCTACCCCGGGCAGATGCTCTCCTTTGCCCTGCCGCCGGAGGGGGACGGCGTGACCCCGCAGCCGGAGATTCCGGTCAAGGTGGTGTACGAGGATGCCTTTGCGGTGGTGCTGGAAAAGCCGCCGCAGCTGGCGGTGCACCCCACCCTGAACTACCCCCGGGACACCCTGGCCAACGGCTATGCCGCCTGGGCGGCTGCCCACGGCGAAAGCCCGGTGTTCCGCCCGGTGAACCGGATCGATAAAGACACCAGCGGGCTGGTGCTGGCCGCAAAGAACGGCTATGCCGCGCCCCTGCTGGCCGAGGGCGTAGAGAAACTCTATTACGCCATCGTGGAGGGCGAACTGCCCCTTGGCCCCGGAGTCATCGATGCCCCCATTGGCCGAAGAGGGGACAGCATCATCGGGCGGTGCGTGACCCCCGAGGGCAAGCCCAGCCGCACTGAGTATACCATATTAAGGGCAGCGCAGGGCTTGAGCCTTGCCGCCTGTGTTCCCGTGACGGGCCGCACCCATCAGATCCGGGTGCACTTTGCATCCATCGGCCACCCGCTGGCCGGGGACGACCTTTACGGCGGGCACCGTGACCGCATTGCCCGGCAGGCGCTCCATTGTGCCCGGCAGAGTTTCCGGGTGCCGGCTTACAGCGAGGTGCCCGGCGGCATCCGGCTGGAAACGTCGGTGGGGGAACACGCCCGCACCGTTGCAGTGGAGAGCCCACTGCCCGAGGATATGCGGGCATTGCTGGATGCTGAAATATGAAAATACGGTGAAACCTCTGTGAAAGCTCTGCCCAAATTTTGTGACAAGCCTTGTATCGGCCCGGGCAGAGTGTATAATTGATATGAATTTGTAACTTTCGACCCAAAACGTCAGGAAGGAGCAACCCCTTTTGATCGAAGAAAAAACAAAGGAGCCGCAGAGCCAGGCTCCTGCAGCGCCGGTAAAGGGCAGAGAAAAACTGCGAAGCTTCTGGGCAAAGGTCCAGATCTCCGGCCTGCTGCGGCGGCACCGTTTCCGCCGCAAAACGCAGCGGCACATGAATGATGTGGCCAAAAAGCTGCGGGCCAGTGCCGTGGTGCTGGCAGTTGGCGAGGCATTTTATGCACTGGGCTTTGCGGCAGAGTACATGGTGGTGCGCACAGGGCGCGGCATTGCTGCCGTGGCCCACAGACTGGCCCGCTGGTGCAGGAATGCCCGGCATACCATCATTGCAACAGCCTTTCCCGGTGCGGCGCAGATGTTCAAGGATCTGCTGGCACCGCTTTACCTGTTCTTCAAGGGCCTCGGCGCTGTGGCGGCCCACGCCAACGACGTGCGCCGGGAGCGGGGCTTTGGTGCTTCCGTAAAAGCGGCCGGGCGCTATTTTGTGGGCGGGCTCAAGCGCAACCTGAGCCTGCTGCCCCGGACAGCAATGTACATCCTGCCCCTGTGTATGCTGGCCGTGTTCGTCACGGTCTGGAACAGGACGATGGCCCAGCCCTATGCGCTGGCTGTGCAGGTGAACGGCCAGACCGTTGGCTATGTGGCCAATGAGGAAGTGTTCAACCTCGCAAAAGAGGATGTGATGCAGCGCATCAACTACGCCGGTTCGGACAAGACCGAGCTGACCATCGAGCCGACCTATACCATCTCCGTGACCCACAAGACCATGGACGAGAGCGAGACGGCGAACGCCATTCTGCAGAGCGCCAGTGACCAGATCAGTGAGGGCACCGCCCTGTATCTGGACGGGGAACTGACGGCAGTCAGCTCCGATGGTGACACCCTGCGCAGCTATCTGGAGAGCTTGCTGGCCCCCTACGAGGATCAGACGGACGAGAATATCAGCGTGGGCTTTAACAAAAATGTGACGCTGGAAGATGGAATCTACTTCAACGACAGCTTTGAGGATGACAATTCCATCGAGAATATGCTGACCGGCGTGCAGCAGCAGGAGAAGATCTATACGGTCAAGGCGGGCGATACCCTGTGGGCCATTGCCCAGAAGAACGACCTGACCTTCCGGGAGCTGTGTGCCCTGAATACGAATTTCAAGGGTGCTCCCCTGACCGAGAACTCCAATATCCAGGAGGGCGACCAGCTGATCGTGACCAAGCAGGAGGCTCTGCTGGAAGTCCGCATCACCAAGGTGGAGACGCGGGAGGAGGAGATCCCCTTCGGCACCGAGACCACCCAGTCCAACGAGTACACCAAGGGTACCACCAAGACCCTGCAGGAGGGCCAGAACGGCCTGCGCCGCGTCACCATGCAGAACGTCTACGATACCAATGGCGCGCTGCTGGAGCAGACCATCCTTTCCACCGAGACCATCCGGGAGCCGGTGAACAAAAAGGTGGTCGTTGGCACCAAGAAGGTCACGAAGTACGGTGCGGCGGCATACATCGGTGGCAGCGGTCAGTTCATCTGGCCTGTGCCGGGCTACCGCAACTGCTCACGCTGGTATAGCAGCGGCCATAAGGGCGTGGATATCTGTGCCTCTGCCGGTACGCCCATCTATGCATCGGCGGGCGGCACCGTGACCAAGGCGGGTTATAACAAGGCCGGTGCCGGTACGGGCTATGGTTATTCTGTGATCATCAGCCACTCCGGCGGCTATACCACGGTCTATGCCCACTGCCTGTCTCTGGCGGTCAGTGCGGGCCAGACCGTGCGGCAGGGCCAGCTCATCGGCTATGTGGGCAGCACGGGCCGCTCTTCCGGCAACCACTGCCACTTCGAGATCCGCCGCAATGGCTCGTACATCGCACCGCAGAGCGTGTTCCCCGGAAAGCGATAAATCAGAACAGAACCTCTCCGTCAATGCTTCGCATTGCCACCTCTCCTATTAGGAGAGCTGGCGTGAAGCGCCTGAGAGGTTTATTTTACAAACAAAAAGGAGAATGATTATGGCAACACCCCACATCAGCGCTGAAAAAGGCGATTTCGCAAAGACCGTCCTGATGCCCGGCGATCCGCTGCGGGCAAAGTTCATTGCGGATACCTTCCTCAAGGATGTCCGCCAGGTCACCGGTGTCCGTGGAATGCTGGGCTTTACCGGCACCTATGAGGGCCGCCCCATCAGTGTGATGGGCAGCGGCATGGGAATGCCCTCCATCGGCATCTACTCCTACGAGCTGTACAAGTTCTACGATGTGGACAACATCATCCGCATCGGCTCTGCCGGCAGCTACACCGACAAGGCCAAGCTGTTTGATGTGGTGCTGGCCGCCGGTGCCGTGAGCGAGAGCAATTATGCCCGGGTCCAGAGCGGCTTTGAAGGGGACCTCACCCTGCCCAGCCAGACCCTGAACGACAAGCTGCGTGCTTCTGCCGCAAAGCAGGGCATCCCCCTGATCGAGGGCAACATCCATTCCTCCGATGTGTTCTATCGCCAGCCCTCCGATGAAAAGCCCACCTACTGGGAAAAGCTGCGGGATGAGCGCGGCTGCCTGTGCGTGGAGATGGAGAGCTTTGCCCTCTTCGCCAACGCTCAGGTCCTGGGCAAGAACGCCGCCTGCCTGCTGACCATCTCCGACAGCTTCGTCTCCCCGGAGATCACCACCGCCGAGCAGCGTCAGACCAGCTTCACCAACATGATGAAGGTCGCACTGGGCGCGGAGTACTGATTTGCATTCACAAAAAGGGTTGTTGTCACACGACAACAACCCTTTTATGTTTTAAGTGTCACTATAATGTCCGAAACAGGATGCGATAATGATATTGCCGTCCTGCTCTTTATAAACAATGCGGTGCGTATCGTCGATGCGGCGGCTCCACCATCCACTCAAATCACCTTTTAAGGGCTCAGGTTTTCCAATGCCCTCGTAGGTGTTCCGCTGGATGTCTTTCAGAAGTGTGTTGATACGCTTCAGCAGCTTTTTGTCTCGCGTCTGCCAAAGGCAGTAGTCCTCCCATGCTTCCTCTTCCCAAAGCAATCTCATTTAATCTACCTCGATCAAATCGTGCTCAGTGAGCTTGGCTTTTCCGGTATCGATGTCGTGGACGATCTGGCGGAGATGATTGATGTTGCTTTCCGAGTAGAACGGGTCGGCGGAAACCTCAAAGGGAATGCGGTGCTCCCGGGAAACTTTTTTGGCGAAAATCGTGAATGCCGTTGTCATGGAAAGTCCCATCTCGGCGCAAACCTCTTCCATGTTGCGTTTCAGGTCTGGGTCCATCCGGAAGTTTACATTGACTGCATTTGCCATTCTAATACACCTCCTTCTTGATTCTATTATATGCGTCTGTAATGAAAAATGCAAGAACTTTCGTTACATAATAAATGGATAACGAGAAATCTCTTGAAGAATTTGAGAACACGCCGTATAATTGAAGTGCAAAAGAGGGGATGAAAGATGGACGACTTTCAACCAAATCAGGATATCTGCCTTGTACCTTATTACCCAGCCTATGAAATTGCCCTTCCGTGGTATCAGGACGCAGAACTGTGCCATCATGTAGATAATCAGAATCGCATTTATGACCTGCCTATCCTGAAAAATATGTACCAGTATCTGGATAGTCATGGTGATTTGTTCTACATTGGATATAAGGGCATTCTGTGCGGAGATGTATGCTTGCAGACAAGCGGAGAAATTTCGATTATGGTCTGCAAAGAGTATCAGAATCGGCACATTGGGAGAACAGTGATTGGGAAGATTCTTGCACTGGCAAAAGAGAAGAAATATCCGCAATGCTATGCAGAAATTTATTCCTTCAACAAGCAGTCCCGCAAAATGTTTGAAAGTATAGGATTTGTTCAGAAAGACGCAGAAACGTTTGTTTATACTTTAGAATGAAAAGGAGGCCCCTATGACCAATCTGACTTTAGACGAAAAGAAAGCCCTGATCCGGATGGCACTGGAAGCCCGGGAGCAGGCCTATGTGCCTTACTCCGACTTTATGGTGGGTGCTGCCCTGCGGGCCGAAGATGGCCGCATCTTCACCGGCTGCAATGTGGAAAACGCTGCTTTCACCCCCACCAGCTGCGCTGAGCGCACGGCCCTGTTCAAGGCGGTGAGCGAGGGCGTGACCCGCTTCACCGACATTGCTGTGGTGGGCTCCCGCCGCGGCGAGGTGAACAAGCAGATCACCTCACCCTGCGGGGTCTGCCGTCAGGCGCTGTTTGAGTTCGGCGGGCCGGAGCTGAATGTCATCATGGCAAAGACCCCCGATGATTTCATCGAGCGCAGCATGGACGAGCTGCTGCCCTTCGGCTTTGGCCCCTCCAACGTGGCGGGCAACAAAGCCGTGGAAGAGTGAGGCAGGAAGCGGAGATTTTGCTAAAATTGGCGAAATAGTACGACTTTTACATGAATTTTACAAAAAATCTGTAAAGATTTTGTAATCGGAAATGCCTTGCTTTCCTCACATGACCCGGCTATACTTGGGTCAGTAAATGTGCAAGTGTGCGCATTCCCTTTGTAAAGCGCAATTTTTAATGTATAAAAAGGAGAGTTTTCTTATGATGATTTCTCGTCGTAACTTCCTGGCTGTGGCTGGCGCTGCAGCTGCTGCCGCTGCTCTGACCGCCTGCGGTGGTTCTTCCTCTTCCACCAGCACCGCTTCTTCCACTGCTTCCTCTGCAGCCTCTGAGGCTGGCTCCGAGGCTGCCAGCAAGATCACAAAGGTCGCTCTGACCTGCGATACCGGCACGATCGATGACGAGAGCTTCAACCAGGCTTGCTGGAGCGCTGTTTCCAGCTACATGGGCGATGACTGCCAGTACTACATCCCCGAGGCTGACGCTTCCGATGAGGACCGTGAGACCATGATCCGTCAGGCTGTCAACGATGGCGCTGAGGTCATTGTCTGCGTCGGCTACCTGTATGGCGCTTCTCTGGCATGGGCTGCTGAGCAGTACCCCGATGTCAAGTTCATTGCCGTCGATGTCACCCAGGGCGATATCGGCACCGATGAGATCCCCTCCAACTGCTACTGCATCACCTTCAAGGAGGAGCAGGCAGGCTATCTGGCAGGTTACGCCATTGCCAAGGACGGCAAGACCAAGCTGGGCTTCCTGGGCGGCATGGCTGTTCCCGCTGTTATCCGTTACGGCTACGGCTTTGTGCAGGGCGCTGATGCTGCTGCTCAGGAGCTGGGCCAGAACATCGACATCAACTACTTCTACGGCGGCCAGTTCTACGGCGATGCCAACATCACCTCCCGTATGGAGGGCTGGTACTCCAACGGCACTCAGGTCGTCTTTGCCTGCGGCGGCGGCATCTACACCTCCGCTGTTGAGGCTGCTCTGAAGAACAACGGCTACGTCATCGGCGTTGATGTTGACCAGAACTACATCGGCGCAAACGGCGTTGCTGACGGCACCTATGCTTACAACCCGTTCATCACCTCCGCTATGAAGGGCCTGTCTGAGGCTGTTTCTACCTCTCTGTCCGACATCGAGGCAGGCGAGTGGAGCACCATCGCAGCAACCAACGGCAACTTTGGTCTGCAGGACGGCGATTACATCGGCCTGCCCACCGATGAGGACAGCTGGAACTTCGAGACCTTCACGGTTGAGGAGTACGAGGAGCTGAAGCAGAAGATCGCTTCTGGCGAGATCGTTGTTGACAACAGCTCTGACGACGCTACCAAGCCCACCGTCAGCGAGTTCACCAACGTCACCTACATCCAGTAAAATTTGAACAGTCCGCAAGGGCTGCAGGGAACGACCCTCTCCGTCATTGCCGCCAGGCTTTGACGGAGAGGGTCGTTTTTGTCTCGCGAAAAATCGTGCAGCTTGCACAAAAGTAATACTTATAAGAGTACATCCCGCCAAAAAATCAAAAAGAAGTGTGCAAAACCGCAAAAATACGGTATAATGGTACACAGAATAGTATAGGTGTCGATTTGACACGAAAGGAGAGTGAGCAGATTGGCAGAGGATTTTGTGATCGAGATGCTCCACATTACCAAGGAGTTCCCTGGAATCAAGGCAAACGATGATATCACCCTGCAGCTGCGTAAGGGCGAGGTACATGCCCTGCTGGGCGAAAACGGCGCTGGCAAAAGTACGCTGATGAGCGTGCTGTTCGGCTTGTACCAGCCGGAAGCCGGTAAGATCCTCAAGAACGGCAAGGAGGTCGCCGTCCGCAACCCCAACGATGCAAACGCGCTGGGTATCGGCATGGTGCACCAGCACTTCAAGCTGGTGGAATGCTTCAGCGTGCTGGATAACATCATTCTGGGCGTGGAGCCCAATAAGCTGGGCTTTTTGCAGAAGGCTGAGGCCCGCAAGAAGGTCATGGCCCTGAGCGAGAAGTACGGCCTGCGTGTGGACCCCGACGCACTCATCAGTGATATCTCTGTTGGTATGCAGCAGCGTGTTGAGATCCTGAAGATGCTCTACCGCGACAACGAGATCCTGATCTTTGATGAGCCCACCGCTGTTCTGACCCCGCAGGAGATCGACGAGCTGATGGAGATCATGCGCGGGTTCAAGAAGGAAGGCAAATCCATCCTCTTCATCACCCACAAGCTCAACGAGATCATGGCAGTGGCAGACCGCTGCACGGTTCTGCGCAAGGGCAAGTATATGGGCACTGTGGACATCAAGGACACCACAAAGGAAGAGCTTTCCCGCATGATGGTCGGCCGCGATGTTCAGCTGCAGGTGGACAAAAAGCCCGCCGCCCCCGGCGAGGTGGTGCTGGACGTGCAGAACGTTACCATGCACAACGCCCAGCACAAGAAGGATGCCGTCAAGAACGTCTCCTTCCAGGTGCGTGGCGGTGAGATCGTCTGTCTGGCGGGCATCGAGGGCAACGGCCAGACCGAGTTTGTCTACGGTCTGACTGGTCTGGAAAAGTTCAACAGCGGCAAGGTGCTGCTGGACGGCAAGGAGATCACCAACGAGAGCATCCGCCAGCGCTCCAAGGACGGCATGAGCCATATCCCTGAGGACCGCCACAAGCATGGTCTGGTGCTGGATTACAGCCTGGAAAACAATATGGTGCTCCAGCGCTACTGGCAGCCCGAGTTCCAGCACAACGGCTTTATCCGCAGTGAAAAGGTGCGGGAGTACTCCGATAAGCTGATCGCCCAGTATGACGTGCGCAGCGGCCAGGGCAGCGCCACCATCGTGCGCAGCATGTCCGGCGGCAACCAGCAGAAGGCGATCATTGCCCGTGAGATCGACAAAGACCCCAAGCTGCTGGTGGCAGTGCAGCCCACCCGCGGCCTAGATGTCGGTGCCATTGAGTATATCCACAAGCAGATCGTGGATGAGCGCGACAGGGGCAAGGCCGTGCTGCTGGTCAGCCTGGAGCTGGACGAGGTGATGAACCTCTCTGACCGGATCCTTGTGATGTACGAGGGTGAGATCGTGGGCGAGTTTGACCCCAAGACCACCACGGTCCAGGAGCTGGGCCTGTACATGGCCGGTGCCCGCAAGCAGGGAAAGGAGTAAGCAGAAATGAAAAACAAAAAACTTTCCCACAACGGGCTGCAGGGTTCTGTCACCAGCGTGATGGCTGCCCTGCTGTGTATCCTGATCGGTCTGTTTGTGGGCTTCCTCGTGCTGCTGGCCATCAACCCGGCCCACGCATGGGCAGACGGTTTTGTCCGCATCCTCAAGGGCGGCTTCCATGATGCCCCCTATGGTGTCGGCAAGGAGCTGGCCAACGCCGCGCCCCTGATCATGACCGGCCTTTCCGTGGGCTTTGCCTTCAAGACCGGCCTGTTCAACATCGGTGCCGCCGGTCAGTACACGCTGGGTGCTTACGGTGCCCTCTACTGTGCCATCATGCTCAAGCTGCCCTGGTTCGTCTGCCTGCTGGCTGCGGCCATTCTGGGCGGTCTGTGGGGTGCCATCCCCGGTTTCTTCAAGGCCTACTTCAACATCAACGAGGTCATTACCTCCATCATGTTCAACTGGATCGGCCTGTACCTTGTCAATGAGCTGGTCTACCAGAACGGCACCGGCCCCATGTACGATGTGCGCAACACCCGCACCCTGAACCTGGGCAAGAACGCAGATTTCGCCCAGTCCGTCATCCCGGACTTCGGCCTGAACAAGCTGTTCCAGACCAACAGCACCACCATTGCCATCTTCCTGGCCGCTGCGGTGGCCATCCTGATCTGGGTGGTGCTGAACAAGACCACCTTTGGCTATGAGCTGAAGGCGGTCGGCCTGAATAAGAGTGCTGCCCGTTACGCCGGTATCAACGAAAAGAAGAACATCATCCTCTCCATGGCCATTGCCGGTGCGCTGGCAGGCTTTGGCGCGGGCCTGTTCTATCTGTCCAACGTGGGCCAGTGGAACCCCCTGAACTCCACCAGCCTGCCCGCCATGGGCTTCAACGGCATCTCCGTTGCCCTGCTGGCAAGCTCCAACCCCATTGGCACCATCTTCTCGGCCCTGTTCATCTCCCACATCTCGGTGGGCGGCACCTTCCTTTCCACCAAGTATTATCCCACGGAGATCGCCGACCTGATCAGCGGCATCATCATCTACCTGTGTGCATTCTCCATGCTGTTCCGCGGCAAGATCCAGAAGCTGCTGTTCAAGAATGCGGACAAGACCAATGTGAACGCAGAGCCTGCCCCGGCGGAAAAGGCCAACGCGAAGAAGGAGGGCAAGTAAGATGCTGCTTTTGATCAAATATACCCTGCTGTATGGCATCGTCCTGATGCTGGTGGCACTGGGCGGTATGTTCAGTGAGCACTCCGGCATCATCAACATCGCGCTGGAAGGCATCATGGTCATCGGCGGTGTGGCGGGTGTTCTGACCCTGACCATGCTTCCGGCCGACATGTCGCCGTTCCTGGTGGTGCTGATCTCGGTCCTGGTGGCTGCGCTGGCCGGCATGGTGTACAGCCTGCTGCTGGCCTTTGCCTCCATCAACCTGAAAGCGGACCAGACCATCGGCGGCACGGCCCTGAACCTGCTGGCTACCGCCATAGCCGTGGTCATTGCAAAGTATTTCAGCGACAGCGCCAAGCTGAACTATTCCAACAAGCCGTTCCTGTTCAGCATCGGCGGCCTGGAGCTGAGCATCTTTGTCCCGCTGGGCATCGCACTGCTCATCATCAGCTACATCGTGCTGTACAAGACCCGCTTCGGCCTGCGTCTGCGCGCCTGCGGCGAGCATCCTCAGGCAGCGGACTCCGTGGGCATCAACGTCTACAAGATGCGCTATGCCGGTGTCGTCATCTCGGGCGCACTGGGTGCCATCGGCGGTCTGGCTTACATCGTGCCGCCCGTCCAGACGTGGAACTTCGAGGTCGGCGTAGCCGGCGCAGGCTTCCTTGCGATGGCCGTTATGATCTTCGGTCAGTGGAAGCCCTTCAACATCTGCGGCGCGGCCATGTTCTTCGCCGTTTTCAAGAGTCTGGCCAACATCGCCGACTCCACCTTCCTTGCACAGCTCCACTGGTCCAGCAACATCTACAACATGATGCCCTTCGTGGCATCCATGGTCATTCTGGCCTTTACCTCCAAGAACAGCATGGCCCCCAAGGCCGAGGGCATCCCCTACGATAAGGGCAGCCGCTGAGAAAAAACAG
>ENA-ORTY01004666-ORTY01004666.1-human-gut-metagenome-genome-assembly--contig:-NODE-4666-length-10561-cov-6.736341_pt1 | contig 10561 bp, 8 predicted proteins | sample MGYA00241917_ERZ509198 | MGnify/ENA primary metagenome ERZ509198 (study PRJEB26280, sample SAMEA2338857) | human gut metagenome | biome: human gut; feature: human-associated habitat; material: faeces...
CATCAGATACTTTCTACTGCCGAGATATTTTCACCCCAACAACTACAAATTTACAGTACACTGATAAATCTTCTAAATGCCTCAAGTCCTTCCGGTGTGCATTTGTATACGCCTGCATCTTCCAGTACCTGGCAGAAGACTTTTCCTACTTCCTGCTGAAGAATTTCTTCTACATTGCTTTCATTGACATCCGGGTAGGATGGAAGAAATTCGTCAACCCAGTCAGCATGCTTTGCAATCTGCTCATTGCTGCGGATATCTTTCTTTTCAAGGATATATTCTTTCAGTAATTCCATTTCGCCTTTCAGACGTGCCGGAAGAACTGCAAGTCCCATTACTTCGATCAGACCGATATTTTCCTTTTTGATATGATGAAGCTTTGCGTGTGGATGATATACACCCAGCGGATGCTCTTCAGTAGTGATATTATTTCTCAGTGTGAGATCCAGTTCATACAGGTCACCACGTTTTCTTGCAATCGGAGTGATCGTGCTGTGTGGTGTTCCGTCAGTTTCTGCAAAGATGAAAGCTTCTTCATCTGTATAACCACGCCATTTATTCAGGATATGTTCAGCGAGGTCGATGATACGCTCTGTATCTTTTCCCTGAAGACGGATCACAGAAAGTGGCCATTTTACAATGCCGGCTGTAACATCTTCGTATCCTGCTACTGTAAAGTTCTCGATCACCGGTGCCTTTGCCATAGCAAAAGTATAGTTACCTCCCTGGAAGTGGTCGTGGCTTAAGATTGATCCGCCTACGATCGGGAGATCAGCATTAGATCCCAGGAAATAATGTGGGAATAATTTGATGAAGTCGAACAGCTTTGCAAATGCATGGCGGTCGATCTTCATTGGAACGTGCTGTCCGTTGAATACGATACAATGCTCGTTATAATATACATATGGAGAATACTGGAATCCCCATTTTCCGTTCTGGATCGTGATCGGGATGATACGGTGGTTTTCACGTGCCGGGTGATCCAGGCGTCCTGCATATCCTTCATTTTCCATACAGAGCTGGCATTTTGGATAAGCAGAAGACTTTGCTTTTCCTGCAGCAGCGATGGCTTTTGGATCTTTTTCAGGCTTGGAAAGGTTGATCGTGATATCCAGAGTACCATATTCTGTATCAACAGTCCATTTGCGGTCCTTTTTGATACGGTATCTGCGGATATAATCACTGTCCTGACTCAGCTTGTAGTAGAAAGCAGTTGCTTTTTCAGGAGACTCTTCGTATTTTTTCCAGAAAGCGTCCTGAACCTGAGCCGGACGTGGCATGAGACAGTTCATGATCTTTGTATCAAAGAGATCACGGTATCCGATACTGTCTTCAATGATGCCTCTTGCAACAGCCTCATTTAAAAGATCAGCAAGTACGTCTTCAAGAACGATGTTGTCAAGGTCGCAGTCTGTATCTTCGTAGTTATTTTCTTTAAAAAGATCCAAAAGAAGGTTCGTTGTATAGATTCTTTCAGATTCCGGTGTCAGCCCGGTATTGATTCCGTACTGTACTAATTTTTTGATTGATTCATAAAGCATGATAATAAATCCCCCTTTAAGGTAAAAATATAATGTGGTTAAGCAAGTCTGGAAGCTCCGTCTCCGATATCAACAGTATAGAATTCTGCTTCATGTCCGACTTTTTCTGCATAGGCTTTTCCAATCGTTTCAATGAATGTATCAACGGCCTCATCTTTCACGATGCTGACAGTACATCCACCAAATCCGCCTCCTGTGATACGGGAACCGAGAACACCGGGGATCGCCCAGGCAAGATCAACAAGAATATCGATCTCATCGCAGGAAACAGCATAATCATCCCGCAGGGAAATGTGGGACTGGTTCATCAGTTTACCAAATTCCTCGATCTTTCCGTCCTTAAGTGCCTGTACAGCGGTGATCGTACGCTGATTTTCGTAAACGGCATGCTTTGCACGTTTCCGCTGGATCTCATCAGAGATAAGCTCTTTGTTGGCTTCAAATTCTTCGATAGAGAGATCACCTAAAGACTGGATATCCAGCTTTGTCTGAAGAGCCTTTAATGCCGCAGCACACTCATTTCTTCTGTCGTTATAAGCGGAATCTACAAGGCTGTGCTTCACCTTGCTGTTGGTAATGACGATCTTTGCACCGTCCAGCACGCAAGGTGCATACTCATAGTCCAGAGTAGCTGTATCCAGGAAGATCGCATGATCTTTCTTTCCCATGGCAACAGCAAACTGATCCATGATTCCACAGTTGCAACCGTTGAAGTTATTTTCAGAATACTGTCCGATCAGGGCGAGATCCGTCATGGACAGGTCTTTGATATCAAAAAGGTCAGATAAAATAACTCCGGTCAGAACTTCAAGTGAAGCGGAAGAGGAAAGACCGGAACCATTCGGGATATTTCCCCAGATCACCATATCAAATCCACTGGAAATCGGATGTCCTTTTTCCGCAAATGCCCAGACAACTCCGAGTGGATAATTTGCCCAGTTGTATTCTTTTTTGTTCGTGAGATCATCCAGTGAAGCTTCTACGACACCGAATGAATCAAGGTTCATAGAGTAAAAATGAATCTTGCGGTCCTCTCTTTTACGGGCAGCTCCGTAAGTACCGAGCGTCAATGCACACGGAAATACATGACCTCCGTTATAATCGGTATGTTCTCCGATGAGATTGACACGGCCCGGGGAAAAATAAAAATTTACTCCGTCGGAATTGCCGAAGAGTTCCGCGAATTTGTCAAATAACTTCTGCTTCATTTTACAATCCTCCTGTAATCAATATTGCCCGAAACATTTTCCATGTCTGGATACTGATTTTATTATAAATGAAAGAGTCGGAAACGTCCATAAAAAATACGTGCTGTCATATGTAAAAATGTTGCAGTGAAAAGAAGAAACGTCTATAATGATAAAAGATGGAGCAAAGACGGGAGGCTGGTTTATGTCAGATTCTTATAAGCATTCTTATATTGTCGGAGAAAATCTGTTAAATTCCCTGTCGGTATACAATGTAGGGTATCAGAAGTGCGATCCGGAGTATCAGTGGGGACCGGGAGTGAGAGATCATTATTGCATCCACCATATTTTCTCGGGAAGTGGTTCTTATATGATCGGAGAAAAGCAGATCCGGTTAAAAGAGGGAGATACGTTTATCCTGTATCCGGGAGTGGAAGTGCGGTACTGTGCGGACCGGGAGAAGCCGTGGGAATATGGCTGGGCCGGTTTTATGGGAACTGATGCGGCATCGATCATAAGAAATACGGATTTCACAAAGAAAATTCCATATATTCCTGCGGGAAAGATTCCGGACAGGAAGATCAGGGAAGGTCTGCAGAAGATTTATGATGTCAAGGGAAATACCTATGAAGCTGCGGTTGCAATGACGGGGGCGTTGTACAGTTTCCTTGCGGTTTTTATGCATTATCATGAAAGTGAAGTTCCGGAGCGGGATGCCAGGATGATGTATGTGGAAAAAGCAGAAAATTATATAGAAACGAATTATTCTTATCCTGTGACGGTGGAAGATGTTGCGGACTATGTAGGAATCAGCAGAAGTCATCTGTTCCGCTCTTTTCAGACTTATATGAACTGTTCGCCAAAGGAATTTTTGTCCCAGTACAGGATCAAGCAGGCATGCAGGCTTTTAAAGGAGACTGATCTGTCGGTTTCTGCGATTGCATATTCTGTTGGATTTGAGAATAATCTTTATTTTTCAAAGGCATTCCGTAAGCAGAAGCAGATCAGTCCGACCCTTTACAGAGAAAAGCACAGAAATTATACCGGTTCAGGAACGGGGATGGAACGGCGGGCAGATTGATTCTGGGACAGGAGGATGGAGCAGGAGCGTGCTGTTGTATAGATTTTGGAATCAGAAGAAACCGGGGAGCATATAATAAGGTGACTTCCTGGAATTGGGGGCTGTCAGTGTGAAAAGAAAAAGCAGTGATCTGACAGAATTTTATATACAGTTTCTGATCGTGGTGTATCTGCTGTGGAGTTTTCCTGTGCTGTCTTTTGGGCAGAAGGAAGTGCTTGTTCCTGCAGACGGAACGGTATCGGAGGGAGAAGAGCAGCCGGTGGTGGCACTGACTTTTGATGACGGGCCGTCGGGAACTTCAACACCTGTGTTACTGGAGGGACTGCGGAAAAGAGGCGTGCGTGCCACCTTTTTTGTGGTTGGAGAGAATGTCGAAAAGGGGGAAAATGCACAGATCCTACGTGAAATGAGTGCGGATGGACATCTGATCGGGAATCATACATATCATCATGTAAATCTGTCGAAAATGTCAGCAGAACAGGCACAGGCAGAACTGGATGCAACGGATGAACTGGTCAGAAAGATTACCGGGAAGTACCCGATCTATGCCAGGGCACCTTACGGAGAAGTGCCGGAAAATGGCGATGTTGACCGACAAAGGTTTTATATAGGCTGGACGGTTGATCCGCTGGACTGGATGACCGAAGATGTGTCCAGAATTACGCAAAGTGTATTGGAAAAAGTAGAGCCGGGAGATATTATTTTACTGCATGATTCGTATCTTAGTTCGGTGCAGGCCGCTTTAAGGATCGTAGATGCCCTGCAGGGAAAAGGATATGAATTTATTACAGTGGATCAGATGATCTCAGATTAAGGCAGAAAAGACTGAGTTACCGGAGGCTCATGTGCAGAACAGAGAGCCTGGAAGAAAAATAAATGGAGAGAATAAAAATGGATCTATTTGATTATATGCGGGAAACTGCAAAGGAAAAAGAATCACCACTGGCTTCGAGGATGCGTCCGACGACGCTGGAAGAAGTAGTGGGACAGCAGCATATCATTGGAAAAGGGAAACTTCTATATCGGGCGATCAAGGCGGATAAGCTGAGTTCCCTGATCTTTTACGGCCCTCCGGGAACCGGAAAGACCACCCTTGCAAAAGTGATCGCCAATACGACAAGTGCTGAATTTAAGCAGATCAATGCGACAGTAGCCGGAAAAAAGGATATGGAAGAGGTCGTGAAAGCGGCGAAGGATCTGCAGGGAATGTATGGTAAAAAGACGATTCTTTTTATTGATGAGATCCACCGGTTTAATAAGGGGCAGCAGGATTATCTTCTGCCGTTTGTAGAGGATGGGACTTTGATCCTGATCGGGGCAACGACGGAAAATCCGTATTTTGAAGTGAATGGTGCTTTGATCTCACGCTCCAGCATTTTTGAATTAAAGCCGTTAGAGAAGGAAGACATTAAGAAACTTCTGGTGCGTGCGGTAGAAGATACAGAAAAAGGAATGGGAAGTTTTCATGCACAGATCGACCCGGATGCACTGGAATTTCTGGCAGATGTATCCGGTGGAGATGCAAGAAATGCTTTGAATGCGGTGGAACTTGGCATACTTACGACAGACCGCAGCAGTGACGGAATCATCCATCTTACACTGGAAGTTGCATCAGAATGTATTCAGAAACGGGTTGTGAACTATGATAAAAAAGGGGATAACCATTATGATATCATTTCTGCCTTTATTAAAAGTATGCGGGGGTCAGACCCGGATGCAGCAGTCTTTTATCTTGCAAAAATGCTGTATGCGGGAGAAGATGTGAAGTTTATTGCGAGAAGGATCATGATCTGTGCCTCAGAAGATGTAGGAAATGCAGATCCGATGGCACTGACCGTGGCAGTGGCAGCAGCACAGGCAGTTGAGAGGATCGGTATGCCTGAATCCCAGATCATTTTATCCCAGGCGGTGACTTATGTGGCATCTGCACCGAAGAGCAATGCGGCAGTGAATGCGATTTTTGCTGCGACTGAAGCAGTGAAAAAATATAAAACGACTGTACCGTCACATCTGCAGGATGCTCACTATAAGGGAGCAGAAAAGCTGGGGCATGGAACAGGCTACAAATATGCACATGATTATCCGGGACATTATGTGGAACAGCAGTATCTTCCGGACGAAATAAAAGACGCCAGGTTCTACGAACCCGGCGACCTTGGTTATGAAAAAAAGATCAAAGAGCATCTACAGAAGCTGCGAAAGCAGTGATGCGTAGATCTCCTGATTTTTCAGATTCCAGTTATTTACAATGGCTTTGGCTTCTTTTTCTGTGGGAACGGTGATTCGCATGTCAATGAGGCTGGAGCCATTTTCTACGATCTGACACTGCACTTCAAACTGATGGTCTGTCTTGAGATAATAGTCGGATTTGACAGCCACTTCTTCTTTCAGATCGTACTGTTTTTCTTTCAGAAAATCATCAATTTCGGTACGGATTTCGGGTGAAATCTTATTGCTGAAAAAGTGGATCGTGTCTGCACCGGTCTCTGTCAGACGGTAGAGTGTACGGTTGTGCGTTGTCTCGATCTTCAGAAGTTCGGAATCCGTCAGTTCTGATAAGGTTTCCTGAAGCCGGAAATAAGTCGTATATCCCTTGTCCAGTATAAATTCGGAAATCTGTGAAGTAGTCAGTGGAAAATCCACTTTGTCCAGCATATAGAGAACAATCAGTTTATATAACGTGTAAGTTTCAGCCATAATACTCCTTTCCCTGCCAGATATCCTGTTTTTTCAGGTATTGGTGGATGTGGTTTAATACAGTACGCTTTGCTCCGGTCCATTGTGGTTCGATGAGCAGATCCTTTGGACCGTCCCCGGTAAGCCGGTGGATGACGATGTCAGGGCGTAAATGTGCGATACAGTTTCCGATGCAGCGGATATATTCGTCCATGTCAGGAATATGAAAAGGCGAGCGTGCATAATCGCGTGCAAGATCGGTTCCCTTTAAAATGTGGAGTAGCTGCAATTTGATCCCATCAATGGGATTGCAGTTCAGATAATCGATGGTTTTAAGCATCTGTGCTTCTGTCTCTCCCGGAAGAAAAAGGATGACATGCGTGATCACCTGGATTCCGGCCGCTTTCAGTCTGACTACAGCATCGTCAAAAACCTCCAGCGGGTATCCCCGGCGGATGTAGCGGGCAGTCTGCGGATGGATGGTCTGAAGACCAAGCTCGATCCAGACCGGCTTGATCTGATTTAAGCGTCTCAGAAGTTCTACGGTCTCATGAGACAGACAGTCAGGACGCGTTGCAACGGCGAGTACCCGGACATCGGGATCAAGGATTGCCTCGGTAAAAATCTTTTCCAGGTATTCGACAGGTGCATACGTATTTGTAAATGCCTGGAAATAGGCAATATAGGAATGAACCGGTCGTTTCGCCTGAAGAGCCGCTTTTCCGGCAGCAAGCTGTTCGCAGATACTGAAAGAGGCAGATCCGGCAAAGTCGCCAGATCCCATGCCACTACAGAAGATACAGCCGCCCCGACCAATCTTTCCATCCCGGTTGGGGCAGGTCATCCCCCCGTTTAATGCAATCCGGTAGACTTTTTCACCAAACTGACTTTTTAATGCATAATCCAGGGAATGATATCTTTTTTCACCCCAGCGTACAGGCATCGGTACAGAACGGGTTGTGGTAAAGCCATCTGCCATATCAGATCAGATCCTTTATTGCTTTACTTACAGTTTCAGCTACACGCGGGTCAAATGCTTCCGGCAGGATGTTGTTCTCGTTAAGTTCTTCTTCAGGAACAAGACCTGCAATCGCATTGGCGGCAGCCAGCTTCATCTCTTCGGTGATCTGAGTGGCACGTCCCTCTAAAGCTCCTTTGAAGATTCCAGGGAAAGCAACAACGTTATTGACCTGGTTCGGGAAGTCGGAGCGTCCTGTACCGACAACTTTTGCACCGGCAGCTTTTGCGAGATCCGGCATGATCTCAGGTACCGGGTTCGCCATGGCAAAGAGGATCGCATCCTGATTCATAGATGCAACCATCTCCGGGGTAACGATATTCGGGGCAGATACACCTACAAAGATGTCAGCACCTTTCAGAGCATCGGCAAGAAGACCGGTCCGTCCCTCAAGATTTGTCACTTCTGTCATTTCTTTCTGCATCCAGTTCAGATTCGGCGAATCCTTGGAAATAATTCCGTTGATATCACACATCGTAATATGCGGGAATCCATAAGTAAGCAGCAGCTTCGTGATCGCAACACCTGCAGAGCCTGCACCGTTTACAACAACACGGCAGTCTTCTTTCTTTTTCCCGGTTACTTTTAAGGCGTTGATGATGCCGGCGAGAACAACAATTGCAGTTCCGTGCTGGTCATCATGGAAGACCGGGATATTCAGAAGTTCCTTTAAACGGGTCTCAATCTCAAAGCAGCGTGGTGCGGAGATGTCCTCCAGATTGATACCACCAAAAGCAGGTGCAATATTGACAACAGAGCGAATGATTTCCTCTGTATCCTGCGTATCCAGGCAGATCGGAACTGCGTTGACTCCGCCAAATTCTTTAAAGAGAACACATTTTCCCTCCATGACCGGCATGGCAGCCAATGCACCGATATTTCCAAGACCGAGTACGGCACTTCCGTCAGAGACAACAGCGACTGTATTGGCTTTCATTGTATAAGTATAGGCGGCTTCCGGGTCTTTGGCGATGACTTTACATGGTTCAGCAACACCCGGAGTATAGGCGATCGCCAGGTCTTCCCGGGAATTGACGTGAGCCTTTGCTGTGGTTTCCAGTTTTCCATTCCATTCTTTGTGCATCTGTAATGCTTTTTCGTTATTTGTCATATTTTTTACCTCGCAGAATCAATTTGTAATTAATAATAACACTCCCGCAGATTTCGTGCAATATCCGCATTTTTGCAAATATCTGCATTTTTGAAAAAAAGCTTTCTTTTTATAGGAAAGTAGTGTATAATACGAACCATATTTATGATGCCAGGGTCAAAAGGTCTAAGCCCACATGAGCTTGCTCATAGGTGGGTGAAAGACCTTAGGACCCGCCCCGATATGAGCATAAAAGTGGGATGATAATCCCACGATATGCGAATATTGGGTAGGATTGTGGGAGTGCGTAGCACGGAGCAATCCGTAGGCATCAAAGTCGGGGGCTTTTGCCCCCCGACATCATATTTATTTTAATGCAAATATTAATGCAGATATCGATACAAGTCATTTCTGACGCGAATCCCGGGGTATTATTTAAGGACAGAGTGAATATGGACAGTTAGAAAGTTTCTGACAGGATCATTTATTAATTTTTTGAAGAATACGTCAGATTTTATGAAAAGAAAGGAAAAGATGTATGACACGTGAAAGATATGAATCTTTGCCGCTTGCAACCTTAAAAGAACTGGCAAAAGCAAGAAATATGAAAGGAGTTTCAACGCTGAAAAAAAGTGCTCTGATCGATGAGATGCTGAAGTTGGATGAGACGGAAAAGCAGATGCAGGCAAATGAAAAAGCAAAAGAAGAAGTACGGCAGGAAATGAAAGAAAAAAAGGAAGAGTCAGATATCGAGCAGCTTGACAGCGGAAAAACCGCAAAGGGTATTTTTGAACTCCATCAGGACGGATATGGCTTTATCCGCAGCGATAATTATCTTCCGGGAGAGCAGGATGTGTATGTGGCTCCGTCACAGATCAGGCGATTTGGACTGAAGACAGGAGATATCCTGACAGGAAATACAAGGATCAAGACGCAGGGGGAGAAGTTCAGTGCCCTTTTGTATGTATCTACGATCAACGGACTTCCACCGGAAGAAGCAATGAAAAGAAAAAATTTTGAAGATCTGACTCCAATCTTTCCAAATGAAAGGATCAGACTGGAAAATCCGGGATGTTCCACGGCAATGAGAGTCGTAGATCTGATTTCACCGATCGGGAAGGGACAGCGTGGTATGATCGTGTCTCCTCCGAAAGCAGGAAAGACCACTTTATTAAAAGAAATTGCACTTTCCGTTCAGAAGACAGAGCCGGATATGCATATGATCATTCTTCTGATCGACGAACGACCGGAAGAAGTGACCGATATCAGAGAAGCAATCGAAGGTCCGAATGTGGAAGTAATCTATTCTACTTTTGATGAACTTCCGGAACATCATAAGAGAGTTTCAGAGATGGTGGTCGCAAGAGCAAAACGTCTGGTAGAGCATGGAAAGGATGTTATGATTCTGTTAGACAGTATTACCCGACTGTCCAGAGCCTATAATCTGATCGTACCACCATCAGGAAGAACACTTTCGGGAGGTCTCGATCCGGCGGCACTCTACAGCCCGAAGCGTTTCTTTGGAGCAGCCAGAAATATGAGAGAGGGCGGAAGTCTTACAATTCTGGCAACTGCACTGGTCGATACGGGAAGCAGAATGGATGATGTTGTCTATGAAGAATTTAAAGGAACGGGTAATATGGATCTGATGCTGAATCGTAAACTGCAGGAAAAGAGAGTGTTCCCTGCGATTGACATTCCGAAGTCCGGTACGAGAAGAGAGGATCTGCTGCTGGATAAAGAGGAGCAGGAAGCTGCCTATATTATGCGGAAAGCCATGAATGGTATGAAAGCAGAAGAGGCTGTGGACAACCTTCTGACCATGTTCTCAAGAACAAAAAATAACGAAGAACTGGTACAGCAGATTATCCGTCAGAAGTTTATCTAAAAAAGTATTGCAAAACAAAAAAGTCTGTGGTACAATTAGAAAGCTGTTTAGAGAAATTTATAAGTAATTTAAAAATAGAG
>ENA-ORTY01004681-ORTY01004681.1-human-gut-metagenome-genome-assembly--contig:-NODE-4681-length-10538-cov-3.358867_pt1 | contig 10538 bp, 8 predicted proteins | sample MGYA00241917_ERZ509198 | MGnify/ENA primary metagenome ERZ509198 (study PRJEB26280, sample SAMEA2338857) | human gut metagenome | biome: human gut; feature: human-associated habitat; material: faeces...
TGCGGGTCTACCAGGAAGTGGTGGTACGGTGACGCTCTACTGTGATGTGGACGGCACGCTGCTGGACAGCAGCGCCCGCCATACGGTGGACATCCTGCTGGCCCCGGCGCGCCTGCGCTACGATCACGGCGGCCAGTCGGTCATGGCCGGGCGCATCATCTGGCGCGTGGTGGCCGCTGCCGACCATCCCCTGAGCCGCATCCGGGGCAGTCTTTCCCTGGACGACCTGTTGCGGCACCGCCAGCTCCTGCCCCTGCCGGGCGTCATCAGTTCCGATGCCTTTTACGACAGTTTCCGCCTCAGCAGCCATCTGGTGCATTACAGCCAGTTCTACCAGTTGCAGGAGATGCTGCTGGCGGGCATGGGCTTTGCGGTCTTCCCGGCCCAGCTGGCCCGCCCTTTTGTGGAACAGGGTCGCCTCAAGCTGCTGGAACTGGACTTTGACGACGGCATCAGCACCACCGCGGTGGAACTGGCCTGGGTCGAGCCCCTGGGCACGGCCGGTCGCTGGCTGGTGGAACGCCTGCGCGAGCTGCCGACGGAGGAAGGGGGGCGCTGAACCGCGCCGGACCTACCAGTGCTTGCCCACGGTCATGCCCAGGAAAAGGGCCGCGAAGCCCAGGATGGTCTGGGCGCCGATATTGAACAGCAGCAGGGCCAGACGGGTCTGCCCCAGGGCGAAGGAATCGAAGATCAGGGACGAGAAGGTGGTGAACGAACCCATGAAGCCCACCAGGATGATCAGGCGCACCGTGTCCGAGATGAGCAGGCGCACCGCGGCCAGCTCCCAGATCAGCCCGAACAGGAAGCAGCCCAGCACGTTGACCACAAAGGTCCCCAGCGGATACTGCCGCCCCACCAGCGTGTTGGCCAGTTCCGAAACACCGTAGCGTGCCAGGGCCCCCGCCCCGCCCGCCAGAAAAAGAAGGCCGCAATTGCGCAGCGCCGTCACATCCATCGTCATCCTCCATCATGATCGCAGGCCGGTGGGCCGTATCCGACGCCGCCGCGCCCATCCGCAGCAGGCAGACCTTTACGGCAACGCGCTGACGTCCGCCGCGTCCCGGGCGCACGTCCCCCCGGCAAGGCAGCGGCGGCTTAAAAATGTCAGACGACCGGGCTTTGCAATCCCGCGCTTCTGCTTTAGGGTCAGCTGTGGAGCGATGCCCGGCAACATCCGGTCCCTGCCTGCGATGCCACGCCCCAACAGAGACGTGGCCCACGCCGCCGCTCCGCTGTCTGCCGCCCCGGCAGGCCATGATCCACATGTTCCCGTACTGAAGTCGTCTGACCGGGAGGTCCCATGTTCCCCTTGCTGCACGGACGCCGCTGGTGGCATTTTCGCCGTTTTGAGGGCTTGCTGCTTTCCCTCGCCTGCATGTTCCTGCTGAATATCATTTTTCCCGGAAAAATCTATGGCGGTACGGCCCAGGCCTGCTACCTGCCCCTGCAACTGCTGGCCGGGATCAATCTGTACGGCCGCCTCCGGCCGGGCTTTTGGGCGGCGGCCCTGACGGCCGCGGGCATCCTGGCCCTGCATCCCTTCCAGGCGCTGTCCTCCATGCCCCGGGCGCTCCAGTTCAGCCTACTTTTGCTGCACGGTCTGTTCTTCTTCATCATCCTGCTGGAAGTCTTCATCCAGCTTTACCGCGCCCAGACGCACCGCCTGCATCTGGATGCCCGGCAGACCCTTTGCGCGGGCCTTTCCGGCCTGCTGCTCATCGGCTACAGCGGCTTTTTCCTCTTCCTGCTGCTGGAGAACTTCCAGCCCGGTTCCTTCCGGGGCCCCGATCCCGGCGGTGTGAGCCTGCAGGATCTTTTCTACTTCAGTTACATCAGCCTCATGACCATCGGCTACGGCGACATCACGCCCGTCTCCTGGGCCGCGCGCAATGCCACCGTGCTGGTGTCCCTGTCCGCCAACATCTACTCGCTGGTGGTCATCGCCTCCATCGTGGGCCGCACCTTTGCCAGCCGCCCCGGCCAGAAGGCGGACAAGGAGCCCGCCCCCAAAGAAACCCCGTAGCAGTACCACAGGGATACTTCCGCCATCCATGTTCCGTACGAAAAAGAAGGGCGTCGTTCCCACCCCGCAGCGCACGACGGATACAGCACACACCTTCCCCTGCCGCCGTGCCCCGTCACAAGGCCCTACACGCGGCGGCGGAACATCCACACCGCCACGCAGACGCAGACCACGGTGATGGCGCAGATCTTGAGCAGGCTCACCGAAGCGGCCTCGAAGGTGATGTCACGCAGGAACACGCCCTGCACCAGGGTGGTGAAGTGGCGGATGGGGTTGAGCTGGCTGCCGTGCTGCAAAAATATGGGCATGTTGATGACCGGTGTCACGGCCCCGGAAAGCAGGATGCAGGGCACGCCTACGGTGAAGGCGCCCAGAAAGGCCTGCTGCTGGGTGGAGGACAGGGAAGAGATCATCAGGCCGATGCCGCCCGCCGCCAGCGAGAAGATGAAGATGGCCACATAGAGCAGCACGACGGAGCCCGTGAAGGGCACGCCGAAACCGAAGACCGAGACCAGCAAAAAGATGGTGCCGTGGGCCAGGCCCACCACGCAGCCGGGGATGAGCTTGGCAAGGGCGATCTCGGTGGGTGTGGCCGGCGAGACCAGCAGCTGGTCGAAGGTGCCCGCCTCGCGCTCGCGGGCGATGGACAGGCCCGTCACCACCAGCCCCAGCATGAAGCTCAGCATGCCGATGAGGTTGGGCAGGAAGAACCACTGGAACTCGAAATTGGGGTTGAACCAGCTGCGCTGCCGGATGTCCAGGCTGCCGCCGCCCGCCAGCGCGGCCTGCCTCCCCAGCGGTGTCTGCGCGGCCACCTCGGCCAGCATGACCTGCACATAGTAGGCCGCGATCTGGGCCGCGTTGGAACGCCTGCCGTCCAGCAGCAGCTGCACGGTCACGGGCTCGCCACGGGCGGCCCTGCGGGAGAGCTCCGCATCGAAGACCATGACGAACAGGGCTTTTTCCTGCTCGATGGCCGGGCGCACCTCCTGCTGACCGCGCAGGAAGAACACATGCCGGAAGGTGGGCGAGCCCTCCAGACGGCGTACGATCTCCCGGCTCAGGGGGCCTTCGTCATGGTCGAGCACGGCCACGTCCACATTGCGCACTTCCATGGTGGCGGCCCAGCCGAACACGATGATCTGCATGAGCGGCGGCACGATGAGCAGCATGCGGGAGATGGGATTGCAGAACAGGACCAGCAGTTCCTTGCGCACGATGGCCAGCATGCGCCGGATATGGAGCAGGAAGGCATCGCGCAGCATCAGACATCCAGCCTTTTGACCAGCTTTTTATAGACCAGCCCCAGCATGAGCAGGGCCAGCAGGCTCATGGCCCCCAGACAGGGCCAGAACAGCTCCCAGACGTCCCCGGTCAGGAAGAGCGTCCGCAAACAGGTATTAAAGTAACGGGCCGGCACCAGATGGGTGATGGCCTGCAGGACGGGCGGCATGCTGTTGATGTCGAACACGAAGCCCGACAGCAGCAGGGCGGGCAAAAAGCCGGAAAAAAGCCCGGCCTCGGCGGCCTGCAACTGGCTGTGCAGGCTCACGGAGATGAGCAGGCCCTGCCCCAGGGCGCAGAGCATGAATACCGAGGAGATGAACAGCAGCGCCCCCACCGAGCCCCGGTAAGGCACGCCGAACAGGGTCACGGCGGCCAGCGCGCACAGGCCCATGCTGAACATGCCCATGCAGTAATAGGGGATGAGTTTGCCGAGCAGCAGCTGCCAGCGGCTCACGGGCGTGGCCAGCATGGCCTCCATGGTGCCGCGCTCCCACTCGCGGGCAAAGACCAGCGAGGTCAGCAGGGTACCGATGAGCGTCATGATGACCGTGATGGCCCCGGGTACCAGAAAGCGCTCGCTCTTGGCCGTGGGATTGTACCAGTAGCGCTCCTCTATGCTCACCGGGCCGGCCTGCGGCACCCCGCCCGCCTGCCGGGCCCCCTGCCAGCGCAGCAGCACGGCCTGCGCGTAGCTCTGGATGAAGCGGGCCACGTTGGGCTCGGTACCGTCCACGATGAGCTGCACGTCCGCCGTCGTGCCCCGGTCCAGCTGGGCGTCGAACTGCTGGCCCAGCACCAGGATGCCCTGCACGGAGGATTCGCGCATCAGGCGCTCGCCCTCGCGCATATGGCTGATGGAACGGATAACGAAGTGCGGCGAATGGGCAAAGTCCGTCAGCAGGGCCCGCGAATGCTGGCCGCCGCTCTGGTTGAACACGGCCAGCTGCAATACGCCCGCGTCCAGGGTGATGCCGTAGCCGAAGAGCAGCAGGAACAGCAGGGGCAGCACACCGGCCACCAGATAGGACGAGGGGTCCCGCACGATCTGCTGGAACTCCTTGCCCACCAGGGCCAGCAATTGCCGCACCCAGAGGCGGCGTGACAGACGTTCTTGCATCAGTATTCCCTCTCCCGGCCTGCCGTTGCAGACGCCATCTTTCCTATCCGCTTTCCCGTCCCGCATCCCTGCCGCCCCGGCGCAAGATTCCGGCCCCCTGCCCTGCCGGTCAGGGACAGCGCAGGGCCGCGCCCGTCAAACGGCAAGGCAGCGCGGCCGTCAAAGCAAGGCGGGGAAGCTGGAGCTACCTTTCCCCCACAGCCGCATGAGGCATCCCCTATTGCGGGTGCTCGGCATCATAACGCCGGATGCTGGCGATGAAGGCATCTTCCAGCGTGGGGTCCTCAGGCACGCCCGGCAAGCCCCGGCAGGAGGCTTTGAGCTCGTCCGGCGTGCCCATGCTGATCATGGCGCCCCGGTAGATGAGGGCCATGCGGTCACAGTATTCGGCTTCTTCCATGAAATGCGTGGTCACCAGCACCGAGGCACCGGCCTCTGTCATGGCCGTGATATGCTTCCAGAAGTCCCGGCGGGTACGTGCGTCCACGCCCGATGTGGGCTCGTCCAAAAACAGCACCGGCGGCTCGTGCAGGGTGGCGCACAGCAGGGCCAGGCGCTGCTTCTGCCCCAGCGGCAGGCTGTGGGTGCGGCTGTCCAGAAAATCGGTCAGTTCCAGGGCCTGCGCCAGCACGGCGGGCCGGGTGGCGATGTCGTCCGGCCGCAGGGGCAAGGTGTCGAAACGGAAACCGAAGGAGCGCGCGTAGCGGGCCACGTCAGCGAGCCCCGCCCCCACATCGGCCTTGTCGTGGGCATCGGAGGCCAGACAGACGTCCACGCCGAAGTCGGCGGCCAGGCGCATGATGGCCGGGCAGGGATAGGGCTCGGCAAAGGGCTGGCGCAATCCGGCCGACGAGACTTCCATGATGACCCCGTTATCGGCCATGGCCTGCACGGCGCCGGCCACCACGTCCAGACTGCCCTCTTCGCGCAGCCACGCATGGAACAGATCATAGGAGGCCCGCTTGATGAAGTCGGGATGCGAGGCCACGTTCACCAACCCGCTGGCCGCCATGCGCGCCATCTCTTCATAATATTCCCGGTAGCGGGCATAGGCGGCCTCCCGGCCGTCGGTCCAGGTGTTGGGACGCGCCACCGGGAAGAGCCCCACATAATGCAGGGAGCCGATCACATAGCTGAACGGCCAGCAGGAAAGGAAACGGCACATATGCCTGGGGTAGTCGGGCAGCCAGTCCAGCTCCACCCCCAGCAGGGGCAGCGGCCGGTCTTCCCGCTCCAGCTCCCGTTGCCGCAAGGCCTGCACATCCTGGACGAACTGGCGGAAATTGCCGGGGAACGCCGCTACATACAGCTTGCAGGCATATTCCTCCGGCAAGGGGGAATGCTCGCTCAGGCCGAAGAGGTCCAGCCCGGCCGCGGCGGCGCCCTCGTACATCTCGGCGGCGCTGTGGTGTCCGTGGGACGTGTTGGTATGGGTATGCAGGTCTGCCAGCATCGTGATACCTCCGGCGGACACCTTATGCCGGAGCGCGGCAGGACTCAAGCGCGATCCGCAGGAGATTCCAGGGCCGCCAGCAGGGCCTGCGGCCTTCTGATGACGATGCCCCGGCCGCGGATGTCGATGAGGCCCTCGTCCTGCAGCTGGTGCAGGGTCTCGCTGACCGTGGGCTGCGTGGAACAGACCATGGCCGCCATCTGGCCCTGGGAAAGGCTTACCGGCAGGGCCAGCGGCTGTTCCCAGGCGGCCGGGTCGCGCAGGCTCTCGTGCGCCAGCGAGAGCAGCAGACGGCCGACCCTGTGGCGGACATCGCAGGTCTGGGCGCTGAGGCTGTCGCTCAGATAGCGCAGGCGGCTGCCCATGACGGTGATGACCCGCCGTGCCAGGGCGTAATTGCGGGACAGCAGATCGTCGAACGCCTGCCTGTCCAGCCGGAAGATGACGGAAGCGGCCAGGGCCTGGGCATTGACCTTGCGGGGCAGGTCCTGCAGGACCTCCGACAGGCCGAAGATCTCGCCCGCGGTGCGCAGGAAAAAAGTGGATTCCTTTCCGGCCTCGGTCACGCAAAAGATGCGCAGCAGCCCGGACGCCACATAAAAACAGGCCCCGCCCGCGTCGCCTTCAAAAAAAACGATGTCGTTCTTTTTCAGTTCGATGCGCTGGGCACTGCGCAGGAAGTGTTCCTTGCACTCTTCTATGCCGTCGAAGAAATCCCCTTTTTCCAGATGCCAGAAACTGCGCATGCCGCCTCCCGTGCACCAGGCCCGTGAAGAGGCGTTCCCTGTCTGCCGTACAGACGCCGGAACCGGTGCGCCGCAACCAGACATTGCGGCGCACCGGCAGCGCGTTCCCGGACCCGGCCTTAGCCGTGTCGTGTTCTAGTGACGTATCCGGTTGACATACTTATATGTATATTCATTTCCGTCAATATCACGGCATTTCCAGGTGATGCAGTCCTTGCCCATGATGGGGCGCAGGCTGGCCTTGTAGTAGCCCAGCTGGTAAGGCATGCGCGTCTGCAGGGCACCGGTGGGACAGACCTTGATGCAGGACATGCAGTCCCAGCATTCGCCGGTGGCCCGGCAGCGGGCCTTGCCCGTCTCGGGGTCCAGCATCATGAGGTCGCCGGGGCAGACCATCTCGCAGGCGGTCTCGGGCTTGCCGCCGCAGCCGTTGCACTTGTTCAGATCTATTCTCGGGGGCATGGTTGGCTCCTTGCTTACGCGGTATAACGGTCACCGGGGATCAGCTGCTCGTACGGACGGGTGAAGGTCTCCACCTTGCCCGTGGCGGGATCGCGCCGGGATTCGATGAAACAGTCGAAATTGGCATCGTCGCGTTCCGGGTAGTCGGAACGGGTCTGCCAGCCGGCCCAGCGGGTCTCCTTGCGGGCCTTGAGGTGATGGACCACAGCCTCGGCCACATCGACCCTGTCCATGGTCTCGTGGGCCTGCATGAGCTCGTGCAGGTCGCGGGCACGCAGGTAGCCGAACTGGGACTGCAGCATGGCGATGTGCTTCAGGGCGTAGTCCAGACGCTCCTCGTTGGTGCGGTAGAACTGCGACACGCCGCCGGCGTATTCGTCCATCAGGCGCTGCAGGCGTTCCTTCATCTCCACGGGGCGCACGCCGTCCTCGTCCCGGGCCAGCAGGGGCGCGTAGACGCGGGCCTTTTCCTGCTCCACAAATTCCGGTTTGGCGCGGGTAAGGAAGTTCTCGTTGGAAAGCTTGCCGTTCAGGGCGGCGAGTTCCCTGTCCACCTTGCCGAGTTCCTTGTCCAGACGGGCAAGCTCGGCCTGAAAGTCCACTGCTCCGGACAGGTGCACAATGACTTCGCAGCCGCGCACCACATTGCTGGCCGAAGCCTTGGGCGCGTGTTCTTCAGCGCTGATAATCAGGTTCTCCAGGCGGGCCAGGCTCATGAACCACGCCCGGCCGTGCTCCAGCAGTTCTTTCTGCTTCACGTCCACGGGGCGCAGCAGCACGGTGAGTCTGTAGGAGGGGTTGATGTTCAGTTCGGCGCGGATGGTGCGGATGGCGCTGATGGTTTCCTGAATAAAGATCATGTCGTCCGCATCGCCGGGCTTGAGACAGCCGGGCCGCGCTTCGGGAAAGAGCTGGAGGGCAATGTCTTCTCCGGCGTGGCCGGGCAGGGACTGCCACACTTCCGCGGTGACGAAGGGGATGATCGGATGCAGCAGCACCAGCGTTTCCTTCAGTACTGTGTACAGGGTAAAGCGCGCTTCGGCTTTTGCGTCGGCGGGCGCGTCGTCCTTCATGTCGCCCTTGATCAGTTCAAGATACCAGTCGCAGAATTCGCTCCACAGGAACCTGTACAGGCCCTGGGCCGCGTCATTGAAGCGGTAGCTTTCAATGGCGGCATCGCTTTCGGCCTTGACTTCCTCCAGCCGGTGCAGGATCCAGCGGTTATGCAGCCCCGCGGCCGCGTCAGGATTGACGGGCTCGGGCACGGCGTTTTCCTCCAGATTCATGAGCGCGAACCGTGAGGCGTTCCACAGCTTGTTCATGAAGTGGCGGTAACCCTCGATGCGCGGTTCGGACATGCGGATGTCACGGCCCATGGCGGCCAGCGCGACCAGGGTGAAGCGCAGCGCGTCCGCGCCGTACTTGCTGACCATGTCAAAGGGGTCGATGCCGTTGCCGAGGCTCTTGGACATCTTGCGGCCCTGTTCGTCACGCACCAGAGCATGAATGTAGACGTGGCGGAAGGGCACTTCGCCCATGAAGTGCTGACCCATCATGATCATGCGGGCCACCCAGAAGAAAAGAATGTCGAAGGCCGTCACCAGGACGGAAGTGGGATAGAAGGTCTTCAGTTCCCCTGTTTCTTCCGGCCAGCCCATGGTGGAGAAAGGCCAGAGCGAGGAGGAAAACCATGTGTCAAGCACGTCGGGATCCTGTTCCAGATGCGAAGCGCCGCACTTGGGGCAGGCAGCGGGGTCGGTTTCGGAAACGATGAGCTCTCCGCAGTCCGCGCAGGTCCAGGCCGGAATGCGGTGTCCCCACCATATCTGGCGGCTGATGCACCAGTCGCGGATGTTGTCCAGCCAGTTATAGTAGGTTTTCATCCATGAATCGGGGAAGATCCTGATCAGTTCCGGCACGGCGGCGCGGGCCTGCGGCGCCATTCTGGTCGTGGCGACAAACCATTGCTCGGAAACATAGGGTTCGATGACCGTCTTGCAGCGGTAGCAGCAGCCCACGCTGTGCTCGATGTCCTCTTCCTTCACCAGATGGCCGTTGGCCCGCAGTTCCTCAACAATGGCCGCGCGGCATTCTTCGCGGCTCATCCCCGCGTATTTGGCGGCCCCGCCCTCATCTTCAAAGTGACACATGTTGCCGTTGTCGTCGATCACCTGAATGAAGGCGAGCTTGTGCGTATGGCCGAGATTCCAGTCATTGGGGTCGTGGCACGGCGTCACCTTGAGCGCGCCTGTGCCGAACTCGCGATCCACGTAGCGATCTGAAATCAGCGGCACAGTCCGGTTCACGATGGGCACGACGACCTGTTTGCCCGTCAGCCCCGCATAGCGTTCATCCTCGGGATGCACGCATACGGCAGAGTCACCGAGAATGGTTTCCGGCCGGGTGGTGGCAATGGTCACGGAACCGGAGCCGTCCGCCAGGTCATAACGGACGTGCCACAGCTTGCCCTTCGCGGGATTATGATCCACTTCGTCATCGGCCAGCGCGGTATGGCAGCGCGGACACCAGTTGACGATATATTTGCCCTTGTAAATCAGTCCTTCATCGTAAAGCCGGACAAAGACCCTGCGCACCGCGCGGGCCAGGTTTGCGTCCATGGTAAAGCGTTCGCGCGTCCAGTCCACGGAAGAGCCCAGAGCCTTGATCTGGTTGATGATCCGGTGGCCGTATTCCCTTTTCCAGTCCCAGACTCTTTCGATGAAGGCCTCGCGTCCTATGTCGTGGCGGCGCTTGCCCTCTTTGGCCAGAGCGCGCTCAACCACATTCTGCGTGGCTATGCCCGCGTGGTCCGTACCGGGAATCCACAGAACCTTTTTTCCCTTCTGGCGGGCATGGCGGCACAATACATCCTGAAGCGTGTGGTTCAGGGCATGGCCGATGTGCAGCGCGCCCGTGACGTTGGGCGGCGGGATGACAATGGAATAGGGTTCACCCTTGGCGTCCGGGTCGGGCGTGAAGGTGTGGTTGTCTTCCCAGTGCTTGCGCCAGTGCTCTTCCACATCGTGCGGTTCGTACGCCTTCGGCAGGGACATGTATGCTCCTTTGGGGCGCTGCCCCAGAACCCCGCTGGGGGGTATCCCCCATGCCCCGTGTCAGGGCTGCATCGTTTTGCTCCGGACTATTCCTTATTATAAGAGAGCCCTTTGCCGAGCAAGGCGACGCGGCCCGCGACAGACAGGGGGGCAGGGGCGCAATGCCCCTGCCGGTGGGGTACGGGGAGGCGGAGCCACCCCGATCTTCGGTTAAAACCCGGCGAGTTGCCAAAGCCGGGCGAATGGGTCAGTTTTGAGGACGAGGAGGACGCCGTGCTGAACATGTTATGGGACGCATCCCATCTGTGGGGATATGTCGCGCTGCATGCGCTGCGTGCGGCGGGAGTCCCCCATCGTGTACTCAAGGCGTCAGAAATAGCTCAGGAAGGGGTGT
>ENA-ORTY01004684-ORTY01004684.1-human-gut-metagenome-genome-assembly--contig:-NODE-4684-length-10532-cov-6.008590_pt1 | contig 10532 bp, 8 predicted proteins | sample MGYA00241917_ERZ509198 | MGnify/ENA primary metagenome ERZ509198 (study PRJEB26280, sample SAMEA2338857) | human gut metagenome | biome: human gut; feature: human-associated habitat; material: faeces...
TCGGGCGTCGCCAGCGCGTCGTAATCCGCGCGCAGCGCGACCGTGGGCTTTGTGCCCTCCGGCTCACGGTGCGCGGCGTAGAAGCCGCCCGCAAGCTCGTGAAGCTCCAGCGAGGTATGCTCGCGCAGGAAGGTCAGCAGGGTGTGCTTTGTCACGACCTCGCGGCCGGAGACCTCCGCGCAGGCGTGGAGCTGTGCGCGCAGGGCGGTGATCTGATCCAGCAGGACTTGTTCCATGATCGTTCTCCTTTGCTCTCCGCGCGGCGCGGAGCGTGGTTTCGGGCGCGCAAAGGGGGGAGCCGCCGGAAGGCGGTCCCCCGATGGATGCGCGCAGTTTTTTACAGGTTGTAGTAGCGTTCAAATTCCGCGGGATGCGGGATGGCGGCCATGGCCGCGCACTCCTTGCGCTTGGCGGCGATGAAGCTGCGGAGCAGCGCTTCGGGGAACACGCCGCCCTTCGTGAGATAGTCGTGGTCGGCCTCGAGCGCGTCAAGCGCCGCGTCAAGCGAGGTGGGCAGACCCTGCAGCTTGGCCTTCTCCTCGTCGGAGAGGGTGTAGAGGTTGACGTCGTAGGGACCCCAGCCGTTTTCGTGCGGGTCGATCTTGTTTTCAATGCCGTCAAGACCGGCCATCAGCAGCGCCGCGTAGCAGAAGTACGGGTTGCAGGTGGCGTCCGGATTGCGCAGCTCAAAGCGGCGCATATTCGGCGTCTTGGCGTAGGCGGGGATGCGGATGACCGCGCTGCGGTTGCTCGTGGCGTATCCGACGGTGACGGGCGCCTCAAAGCCCGGCACCAGACGCTTGAAGGAGTTGGTGCTGGGATTCGTGATGGCGCAGAGGGAATGGATGTGCTTGAGAAGACCGCCCATGAACCAGTGGGCCTCCCGGCTGAGATGCGAGTAGCCGTTGTCGTCGGAGAACACCGGCTCGCCGTCCTTTAAGAGCAGCATATGGACGTGCATTCCGCTGCCGGCCTCGCCGTAGACGGGCTTGGGCATGAACGTGGCGCTCTTGCCGTACTTGAGGGCGGTGTTGTGGATGATGTACTTGATGAGCATGGTCGCGTCGGCCATTTTGCTCATCTCGCCGAGCTTCGGCTCGATCTCGAACTGGCCCGCGCCGCCGACCTCGGGGTGGTGATACTTGATGGGGATGCCGGCCTCCTCCATGCGCAGGCACATCTCGCTGCGGCACTCGTAGGTGCGGTCGAGCGGCTTGGCAATGTGGTAGTGGCCCTGCCGCGGGACGATGACGCCGCGGCCGTTGATGTCGCCGTTCCAATGCGCCTGCTCGGCGTCGAGGCTCATGCCGATCTCGTTCGGCGCGACCTTCCAGGCTACATCGTCGAAGAGATAGAACTCAAATTCCGGCAGAATGAGCATCGTGTCGGCGATGCCGGTATCACGCATATACTGCTCCGCCGCCAGCACGATGTTGCGCGGATACTGGTCGAGCGGGCGGTTGTGGGGGTAGTCGATGATCATGGCGTTGCCGGTCATCGACAGGGTGGAGACCTCACAGAAGGGGTCGATCTGCGCGGTAGCGGGGTCGGGAATAAAGACCATGTCGCTCTTTTCGACCACGGCATAGCCGTAGTTCGAGGCGTCGAAGCCGATGCCGTCGGTCATGGTCGCTTCGGTAAAATTCTGAGCGGGAATGGTCACATGGCGGTACTGGCCGTTGATATCGACCATTTTGAAATCGACCATCTTGATGCCCTGCTCACGAATGAGCTGCATGACATCCTGTGCCGTTTTAGCCATTGGGAATTACCTCCAAAATTTATGGTTCGGCTCAGCGAGCCGCCTTGCCGAGATAGGCCTCCGCGATGGCGGGGTCCTTGAGCAGTTCTTTGCCCGGGCCGGACTTGGTGATGCGGCCCTGCTCGAGAACATAGGCGTTGTCCGCGACGGAGAGCGCCTTGAGCGCGTTCTGCTCCACGAGCAGAATGGTCTTGCCCATGGCCTTGATCTCGCGGATGGTATCGAAAATGGTGTTGACCAGCAGCGGCGCGAGGCCAAGGGACGGCTCGTCGAGCATGATGAGGTCGGGCGCGGACATGATGCCGCGGCCCATCGCCAGCATCTGCTGCTCGCCGCCGGAGAGCGTGCCGGCGATCTGATTTTTGCGCTCCTCCAAGCGTGGGAAAATCTCATACACGCGCTTGAGGTCGCGCTCGATGCCGTCCTTGTCGCTGCGGAGGTACGCGCCGACCTTCAGGTTCTCGTAAACGGTGAGGTTCGCGAAGATCAGGCGGCCCTCCGGCACCTGACACACGCCGAGCCGGACGACCTTATTGGCGGCGGTCGGCAGCGGCTGACCCTTGTAGAGGATCTCGCCGGACTTGTACTTCACAATGCCGGAAATGGCGTTCATCATGGACGATTTGCCCGCGCCGTTGGAGCCGATCATCGAGACGATCTGCCCCTCCTCGACCTCGAGCGAGATGCCCTTGAGGGCGTGGATGCCGCCGTAGTAAACGTTCAGGTCACGAATTTCAAGCATCGCCATCGCCGTCGTCCTCCTTTCCGAGATAGGCCTCGATGACCTCGGGGTTGCTCTGGATCTCCGCGGGCGTTCCCTCGGCAAGAGGCTTGCCGAAGTTGAGCACGAAGATGCGGTCGGAGACGTTCATCACGAGGTCCATGTGATGCTCGATGATGAGCACGGTCAGGTCGAAGCGGTCGCGGATCTCGCGGATGAGGTCCATCAGGGCAAGCGTCTCCTCCGGATTCATGCCGGCGGCAGGCTCGTCGAGCAGCAGCAGCTTGGGATCGGTCGCAAGGGCGCGGGCGATCTCCAGCTTGCGCTGCTGGCCGTAGGGCAGGTTGACGGCGATCATGTCGCGCTGCTCCCAGATGCCCATGATCTTCAAAAGCTCCTCGGTCTTTTCGCGCAGAGCCTTTTCCTGGTAATAGTACTTCGTCAGCCATTTGGGACCGACCTTGAGGCGCCAGAGCGACTGGAAGATGTTGTAGTCCGCCTCCGCGTGGCACGCGGTGAGAACGTTGTTGTAGACCGTTTCGCTCTTGAACAGGCGGATGTTCTGGAACGTGCGCGCCATGCCGCGGGACATGATGTCGTAGGGCTGCTTGCGGAAGGGCTTGACATCCGTTTCGCGCATATCGTCCTTGATGATGGCGTCGCCCTGTCCGACGACTGTACCGTCGAAAATGACGCGGCCCTCGGTGAGCGCGTAGACGCCCGTGATGAGGTTGAAGATGGTGGTCTTGCCCGCGCCGTTGGGACCGATGAGCGCGTAGATCTCGCCTTTTTTGATCTTGAAGGAAACGTCGCCCACGGCGGTCAGGCCGCCGAAGCGCTTGGTGACGTGCCAGAGCTCGAGCATGACGTTGGGGTCATGGTGCTTGAAGGTGATGTCGCTCATACCGACGCCTCCTCTCCGACGCTGCCGCCGTCAGGCGGGGGCAGGTCCTTTTTCTTCTTGGTGAAAATCCGGCCGACGGCACGGCAGATCCTGCCGACCGGCAGCTCCTTGCCGCCCATGAGGCCCTTCGGGCGGACGATCATGATGACGATGACGGCGAGGCCGTACATGACCAGTCGCCAGTCACCGACCGCGCGCAGCAGCTCCGGCAGCGCGCACAGCAGCACCGTGCCGAGCACCGAGCCGGTGATGGAGCCCATGCCGCCGAAGATGACCATGATGGTGTACTCCGTGGACTTGGTCATCAGGAACATCTTGGGCTGAAGATAGCCGAAGTAGTGCGCCATCATGCCGCCCGCGATGCCGGCGTAGAGCGCGGACATGCACATGGCGAGCATCTTGGAGCGGAAGGTGTTGATGCCGCTCATCTGCGCCGCCAGCTCGTCCTCGCGCACGGCGAGCATACTGCGTCCGTGCTTGGAGTTCATCAGCAGCGCCGTGGCGGTGAGGAAGATAATGACGATGAACAGCGCCGAGGAAAAGAGTGTGGAGAGGAAGGTGCCGACGTCGCCGTTGGAAAGCGCGTTCCAGTCGCCGAACAGAGTCGTTTTGAGCGGGATGCTCGCCACGCCCTTCGCGCCGTCGAGCAGGAAGTCCTTGCCGCCGACGTTGATGGTGAGCTGCAAATTGTTAAAGATCAGCCGTATCGCCTCGCCCACGCCGAGCGTGGCGATGCAGAAGTAGTCGCCCTTGAGGTTCAGCGTGATCTTGCCGAGGCCCGCGCCGAGCAGCATGGCGGCGAGGCCCGCGATGATGAGCGAGAGCCAGTAGGGCAGACCGAACGCCATCGTGCAGAGAATGGAAACATACGCGCCGATGCACACGAAGCCTGCGTGACCGAACGAGAACATACCGGTGTAGCCCGTGAGGATGGAGAGGCCGAGCACGATGAGCAGGGTGTAGCAGGACTGAATGAGGATGCCTTCGATGTAATACCAGCTAAACATATCGTTCCTCCCTCCTTACGCCTTGTCTTCCACGACCTTGCCCATCAGGCCGGACGGCTTGATGACGAGGACGAGGATCAGAAGTCCGTACACGAACAGGTCGCGCAGGTTGGAGTTGAAGGACGCGACAAAGATCTCCATGATGCCGAGCAGCACCGAGCCGACGATCGCACCGGGGAGACTGCCGAGACCGCCGAACACCGCCGCGACGAAGGACTTGTTCGTGACCTGACCGATGGTGGGCTTGACGATGAAGCGCATGCCGTAGAGCATACCGGCGAAGCCGGCGAGCACGCCGCCCATGAGGAAGATGATGAAGATCACGAGATCGCCGTTGATGCCCATGAGGGTCGAGGCCTTCTCGCTGTAGGAGCAGGCGCGGATGGCAAGGCCGACCTTGGTTTTCTGTATGATGAACATCAAAATCAGCAGCGCGACGGCCGAGACCACGATCATCAGCAGACTGTCGACGCCAAGGGAGATCCCGCCGATGTTGATGCGGTTATCGAAGATCGGAGGGTAGTTTCTGGGGGTGCCGTCGATGGTGGCGATGACGAAATTTTCCAGGAAGATGGAAGCGCCCATCGCCGAGATGATGAAGTACAGGGACGGAGCGTGACGCTTGCGCAGCGGCGAGTAGACCAGCCGCTCGATGATGACGGCGAGCAGGCCGCTGCCCACGCCGCAGAGCAGAAACGCCGGAAGAAACGGGACGTTCAGCGCCGTGAGTGCAAAATAGCCCACATAAGCGCCGACCATGATGACGCCTCCGTGGGCAAAGTTGGAAAAGTTCATAATGCTGTAGACCAGCGAATAGCCGACCGACATCAACGCGTACATACCGCCGAGGCAGATGCCGTTGACCAGCTGCTGGAGAAAATATTCTATACCCATGTATAGCCTCCTTTTGTCCTGTTAACCTCGGGCGCCCCGTGCGGGGCGCCCGAGTGTCGAAAGGGTGCTTGCTTTTTCTGTTTTGGGGATGTGCTTAGTCCGCGGCGATGTAGGTCTCAAAGACGTAGGTCTTGTTCTTGCCGTCGATGCGCTCCACGCAGCCGGACTTGCCGACGGGGTTGTGGTCCTCGGCAGAGATCTTGATCTTACCGGCCATACCCTCGACCTCGACCTGAGAGTACGCGTCGGCGATGGCCTGCGGGTCATCGCTGCCGGCCTTCTCGACCGCCGCGCACCAGAGCAGGAACGCGTCGTGCGCCATGTAGCCGTTGAGCTCCATCTTCGCGCCGTTGTACTTCTCGGCATACTCCTTGCGGAAGGCGTCGCCCGCGGGATCGACGAGGGAAACGTGGTTGATGACGTAGGAGCCGTCCACCGCGTCGGCGGCGTCGAAGAGGACCTCGGACGCGCAGCCGTCGCCGCCGAGCATCGGCACCTCAATGCCGAGGGTGCGGGCCTGCTTGTGGATCATGATGAAATCCTGATAGAAGATGGGGGTGAAGATGATCTGGGGCTGCGCTTCCTTGATCTTGGTCAGCTGCGCGGTGAAGTCGGTGTCGCCGGCGGTGTAGCCCTCCTCGGCGACGATGGTGCCGCCCTTGGACTCAAAGACCTTGACGAAGTTGTCCTTCAGACCCAGCGCGTAGTCGTCGTTGACGTCGTAGAGGATGGCGGCCTTGTCAAAGCCGAGGTTATCATACACGAACGAACCGGCGATCTTGCCCTGCTGGGGATCGAGGAAGCAGACGCGGAAGTTGTATTCCTTGAGCTGACCGTCCTGCATGGTGACCTTCTCGTTGGTCGCCACGGTGGACATATCGGAGATCTTGTACTGGTCGAGGACGGACTGGATGGCGATGCACTGACCCGAGGCGTTCGGGCCGATGATCGCGCAGACCTGATCCTGCGCGCACAGACGCTTGGCGACGTTGACCGCCTCCTGCGCGTCGCCCTTGGTGTCGTAGCAGATCAGTTCGACCTGCTTGCCAAGCAGTCCGCCGTTGGCGTTGAGGTCTTCGACCAGCATCTTGAGGGTCTGGCTTTCGCAGGTGCCGTAGGCGGCCTGGTCGCCGGTGAGCGAGCCCATCCAGCCGAGCTTGATGGTGTCGCCGCCGGAGCTGCCTCCGTCGTCCTTCTTGCCGCAGCCGACGAACAGTGTCGCGAGCATCAGGCAGGCGAGGGTGAGAGCAATGAGCTTCTTCATGGATTTGCGCATGGTTTGTATCCTCCTTCAATTTGTTGTGACCGTTTTCCTTTCCCGGAACGGTCAGGGCTTGCAGGGATGGATGTCCGCCGTGCGGAGCCGGCCCCTGCATCAATGCCGTCCATACTTGATGTGTATGACGCAAGAGAGCGGCAAATGAATTGCAAAGGGCTTATGTCCAAAATAACACCTCGCCGAGTTATTGTCAAGTCATATCATGAGATACTTGCAAAGCGTATGATCTTTGTGCAAAATAACAAAAATGACCGAATCGAAGCTCGAAAAGCGGCGAAAAAAACGCTTCGGCTGCGGAAAAACAGCCGAAGCGGCAAGGGAAAAAGAGATTATAGGCGACTTTCCTGAAGCGCGACCTTTTTGCGGAAATCGCCGGGTGTCATCACCTTGAAGCGCAGAAAATTGCGGTTGAAGGTCTTGACGTTGGCGTAGCCGACCTCCATGGCGATGTAGGTCACGGTCTGGTCGGTGGTGAGCAGCAGCTCGGCGGCGCGGTTGATGCGGACGTAGTTGAGAAATTCCTCGAAATTCTTCTCCACCTGCAGCATCAGTGCGCGGTTCATTTCGGCGGCGGTGCAGCCGAATTTTTCGGCGACCGCGCGTGCGGAGAGCGGCTCGTTGTAGCTGCGGCAGATATACTCCACCAGCGCGTAGACGCGCCGGTCGGTCTCAATGCGGCAGATGCTCTCCACGCGCCGGTAGGTCTTGCGGTAGTCGTTGATGCGCATTCCCACGCGCGCGGAAAAAACCTTGGAGATATGCGAGGCGTCCACATAGCCGAGCGCCGCGGCGATCTCCTCGAGCGTGAGGTCGGTATAGAGCAGATAATTCGCGGTCTTGCCGATGCGCATTTCGTTCAGAAGGTCAAAGAACGAGAGTCCCGTCATGCCGCTGATATAGCTGCTCAGGCTGCTCTCGGAGACATAGAAGATGCGCGAGAGCCCCTTGAGCGTCAGCTTTTCGCCGGTGTGGCAGTAGAGATAGCGCAGGATCTCGCTCCTGTCCGGCGCGGCGGAGGCGCGGTCGGCCGCGGCGGGCTCGGGTTGCTCGGCGCGGAAGCGCTCCATGAGGATCACCAGCTCGACGAGGCGGTTGACGACGGCGAGCGAGCCGAGGACCTTCGGCGGGGCCGCGCCGAGAATGGATTCCAGCCCCACCTCCTCGCGCAGCGAGAGGAAAAATTGCTGCATCCGGTGGGCCTGTCCCTCGTTGCAGTAGAGCGCGGGCTGCCGTTCAATATGCGCGAGCCAATCCACCGCGTCGCCGCGCTCGTCGGAGAAGGCGCGGATGTAGCGGTTGAGCGTGTGGAGGTTGTAGATCACGAGGTGATATTGCAGCGGCTCGGCGACCTCCGTCACCGCCGTGATCTGCCACGGCAGGATGGAGAGAAGCGTATTCGGCCGCAGCTCCACGTCGTGCCCTTGGATGCGGATGACGCCGTGCCCCTCGCAGATGTAGAGGAAGCGGGCCTCCTGATGGATCAGCGGCGCGGTCGGCGCCTCGATGGTCTCGTTGTCGAACGAGCACAGCTTGCTCCGGTCGAGACGGGAGCGTTCAAAGGACTGCATCGCGGCAAGGTCTTTCATATCGGTCACCTCATTCGGCCCGCGCCGGACGGCGCGGGGTTGCCTTATGCGTTGTTTCGGTGTATAGTATACCGCAGAGGCGACCCATTTGGCAAGTGCCGGAAAGCTCGCAGGGAAGCGGAGCGGCAAAGGGCGCGCCACGCAAATTTGCCGTTAAATACAAGAAAAATAGCTGAAAATGTCCAGCGCGTTTTTCAAAAATTGGTATGCTATGTACAGAACATGAGTCAATTTCCCCCATTGGGGGCGAACTATCTTGAAGGAGGACTATCCCATGCCCGTTAATCTCAAAGGCCGTTCTTTTCTCACGCTGAAGGATTTCACCCCCGATGAGATCCGCTATATGCTCAACCTCGCCGCCGATCTGAAGGCGAAGAAGCGCGCCGGCATCCGCGGCAACCTGCTCGCCGGTAAGAACATCGTGCTGCTCTTCGAGAAGACCTCCACCCGCACCCGCTGCGCGTTTGAGGTTGCCGCCTATGACGAAGGCGCGCACGTCACGTTCCTCGATTCCAAGTCCTCCCAGATGGGCAAGAAGGAGACCATGGTCGACACCGCGAAGGTCCTTGGCCGCTTCTTCGACGGCATCGAGTACCGCGGCTACGACCAGAAGGTCGTCGAGGGTCTCGCCGCCAACGCCGGTGTTCCCGTGTGGAACGGTCTGACCGACGTCGATCATCCCACCCAGGCGCTCGCCGACATCCTCACCCTCATGGAGAACACCAAGAAGCCCCTCAACAAGTGCAAGCTCGTTTTCTGCGGCGATACCCGCAACAACGTGGCCTACTGCCTGATGTACATCTGCGCCAAGCTCGGTATGCACTATGTCGGCTGGGGCCCGAAGGAGCTCGCTCCCGCCGCTGACGTCGTGGAGTATTGCCGCGAGGTCGCCAAGGAGACCGGCGCCGTCGTCGAGTACGGCGAGGACAAGGCTCTGCTCAAGGGCGCCGACGCTCTCTACACCGATATCTGGGCTTCCATGGGCGAGGAGGACAAGATCCCCGAGCGCGTGAAGCAGCTCACCCCCTACAAGGTCACCGGCGACGTGATGAAGGCCACCGAGAACAGCGACTGCATCTTCCTGCACTGCCTGCCCTCCTTCCACGACTTCGACACCACCATGGCCAAGAGCCAGATGGAGCTCGGCTACGATATCCGAGGTGTTCCTCTCCCCGAACTCCAAGGTGTTCGACGAGGCCGAGAACCGTATGCACACCATCAAGGCTGTCATGGTCGCCACCATCGGCAACGTCTGATCGAAACAACTCGCTCAAGGGCGACGATCTTTTCTTCACTCACGGCAAAGCCTCCGGTGCAAACCGGAGGCTTTGCCGCATTCCATCATTATATAATATAAGGAAACCGCTCTGCCCACGGCAGAGCGGTTTTTCGTTCAATCCTCCGGCATGGCGACGGCGCGCACGGGCGAGCCGTCAGCGTTCTTGAAGCGCAGGGGGAGCGTCGCGTAGGGAAAGGTTTTCCCCACAAGGGAGGCGAGATTGCAGAGATTCTCCGTGTTCACAAAGCCTGCGCCGAGCAGGATCTTGTGCACAGGATAGTCCACCGTGTCCATCGGGTCGATGGAGATGGCGTCGGTGCCGACGCCCTTGAGCGGAAAAGCGGCAAGGTACTCCGCCGCCTCAAGCGAGAGCACGGGGAAGGGGGAGAAGTATTGCTCGCTGCCCCAATATTTCTCCCAGCCGGTGTAGAAGAGCAGGAAGTCTGCGGCCTCGATCTCCGAGGCATGGAGCTGGAGCCGCGCTTTGGGGATCTCCTTTCCCGCAAGGTCGGAGCAATCGAGCACATAGGCCGTGCCGATGTACTTGTCCGCCGGAAATTGATCGAGCGTCTTGCCGTCGCGCAGCATATGCGCAGGGGCGTCCATGTGCGTGCCGGTGTGGGAGCCCATCGTCAGCAGCGTTTCGCGGAAGCCGTGCTGCTCGAAGGTGTTTGAGGGTGTGAGCTTCGGCGGCTCGGTCTCGGGATAGACGGGCATGGCTTCTTCAATGAGGTGGGTCAGGTCAAGAATTTTCATGGCGCTTCTCCTTTTCCAAAAAAATCATCAGGGCGGCGAGGTCGGCGGGGGACACGCCCGAAATGCGCCCCGCCTGTCCGAGCGAGCGGGGACGGATGGCGGCGAGCTTTTCCCGCGCCTCGAGCCGCAGACCGTCGATGCTGGAATAGTCAAGCTCCTCGGGCAGCAGGCGGCTCTCGAGCCGCGTAAACTCCTCGACCTCGGCCATCTGGCGGCGGATGTAGCCCTCGTACTTCACGGTGATCTCCACCTGCTCGGCGATGTCCTGCGGGCAGGCGGCGCAGCCGGCGTCGAAGGCCCGCAGATCGTCGTAGCGCAGCTGCGGGCGGCGCAGCAGCGCGATG